>JAAUXY010022841.1_pt1 | contig 24130 bp, 17 predicted proteins | sample 7278121 | NCBI WGS metagenome assembly JAAUXY01 (sample SAMN14350117, study PRJNA611818) | marine sediment metagenome | isolation source: surface marine sediment (1.8m) | place: French Polynesia: Moorea | collected 2018-08 | reverse complement strand
TGGATGATACCGTCAGCGTAGGCGTCGAGGTTCCAGTTGCGGTGCTCGGGTTTCGGATTGCGCCAGCTGATGGCAAATACCGGTATGCCCGCCTCCAGGAGCTTCTTGAAGAGGCTGCGGTCGGGGGTGAGGTCGCCGAGATAAAAACGGTTCACCTGACTGAAGACGTAGAGCAGCGGCGCGTCGACAACCCGGTCGGTTGCCGGTTGATACTGGATCAGCTCCAGGAGCTCCGTGCGGTAGATGACTGCGCCTTCGGTGGCCGCCACGTCCTGACCAATCTTGAAGGCGTTGCGGTCCGCACAGGCCGGATAGCCGTGATTGTGCTGCAGGTCGTCGATGAAGTTCTGGATGCCGGTCAGAAGGCTGCGGCCACCGGTTTCGCGCACCTGGCGCAGCGCTTCGGGGTTGCCCGGGAGCGTATTGACGGGCGCGAGCACGTCTTTGGCAGCTTCCAGCACGTAGCGTGCGCGCTCGCGCTGCATACCCTCGAGGCCGGACGCCGTCAGCCACTCGTCGAGGCTGTTGGCCCAGGCGACATAAGCCTGTCCAAGGCGGCGATAGAGTGCGTTCTCGTGCCAGGCCGGGTCGTCGAAGCGTTTGTCGTCTGCCGCGGGAGTCAGGTGACTGCGGCCGAGCACGATGTCGGCGGCTTCACCCAGAAAACTCTGTGCCGCCTGCCAGACCGCGTTCGGCTGCTGCATGGAAGTCTCGAGAATCTCACCCCAGGTGTCGAGGAAGGCTTTGCTGTCGACGCCGAGCGCGGCGTTCAGCGGGATGCCACCTTCGCGCTGCTGACCGTTCGCGTTGGTGTCGATGTCGGGTCTCGGCTTCTCGCTCATGTCATTCCCCTCTATGCTCGATGTGTCAGTTGGCGGTGAACACGGTGCGACCGGCGATACCTGCCGCGACGCGCTTCAGCCAGCGGGGCTGGAACTCCGCCCAGTTTACGGCAAGCTGGTTCAGACAGCCCGGAATGCGGATGACTTCGCCGCTGTGCAGCGCATCGTAGCCCGCCTCCGCGACGCTTCTGGCGTCGGACATCATGAGCTCGCTGCCGGGAATGCGGTCTGCGCCCAGGTCTTCGACCATCTCGGTGCGGGTAAGGCCAGGGCAGAGCGCCGAGACCTGCACGCCGGTGCCGCGCAGCTCCTCTGCGAGGCTTTCGGTGAAAGACAGCACAAACGCCTTGCTTGCGCTGTAGAGCGCCATGCCCGGCACGGCTTGAAAGCCGACGACCGAACCGACGTTCAGAATTTTGCCCTGTCCACGTTCGATCATGTGCGGCAGAACCCGATGAGTCGTTTCCGTCAGCGCGCGCATGTTGAGCGCAATCATGTCCTGCGCCTGTGTCAGAGACATGTCCTTGAATTCGCCTTGAAAGGCGGTCCCTGCGTTGTTGACGAGAACGTCTATCGTGAGTCCCATGTCACCCACCGTGGACAGCAGCTTTGCCGGCCCTTTGGCCTTGCTGAGATCTGCCGCGACGATGTGCACGGTTGCCGTGCCGCTGAGCTCGTCGGCCAGCGCCTGCAGCCGTTCTTCGCGGCGGGCGCAGATGATCAAATCGTAACCACGCGCGGCAAATACGCGCGCCAGTTCCTGGCCGATGCCTGCGGATGCACCGGTAATGAGAGCAGTGGGTCTGGTCATGGCGTCACTCCGTTGTCTAAAGTTGCGTCCGCTGCTGCCAGCAGGGTCGCAAATGATTCCTGAATGCAGGTCTCGAAAAAATCCGGATCCGGCAGAATTTCCCGGCAGCTGGTGAAAGAGATGGTGATCCGCCCGCAGTAGCTCAGCACCGGGAAGATCAGGCCCATGCCCTGCGTGACGGGTCCCATACCGAGCGCGGTGATCATCGGCGCGCCGCTGAAATAGAGCGGCTCCTGCGGCCCCGGCACGTTGGTGATGGATACGTTGAAAGGCGGCGCCGGTGAGTTGGCCGCGGTTTCCGTCATGAGACGCGAGGCAAGCGCCGCGGTGAACGCCGGTACAAAACGCGCATAGTCGGTCATGCTGGCCGCGCCCACGGCGTTGTGCATCAGCTTCGAGGCGCTGGTCTGACCGTGAATGAACTCAAGGCGCGCCACTGGGTCGGCGATGTCGGTGCCGATCGGCACAAACAGGGCAGACACGCGGTTGCCGCCGCCGGAAGTGGACTCTTCGCCGCTGCGGATGTTGACCGGCGCCATGGCAACCAGCGAATCGTCGTCCAGCTCGTTCTTTGCTTCGAGATAGGCGCGTAACGCGCCGCCGCAGATGCTCAAGACCGCGTCATTGACCGTGGCACCTTCTATCAGACGGCGGATGCTGCGCACATCGTCGAGGCTGAAACTGACTGAGCCCAGCACGCGATGCGCGGTGACGGCGCCGTTGAAGCGGGTTTTCGGCACGCGACGCGGTGCGGCGTTGCCACCCGCGGGTGCGCTGACGCTGCGCGCGAGCCCGGCGGCTGAGTTGCGTAGCCCCCCGCTCTGCGAGAACTGCCGTGACATGGCTTCGAACAAACGGTATGGCTGGCTCATGTGATTGAAGCCTGATCGCACCAGCAGCTCGCCGTCCGTCGGGTACGGATCGGGCCGCCAGGGATCCGTGGCAGGCGGAATTTTCGTGCCGGCCGGTGTCAGATCGTGCAGGAGCTCGAGAAAGTGCAGGCCCGATGCGCCGTCCACCGCGGCGTGATGGGTTTTGGTCAGCACCGCAAAGCTGCCCGGTGGGATGCCATCGATGTGGTCGAGCCCCTCGATCACGTAGAGCTCCCACAACGGTTTGGTCATGTCGAGCGGCCGGGAAAAGATACGGGAGGCAAGCTTCTGCAGCGCCTGGCGATCACCCGGCTTTGGCAGCGCCACGCGACGTACGTGATATTCGAGGTCAAAGTCCGCGTCTTCCACCCAGTACGGGTAATCGGCTTCGAAAGGCACCCGCGCCAGGCGACGGCGGGTGGTCACGTTCAGGTGCAAGCGCTCGTCGACAATCCGGGTGATGGCTTCTTCGGTGAGACGTTCGGCGTCAACGCCGGTGGCGTCGTAGATGCACAGCGATCCGACGTGCATCGGGGTGGCGGGGGATTCCAGATATACGAATGACGCGTCCTGTGCGGAGAGCTGTTGCACTTTTTCCTGCCCCTGAAAAACACTCGGGTGAAAGCACGTTGCCGCGCGATCACCCAAGGAGAGCTAAGGGCAGGCCAGGAATGGGGAGAGGGGAGAGAATTCGAGGCCTGCCCCAGCTTTTAGAGAGGCGCCGCCAGTACTGCGCAGCGCCTGCAATCGGTCTTAAGCTGCTTTCGCTTCTTCTTCGACAACCTCTTCGGCTGCTTCGCTGGAGAAAGCGGTGCGCATGGCTTCGCCGCCACGCTCTACAGCTTCTTTGAGCACTTCGCCGCGGGTCTGCAGACGCTCGGTGACACCGTTGTAGAGGGTCTGGCCGTACTCACGCTGCAGCTCTACGAAGGTGGAAAGATCCCGCACCTCAGTCAGACGCTTGGCGAAATCCTGGTTGGTTTCGAAGTACTGCTTGACGCCTTCGCCGGTGATTTCGGTCATGCGACGAAGCACGTGGGTGTTGATCTCGAAAAGTTCGCGACCCAGCTTCATTTGATTCTCAATAACGCTCATTTATTCAATCCTCTTGGTTGCCCGTTACAGCGTGCTGCGCTGCACAACGGGGCGTATTGTGCACCACACAATTGTGCAATGCAACAACTTTCTAAAAAAAAGCAAAAAATCATGCCACACGCGGCTCTACCGGTGCTTTCCGATTAATAAAGCGTTGATTTATATCGGTATTCCTAGAATCGGCCGGACTGGATAATTCGACCACATCAGCCGAAAGCGCGTTGTTCAGCGCATCATAAGCGACCAGAATGTCGTCCCGCAGTCGGTCGGCGTCGGGCATTACGCGCGCGGCGGCGGTAATGCCGACGTACAGCGTATCGACGTAGCTCTGCACGGTGATGTTCACGCCCAGCCCGTGTGCTGGAATGGACATCGGGTAGTGGGTTAAAAGGCGTGCGCCATTGGACGTCAGCGGCGCGCGCGGCCCCGGTACGTTGGAGATGAGCACGTTGAACGGCGGCGGCGTGCTGTCCGCCACCCGCGCCAGCGCCGTCACGAGTTGTGCGCCGCGCAAAATCATGCCGATTCCGGGCAGCGTGACGTTGCCCGGCAGCAGGTCCGCGCCGGCGGCGGTCAGTGCCTTGGCGCGCGCGGTGGCTGCTTTGATGGTCAGGAGTCGCGCCACCGGATCTGCGACGTCACTGCCGAGCGCCACGCGCATCATGCCGACCTGGTTGTTGGCGGTCTTATCCCGTGGATTGCGCAGAGATACCGGACAGCCGGCATGCAGCGTTTCCTCCGGCAGCGCGTTGTGGCGCTCGAGGTAGGTGCGCAGCGCGCCGCCGCAGATGGCCAGAAATACGTCGTTGACCGTGCACTTCATGTGGCGGCTGATCTGCTTCAACGCCGGGACATGCAGCTCTGCCGTTGCGTATACCCGCCGGCTATCGATACGACGATTCAGCGGCGTATGTGGGCTCATCAGATTCGCCTGTCCCTGCTCCGGTGCGGCCAGCTCCTGCCACAGCCGGCTGAAGCCGACCGCGCGCCGGGGCGCGTTGGCGATGTTGTCGACGGTTTGTCGCGTAAAGTCCTGCCAGAGACTGATGCCATGGTCCACCCAGCTGCGCGATCTGCCGCCGGCGCCGGGTAAAGGCGATTTGTCGTGCAGCGTCTGCCCGTCGGCATCCATCAGGAGCTGCGTTGATGCCTGCGCAGCCATGCCGTCGAGGCATGCATGATGCACGCGGTTGTAGTAAGCAACGCGGCCGTGTTCCAGCCCGGTGAGCACGGCCATGTCCCACAGCGGCCGGCCGCGGTCCAGAGGCCGTTCGTGTAAACGTGCGACGGTCTGTTCCATGGCCCGGCGATCACCGGGCGCGGGAACCGCAACGGCGTAGATGTGCTGATTGATGTCGAACCCGGGATCGGCGATCCAGTTGGGGTGATCGAAGAGGCCGCTGGTCCACTCGATCCGGTTGGTCAGATAAGGCACCAGATGGCGGCGCTCGAAGATGTAGTGTCTCAGCGACTCGACAAACTCGTCGGCGCTCGTGTCTGGCGGCAGCTCGAGCACCTGCAGAGATGCAATGCTCATCGGGCAATCGGTGGTTTCCGCGTAAATGAATCCTGCATCCGTTGCGGATAGTTTGGTCACTGTACCTGCCTCGCTGGTAGAACGTTGGTGGTTCCCGGGTAGCCCTACATTTTCCGTGCCAATCTGCTAAGTGATTGATTCATGGGAAAAACAGGCTTGGCGCCTCGAGACATGCCTTGTCGTGCGCCTCGTAACCGTGCACCCGGCGCCCTCTAACCGGGCGCGTGCGCGACTATAAGGCGACTATGTTGAGGTTGGATGACGATCGGGTTTAGGGGCGTCGGGCTTCGGGTAGGTCAGGGCGCGCCAGCCGTGGCGGTGAAAAGGCTCGAAGGAATCCTCGGGTTGTGCCAATCGGTCGGCAATGGCGTAGAGCACAGCTGGATTGAAGCCGAGGCCAATGTGACTGGAATGGACTTCGATGTTGTCGCGCCGTGCTGCGGGCTCGATGTGGGAGCGCTGCCAGGGCACAACGCCGTCGGTGCGACTGTAGATGCTCGTGATCGGCAGCTTCGGGCTGATGCGCTCGAAGATGTCCCGCCAGCCCAGCGAGGAAGGTGTAGGGGTGTTGATCGGCACGCCGTTGATTGCCGCCGCCGCGGTGCGCAGCGCCGCGAAAAGCGACGTGGTCGGCCCCTCCTGCACGATCGGGCTACCCAGCGTAATCACCTGACGTACCGCATAAGCGGCACGCTCGGCGACCGCGAGGCTGTGCACGCCACCGAGACTCCAGCCGATCAGTGAGACCTTCTTGTCCGCCTCGCGGTGCACGCGCAGCACATGGCTGACGAGCGATTCGTACCCGCCCATGCGCGTTGCCCCCATGTTGCGACCGTGGCCCCAGGGATTCTCCGCGTAGCCGAGGTGATCCAGATACGCCCGCAGGATGCGGGTGGAATCGTCGTCGGCGAGAAAGCCCGGTATCACAATCACCGGATGGCTGTCGCCGCGCGGCGACAGGGTCATCCAGGGCGCTGCGGCCATCAGAGACGCAATCTCGAAACCGGCACGCGGGATTTCGGCAAGGCGCAGGAATTCGCTCGTTCGTTTCGTAGCCATCAGCCATCGCGATTGTCACGTGTCATTCATTTTGGGGGCCTTTTTTTGCATTGCAACATTAAATGTTGACCAGTGCCGGGGATGCCGCCAAACTCAAGTGTAAGGTCTGCGTCTCGAAAGGCGCTGAAGAAGCGGTGTTCCAGCGTTTCTGGCCCTTGTGTTGGTGTTCGAAAGGTCCGTTGTATGCACGAAGACGTCGATGTTGTTGCGCACAAGAGAAGGCGGCCGGCGTTGCGTCATGCAGCCACTGAGCTCAGTCGGGCATTGGGTGAAGCGCTGCATCTGAGCTCGCTCTGGCCATTGCACCGCGCGCCGGTGGAAGGTGACGGCCACGCCGTTTTTGTGATGCCGGGATATCTCGGCAGCGATGCCTCCACCACGGTGCTGCGCCAGTATCTGCGTCGTCATGGTTTTGATGCGCGGCCGTGGCTGCAGGGTCGTAACACCGGGCGCGCGGGCGTGCAGGTTGGTCTGGTGCGTGAGTTTCTGCGCCTCTCCGACAGGCACAAAGCGCCGGTGTCTCTGGTTGGGCACAGCCTGGGCGGGGTGTACGCCCGTGAGCTTGCGCGCCAGCATCCAGAGCGGGTGCGTGGGGTGGTCAGTCTCGGCAGCCCGTTTGCAAGCGCCACGGGCGGCTCGGTTGCAAGACGCGTACGCGAGGCGTTCGATCAGGTCGCGCAGCGTTCGGTCGCAGAACCTCGCGCGGCGGCCGCGGCCACCGATCCGAGGTCGCCGCCTGGCGTGCCGAGCACGTCGATTTTCAGCCGCGCAGACGGGGTTGTGCACTGGCACAACTGTCTCGAGCAGGATGCCGCGCTCACCGAGAACATCGAGGTGTATGGATCACACCTTGGCATGGTGGTGAACGCGAGCGTGTTGCAGGCCGTTGCGGACCGACTCGCGCAACCGCATCGAAACTGGCAGAAGTTTGCACCCGCCGCAGGCGTCGCCTTCCGCTACCCGCGCCACCACGCCGGGCGCGACAGAGTCAACAGAGGTAACGACAGTGCATAAATTGAAGAAATACCCGAACCGTCGGCTCTACGATATGACCGATAGCCAGTACGTCACCGTGGATGATGTGCGTAACCTCATCGTCAAAGGGGAAAGCATCGAGGTGGTGGACAGCAAGGACGGTTCGGACCTCACACGCTCTGTGCTCCTGCAGATCCTGGCCGAGCAGGAGCAGGAAGGTCACGGCACGGTGTTGACCAATCGCACCATCGAGCAGCTGATCCGCTTCTACGGCGACCGCTTCGGCCGGGTTGTCAGCCGCTATATCGAGGAAGCCATCTCCGCATTTCTCGAGCACCAGGACATGTATCGCAATCGTATGCGGCAGTTCAATGCAATGAATCCATTGAACGTCATGCGTCAGGCGTTCGAAGCTGGTCTCAAGGGCGACGACAAAGCCGACAGCAAATCGGACAAGGAGCCGGGCGCTTAGATCGGGCACGACGGCATGATGGCCAGGCTCGCCAGATTCGCTGGATATGCGGTTTACACCGTTGGCGTTTTCTTGGGAACGATCCTGGCCGCAGAGCTTCTGGTGCGTGGTCTGACTGATGTCGGGCGTCTCGGCACGGAGCGGGATTTGTTCCTCCGCGAAGGTGATCACTTCCGCAACGCACCCGATGTATCGAGCGTCGCGTTCGGCGTCCGTGTGTATACGGACGCAAACGGTTTCAGAGTGGCAGGGCAGCGGGAGGGCGCGCAGCAGCCGGGCTCGCGTATGCTCCTGGTCCTCGGTGACTCGGTGGGTTTCGGCGTGGGCGTCGAACATGACCGCATTGCCACCACGCTGGTAGACAATGCGCTCGAGGACCTCGATGTCGAGAACGCGTCTGTCATCGGCTACAGCACGCTCGACTATGAACGGGTCGTGGCTGAGCAGCTGGCTCGTGGTGCTGGCCGGTATGCCGGCATTGCTCTGATCTACTGCCTTAACGATGTGTCGGAATTCAACGCGCGCAATATTCGTGGTCGGCGTGCTGCGTCACGCGCCTATTTCCCGGCGAGACTGGTCGATGACAATGCGGTGACTTCCCTGCGTGAAAATGCGACCGTCAAACGCGTCAACGATCTGTTGCGGGCCTATTCGAGCGCCTACGTCATGCTGCGTGGTGAGCTGACCGAGCCGCGTCTGCGACACTGGCGCGGGCTGCTGCAGAGCTACGAGGCGCTGTCCGCGGACAAGCTCGAGGGCGCGCTGGCGCCGATCACCCGGATTGCCGCACGCGCGCGCGAGCTGGACCTGCCTTTTCAGGTCTGGATAGCGCCCTACGCGTGGCAGATGGCGGATCCGGAAGCGCTGCCGCAAACGCTGCTGGGTCGACACTTTGCCGCGCACGGCATTGAATACGTTGATCTGCTGGATCGCTTTCGCACGGCGGAGCGGCCGGGAGAGTTGTTCCTGCCTTATGATCCTGTGCACCTCTCGCCCCGCGGCCATCAAATGCTTGCCGACAGCATGCTCGAGATGCTCTCGCCCGGGCAGTGAGCCGGGTTAGAAACTACCCGGACGCCCGGCACTTCTCCTGACAAGAACACCCATGTGCTCAGCTGCCGGCAACGCGGCGGTCGATACCTTCCCAGAACGGTTCGCGCAGATCCTTGCGTTTGATTTTGCCCACCGGGCTTTTCGGTAACGGTTCGGTGGTGATGCGCACGCCGCCGGGTTTCTTGTAGGAACCCTGATCTTCAGCCACCAGCGCCACAATCTCCTCTGCGGTCACGGATGCGCCTTCCTCGACCACGCAGACCGCGTACGGGGTCTCTCCCCAGCGCTCGTGGGGAATGCCGAATACGGCAACCTCGAGCACCTGCGGATGTCCGGCAATGACGTTTTCCAGCTCCGCCGGCCAGATGTTGTAGCCGCCGGAGATGATCATGTCGTCTGCGCGGTCGACGATGTAAAGGTAGCCATTGCGATCGATCTTGCCGAGGTCGCCGGTCTTGATCCAGCCGTTGACGATCCGTTCCGCGGTCGCTTCGGGATTGTTCCAGAATTCGGTCATCATGCCGTCGGATCTGGCGACAATCTCGCCGACCTCGTCTGCGGGCAGCGGGTTGTTGTCGTCGTCCCAGATTTCCACCTCGGCAAACGGCAGCGCCAGACCGCAGGCGCGGAGCGGATTCGAGCCGCTGAGATCGGCAAACCACTGGGCGGAGTTCATCATGGAGACCGGCAGCACCTCCGTCTGTCCGTATCCCTGATACAAGACGTCACCGAAGACTTCCCGCGCCGCAAGCGCGGTCGCATCCTGGATGGGTGCGGCGGCAATCAGCAGGCACTTCATTGCGCTGAAGTCTCTACCCCGTGCGGTATTGTCGTGTACGACGGCGTTGACCATCGTCGGGACCATAAAGGCGTAGTTGATGCCTTCGCTCTCCAGGAGGTCCAAGGTCGCTTCAGTGTCGAAGTGGTCCACCATCACGTTGCAGCCGCCGGACAGCCACATCGGTAGATACTGATAGCCCGAACCATGGGATATCGGGCCAAGGTGCAGGCATTTGTCACCTGGTTCGACTGGCGGGAAGGTATAAAACCAGTCCCGGCCGGCCGCAAGCCAGGCCTTGTGGGTGTAGGCAACGCCCTTGGACTTCCCGGTGGTGCCGCCCGTGTGGCGAATGATGAAGTAGTCGTCGGGGTCGACGGAGACGTCCGGATCGTCGTCGGACTGTTCCGCGAGCCACCCCTCATAGCCGCTGTCGCGGACGATGATGTGCTCGAGATCGGGCAGCTCAGCGTCGATACCTTCGATTTCTTCCAGGTAGTGCTCGCTCACCAGGAGCGCCCGGCAGTTGGTGTGGCCGAGCATGTGCAGGTGCGCGGCCCGGCCGTTGCGCGGGTAGAGAGGCACGCGCACGAGATTGGCAATGGCGGCGCCCTGGAAAAGATCAGCCGCTTCGATGGAATTGTCTTCCAGCACGCCCACGCGGTCGCCCGGCTCGAGACCCAGAGCCAGGAGCCCGTTGGCAAGCTGCACGCCGCGGCGCCAGGCCGCTTCGAAGGTCAAACGCCGCTCGCCGTGCACGATGGCTTCCCGGTCGCTGTAGTGAAGTGCGGCACGACGCATCAAAGTGCGGACGTCCATGGATTTCCCCTCTCTCCCCAAGATTGATCGGCTCATGCTAACCTGCTGAGTCGATATGGGGAAAGCGCCTGCGGGGCCTTGCAAGCACCTGCAGAGCATAGAGGAGGAAAGAGATGCGTCTGGAAGATCGGGTGGCTGTGATTACCGGCGGGGCAAGCGGCATGGGTCGCTCGACGGTGCTCAGATTTCTACAGGAAGGCGCAAACGTCGTTGTTGCCGATTTCAACGCCGAAAATGGCGAAGCCGTCGTTGCCGAAGCAACCGACAGCGGCTGGGGTGATCGTATTCGCTTCATCCGCACCGACGTTGCCCGTGAGGACGACATTGAAGCCATGGTGCAGTGCGCGGTGGATGCCTTCGGACGCCTCGACATCGTATTCAACAATGCCGGGGTCGGCGGGGCGATCGGGCCGCTGACGGAGACCACGGTCGAGGCCTGGGACTACACCATGGACGTGCTGGCCAAAGGCGTCTTTCTCGGTATCAAGCACGCGGCGCGGGTCATGCGCGCGCAGGGTGAGGGCGGCGCCATCATCAATACCGCTTCCATTGCGGGATTGAGCGGGGATGGCGGACCCATGATCTATTCGGCTGCCAAGGCCGCCGTGATCAGCCTCAGCAAATCCGCCGCGGTTGAGCTTGCACCGGATCGAATCCGGGTCAACGCCATCTGCCCGGGCTTCATCGCCACGCCGCTCGCAGCGGGTGGACAGGGTGGTGAGCTCGATGCCACGGAGAAGCGCTTTGCCGACGCCCAGCCCTGGCCCGAACACGGCAGCGGCGAGCACATCGCGGGGGCGGCACTGTTTCTCGCCAGCGACGATGCCCGGTTTGTCACCGGGGAAGCGCTCCTCGTGGATGGCGGCTTGACTGCAGCCGGGCCGGAGCTTTCGAAGAAGTTTCCGCGAACCTCGGCGCGTGACGCCAGAATCAGCGGAGTCACCAAAGGCAGCACCGGCGCCGCCGCGGAGGTCCGACGCCTGGACGAATGACTCGCAAGCCGGTCGGGTCAGGCGCGGATGGTCACCGGTAGATCGCGGATGCCGTTGATGAAGCTCGACTTCAGGTACTGAGGCTCTCCGGTGACCTCAATCTTGTCGAACCGCTTCATGATTTCCTGCCACAGAACCCTGAGCTGCATTTCGCCCAGACGGTTGCCCACGCAGCGGTGAATGCCGAAGCCAAACGACAGGTGGTGACGCGGATTCTCGCGGTCGATCACAAACTGATTGGCGTCTTTGATGGCGGTTTCGTCGCGGTTGCCTGACAGGTACCACATGGCAACGCGATCACCGGCCTTGATCTGCTTGCCGCCGATTTCAGTGTCGACGACGGCAGTCCGCGCCATGTGGGCAACCGGAGACTGCCAGCGGATGATCTCGGGGACCATGCTGTCGATGAGATCCGGATTTGCGCGAAGCTTGTCGTATTCGTCGCCGAACTGATTGAGCGCCAGCACGCCGCCGCTGATGGAGTTGCGCGTGGTGTCGTTGCCGCCAACGATCAGCAGCAGAATATTGCCGAGGTATTCGTTCGGCGGCATGTCCCGGGTGGATTCGCCGTGCACGAGCATTGAGATGAGATCGTCGCCGGGCTCGTTCTGCGCTTTTCGCTCTGCCCACACCGCGGCGAAGTATTCGTAGCACTTCCAGAGCTCTGCAAATCCCTCTTCGATGCTGTTGAAGAACTCGGGATTGCCGAGATTCTGGACCGCGTCCGACCAGTAGATGAGTTTGTCGCGATCTTCCTGCGGGACGTTGAAGAGCGTTGCAAGCATCTGCCCGGTGAGCTCCACGGAGACCGCGCGCACCCAGTTGAATTCCTCGTTCACAGGCAGGTCATCGAGAATCGCGCAGGCGCGCGTGCGGATGAGATCTTCGAGACCCGCGAGCTTGCGCGGCGTGAACATTGGCGAGACGACTTTGCGCTGCTCGTCGTGCTTGGGCGGATCTTCCTGAATGAACATCGGCAGATCGTACTCGTCTGCGCTGTCTGGCTGTGAGGCGCCGCCGAGTGAGATACCGCCTTTGCGGAAGTCGGACGAGAAGATTTCATGGTTGCGATCGACATGCATGCAGTCTTCGAACCGGGTAACGGACCAGTACGGGCCGAACTGGCTGACCTCGGTGTAGTGCACCGGATCCTCCGCCCGCAGCCGTTCGAAATAGCGCATCTGCTTGCCCGCTTCGAAAAGATCGGGGTGCCCGGGATCCAGCTCGTCCAGCGGCAGATCGTAAGGGTCGACGTTCGTGTCGATGGCCCACTCTGCAAGCAGCTCTTCGTTCGAGCGCGCGAAGAGCTCAGCGCGGTTTACTTCGGTGCGTGGTGTGGGTGCATCACTCATGGGATCGCCTCCAGAATCTCGACACCCGGAGTATATTCATCAACACAGATGTTGGTAACCCGGAGTTTAAGTGGCTCGAGCCGCCGCTAGTGCACCAGCTTACGTCGATCGCTGCGGCTGCGCCTTTCAGAGTGCACCGGCTTACCCGGCAGGCCGTGGTCGACGTCACGCCGTATCTCGGAACGGCGGTCCGACAGGTGTTTGTAGCGGCACTGGCAGCGCTCTGGCTGGTCGCAGCCGCCCAGCGGCAGCTGAGGTGCGTGCGCCGCCAGGAATTTCTGTCCGCTGATACGGCGCGCTGCTTCACAGCACTCCGTTTTGCTGTAAACCTTTACGCCGCGAAATGGATGTTGTTGGACTTTTGGCTTCGATCTTTTCTGCTGTCGCCGGTTCGATGCCGGCGTCGACTTGCCAAATAGTTTGCTCACCCAACTGTTCATAGTTCTGTCCGTCACTCCCTCGTTTACTGTTCCCTGAGACCTTCGCTGGTCCAATGCAGGCGCCAGAGCCTTCCCGACAGGGATACAGGCTAATGTTCCTGCGCGGAGGGCACCATAGTCCATATGTACTATCCGAATGAACACACAGTCTGCGGCTGATGGTGGCCTGATAACCCCTGACGTTGCCCTCCCGCCGCGCAGCTGATCTGCACGGTGTTGGGTAGTTTATGGCTATATCGGGAGGTGTCTGTCAAGCACCCGACATAAAATACGCTTAATCGGAGATTACTGCAGGGCAATTAGGTTAAGGGGCGTAGTTCTGTATCTCGCCTGCCTGCCAACCATAGCGCACGGATCTGGCTTCGACGGCGACATTCCGCAGCGGGCTGGTGTAAAGACGCCAGTGTGTTTCGCCGGGATAGCGGTAGCCAATTGAGGCGCCGATGGGAGAGACGATGTGCAAGGCGCCGTCTTCGCTGGAAAACTGCACCGGCGGCGTCGTCGGTATGACGCCGTCGTCAAGCAGCCGATCGCGCATGACCGCCTCATCGACTGCGCTGGTATCCCCAACCCGGGCGAGAAACGCATCGAGCGCCGCCGCCATGCGCTTGCGGACCCCGTCGTGGCTCTCTGCGGCGGCGAGGTTGTTGGTCTCAAACGGGTCCAGCACGAGGTCATAGAGCTGCTCCCGGCCGGCCGGCCGGAACCAGCGTTGCTGGACGGGGTTCAGCTCGCCGCGCTCGTTGGCTGTGCGCCAGGCGCGGACCATGTCCAGGTTGTCCCGATAGGCGAGTTCGTGCCCGCCGGGCAGCTCCGGATGCCAGCTTCGGATGAATTTGAAGCGGGGACCACGCACCGCGCGCTGTCGATCGGGTATCTCGTCGATGCGGTCGCGGGATGCGTAGATGTAGGTTCGCGACGGACCGCTGAAGATGGATTGGCCGTGCAGGTACGGCGGCGGCTCGATGCCCGCAAGCTCGAGAATGCTCGGCGCAAGATCAACGAAGCTGACCAGGTTGTGGTTGATGTCCGGTACCTTCTCACCCGGTTGCAGGACGATCATGGGGACACGGATGCCGCTGTCGTAGAGTTCGCGCTTGGCGCGCGGCAGGCCATCGCCGTGGTCGCTGGTCCAGATGATGATGGTGTTGCGCTCGAGACCGTCTTCGGCCAGCGCGGCGAGTATGCGCCCGACCCGCGCGTCCATCGCGTGGATGTTGTCGTAGTGCCTTGCCAGATCGCGCCGCACCGCGGGTAGATCCGGGTAGTAGGGCGGCAGCCGCACGTCCGCCGGATCGGTTGTTTCGGCGGCAACCAGACCCAGCTGGTTGCGGAAGCCCTGGGTCTGCCGGTGCACTTCGCTGTGCGGCTCGCCGTCAGGACGCATCACGCCGCTCTCGTGGGTTTCGATGAAATTGATCAGGCCGAAAAACGGCTGCCCGGCTTCACGCTCGCGCCAGGCGACGTCTGCAGCGCCTTCTCTGTCCCACAGCGTAAACGGGCCTGAGCCTGCTCTGATGCCGCTGAATTGATAGTCGAGCTTGGTGTCCGTGAACGTGAAGTAGCCCGCCTGCCGCAGGAGCTCCGGAAATGCGCGCAGCTCGGCGGGTGGTTGGGCCAGATAAGGTCCCAGCGGGCCGGTTGAGCTGCGCATGTGCTGGCCGCCGAAGCTGATCTGATGTTGGCCACTGACGAGCGCAGCGCGGCTCGGCGCGCACACCCCGGCGGTGGTGAACACGTTGGTAAAAAGCGTGCCCCTTGCCGCGAGCCTGTCGATGTTGGGGGTCACGGCTACCGAATCGCCGTAGGCGCCAATCCGCGGGCTCAGATCCTCCGCGACGAGGAGCAGAATGTTGGGCTGCGCGGCCGGCGCCGGCGCGGCGCAGACGAGCGCCGCTATCGCCATGAGAAGTGAGGTGACGCGCGGCATCACAGATACAACCAGGTGAGCACCCAGGTCAGGGTGATCCACATCAGAAGCGTCAGGGGCAGGCCAACTTTGACGAACTCGCTGAACGTGTAGTTGCCGGCGCTCATCACGAGGAGGTTCGTCTTGTAAGCCATTGGCGTTGCGTAGCTCATGTTGGCACCAAAAAGCACCGCCAGCACAAACGGCTCCGCGGGCAGCTGCAGCGCCTGGGCAATGCCCACGGCAATCGGCGTGCCGATGACGGCGGCGGCGTTGTTCGAAACGACGTTGGTCAGGATCGCAAGCAGCAGCATCAGCGCCGATAGCACAACGACTGGACCCGAGTTGCTGGTCATGAAGAGGAACACCTGTGTCAGATATTCGGTAGCGCCGGTCGTCTGCAGCGCAAGTCCGAGCGCCAGGCTCGCAGCGACGACAAAGTAGACGGACGGGCTGATGGCGCGAATGGCGCCGCCGACGGACAGGCACCGCGTAATCAGCATCACGGCGCAGCCGGCCAGGGCGGAGATGGCGATGGGCATGACGCCGGTAGCGGCCAGCAGCACCACGACGGTGAGGATGCTCAATGCCAGCATGGACTTCTCGGAGCTCGGCAGCGCCACGCTCGAGTCCAGCACCATGAATTCCGTGGACCGCTTGAGCGTGCCGATCTGCTCTTTGGGACCCTGGACGAGCAGCACGTCCCCGGGCTGCAGGATCACCTCGTGAATTTCTTCCTTCGTGTGCCAGATGTCTTTGCCGGCGCGGTGCAGCGCCAGCACCGCCAGCTGGTAGCGGTCGAGGAAGCGGGCGTAGGAGAGATTTGCGCGGTCCAGACGTGACCCTTGAGCAACCGCAATCTCGGCCAGCGTCTGATTCTCCGCGGATAGCGGATGTTCCTCGTCAACCCGGGTCTCGCCGGAGAAGAGCACCGCCTTCAGCGCCTCCTCGTAGGCTTTCAGGTTCTGCGGGGTATCGCGTACCCGCAACCGGTCGCCAGCCCGCAGGACCACGTCGGGAAGTGGCATGACCGCCGTCTCGCCGCGCCGCACCCTGACCACCTGCATGTCGCCGCCGGTCAGGGCAATGGCCTCCGCCAGCGTTTTGTCCACGGCGGGCGAATCCTCGCCGATCAGAAGCCGTGCCTCGAAAAGGCGCGGTGATGGGTCGGCAAGCTTCGAATCCCGGTCCGGCAGGAGGCGCGGCGCAATCAGCCACAGGTAGAGGATGCCGACGCAGGCGGCGATCGAGGCCGGTAGCGCAAAGTCGAAAAGTCCAAACTTCTCGAGCCCCATCTCGTGGGCAACGTTGACCACCAGAAGATTCGTAGAGGTACCGATGGTTGTGGCCATGCCGCCGACCAGCGTGGCAAAACCCATGGGCATGAGCACCCGCGCCGGCGATGAGTTGTTGCGCAGGCAGACGCTGATCAGGATGGGCAGCAGGAGGACAACAATGGGCGTGTTGTTCACGAATGCCGAAAGAAATGCGCCAACCACGAGCGTTATGAAGAGACTCAGAAATGGCGCCTTCCCCCAGATTTTGCCGAGCAGACGCCCGACCGGTTCCAGCGCGCCCGTGCGTACCAGGCCCTGGCCCAGCACCATCAGCGCGCACACCGCAATGAGCGCCTCGTTGGCAAAGCCGAAGAAGAGGTCGATCGGATCGAAGTCGTCGTAAGGAAAGATGGCAAAGCCGACAACCAGCACAACCAGGAGTGACAGCGAAGTGATTTCCAGCAACCAGCGGTCTTTGCTGAAGAGATACAAGGCAGCCACGGTGGCCAGCATCATCGCCAGCGCGTGAGCGTTGGGTAAATCCGGAAAGCTATCCATCGGCTTCGTCGTATCGTTGGATGATATCGTCCAGCGCGGCAATCTGATGCTTGCGCCACGCGATTTCCAGTGCGTTGGCTTCTTCGTCAGTCGATTCGAGCTCCTCGACTTCTGACCTCAGCGTTGCGGCCTGCTCGCGGAAACGCTCGATGCGTGCGGCGAGCTCAGCTTTGTCGAACATGAGCTTCTCGGCTTTGCCGGTATCGCTGTCGGTCTCGGGCGTGTAGTCGAGCGGCGGGAGCACCTTGCCTTCGAAACGTCGCTGGTCCATCACGGTCGGCGTCATCACCTCAACGTCGTTGCGGTGGAACGTATCGAGCACGGCAGCTCTGAGGTCGCTGCGGCTGCTGACAATTTTACCGACGTTCTCGAGAAAGCCTGTCACTTTGTAGGTGACCGCAAAGTCACCGATAGTCAAAATCTGTACGAACGGTTCGGTGAGTCCCGCGCTTTCTGCCGCTTCCAGAAGCAGCTCGCGGACCCTGCGGCGATGAATTTCGAAACCGATGGAGATCTCCGTGGAGATCAGCGTGCCCGTCTGGTCGACCACCTGCACGGGCTGCGTGATCATGAGCAGATTAGGCAACGCAACGACGTCTCGGTCCTCGCTCTGGATCTCAGTGTGAAGGAGTGCCTTTGCGGTCACTCTGCCGAACTGTCCATCCACCCTGACAAAGTCGCCGGTGTGGAAGGTCCCCATGGCTTTCAGCATTAGCCCCGCCATCGCATTGCTGACGAAAGACGTTGAAGAGAACGCGATGACGGCGGTCATGGCATAGCCGAATACGGTGAAAAGACTCTGCCTGGTCGATTCGTCCAGCGGCCAGGAAATAACGAGAACAGGCTGCGCTATCACCACAATCGCAACGTAGGTGAGCTGACGATATAGCCGGTTCTGCGGCTGGCTGGCAAACGATTTAGTGGTCAGCCAGAGCAGCGCCGCTGTAACAAGGCCAACCACAAGCAGGGGTCCGCCCCAGGCGAGGAGGGGCGGCAGGATCTGGTCCAATGAGAAATCCATCGCCGAATTGTACGCGTATTGCCGAGGCTGGGGACGGGATCGTCGTAAAAACTTGTGCCGAAGTTTTACCTTCACCCGTCGTCTGCGGTGAACTTGTGCTATACCTTCATGATTGATACATTGCGCCGCCATGAAAGTACTGCACCGTCAGACCAGCACGTTGACTACCGATACCCGGACTACGGGTGTCGAGCTGCCGGCTGGGTGAAATTTTCGGATTGAACAACAGGCGGCATCTCGGCAAGAGGCGCCGCTTCCAACAAGACCCCGGGAGGCAGCGCCACCGGGGTTTTTGTTTGGGTGTCGTAAAAGTGGTTGAGAACAGGGTCGCGAACACGGAACGGAAAGATGTCTAACTTTGAACACAGCGGAGAAGAGGCACAGGATGACCTGTACAAGGTCCGTCACAGCCTCGCCCACGTCATGGCGCAAGCGGTGCTCGAGATGCGTCCCGGCAGCACGCTGGGCTTCGGCCCGCCGATCCAGGACGGCTTTTACTACGACTTCATTTTGAACGAGCCGCTGACCGAGGAAGACTTCCCCGAGCTCGAGCGGCGGATGAAGAAGATTTGCAAGAAAGGGCAGCGTTTCGATCGTGAAGATCTGGACGCCGATGCGGCGCTTGCGCGCATCGACGAGATGGGCGAGCCGTACAAAAAAGAATATGGCGCTGAGCTCATTGAAAAGCATGGTCTCGAAGGCCTGTCGTTCTATCGCAACGGGCCTTTCCTCGACATGTGTGAAGGCCCCCACGTGCACACGACAAAAGAGATCCCGCGCGACGCGTTCAAGATACGCAGCGTTGCGGGTGCGTACTGGCGCGGCAATTCAGACAACGTGATGATGACGCGAATATACGCCTGGGCGTTTCTCGACAAGGAGACGCTGGACGCGCACGTGCAGGCTTTCGAGGAAGCGCAGGCGCGTGACCACAAGAAGCTCGGCCGTGAGCTCGGCATCTTTACCATCGACAACGACATCGGCAGGGGCCTGCCGTTGTGGCTGCCGAACGGCACGGTGGTACGCGACGAGCTCGAAAACCTCGCCAAGGAGCTCGAGTTCAAAGCAGGCTTCTACCGCGTGGCCACGCCGCATCTTGCGAAAGAAGGGCTATACCACACGACGGGGCACCTGCCGTACTACGCCGAGGACATGTTCCCCTCGATGGAGGTCATGGAATCGGTGGAAGGCGACGACGAGCAGCGCGTCAAAGAGGCTTACCGCCTGCGTCCGATGAACTGTCCGCATCATCACAAGGTGTTTGCCGCGGAGCCGCGCAGCTACCGCGACCTGCCGCTGCGCCTGGCCGAGTACGGACAGGTATATCGGTTCGAAGATTCAGGCGCGGTTGGCGGTCTCGTCCGCGTGCGCGGCATGGCTATGAACGATGCGCACATTTACTGCACGAAAGAGCAGATCAAAGACGAGTTCAAAGCCGTCATCGAGATGTCGAAAGAAGCTTATGCGGTGCTCGGTCTGGATGATTTCAAGATCCGTTTGTCGCGCTGGGATCCGGAAGATCCCAAAGGCAAAGATAAGTACGTCGATAACCCGGCCGCCTGGGAAGAGTCGGAAGCCATTCTCGCGGAAGTGCTGGAGGAGATGGGTGTCGAGTTCAAGGAAGGTGTCGGCGAAGCGGCCTTCTACGGACCCAAACTCGACTTTCAGTTCGTCACCGTGACGGGCCGCGAAGAAACGGTATCCACGGTGCAGCTGGACTTTGCCGTGCCCGAGCGTATGGGACTGAAGTACGTGGGTTCCGATGGGCAGGAACACACGCCGTATTGCATCCATCGGGCGCCGTTTTCGACGCACGAGCGGTTTGTTGCGTTCCTGATTGAGCACTTTGCCGGCGCGTTCCCGACGTGGCTTGCGCCGCTGCAGGTGCAGGTTCTGACCGTTGGGGAACAGTTCGACGACTATGCCAAGGACGTCGTCGCCCGCCTGCGCGCCAACATGGTTCGTGCGGAGCTGGCGCCGTCAGACGACACGCTGCCGAAGAAAATCCGTCAGGGAACGGTGCAGAAGATTCCCAATCTCCTGATCATCGGCGAGCGCGAGGTGGAAGAGGGCACGGTGACGTTGCGCCGCTACGGGCACAAGGATCAGCACACGCTTTCCGTGGATGAGTTTGTCAGCGCAATAGTTGCGACGATCGAAGAGCGTCGTCTGGAGTTTGCATTGCCTGAAGCAGGCTGATGCGCAACGAGCGGCGCATAGCGCCGCTCACGTTTCAGCCGTCGCTTGCGGTATCAGCCTGAGCCTGGGAGCGCAGCGGCACGTTGGCGCTCACCGCGGGAACCGGCACGGATTCGAGCTGTGCGATCTGCATGGACAGGCCAATCATGTCGAGGAGTATCTTACCGGCTTCCTCGAGCATGGCGTCATCTTCGACCGCTTCGATCTCGTCTTCCTCCGGCTTTGCTTCCGTCGCGGCCGGGCTGGCTGCCACTTCAGCGTCAGCAACCTCTGCGGAGCCGTCAGCCGGAGCCGCTGCGGCTTCCTCTTCCGCCTCGCGGGCGTCCTCTTCCGCTTCTTCCAGATCTTCGAGGTGATCCAGCGTGTCAGCCAGTAGCAGACCTTTGGCGGCGCGCAGACTGTTTTCCAGGTCCAGGCGCCATTGATCGTCATCAGCTTTCTCGGTACGACGATGCTCCTCGTTCAGGGAAACATGCGTGCGTAATGACGCTTCCTTGCCTTTCTCTGCCAGCGCTCGCACGTAGTTGAAATCGACATTGTCGGCAACGCGGTCGTCGTGGCGGCGCTGCAGCTCCGCCAGGAGCGGCTGCAGCTGATTGGACTCATCGTAAACGGCCGGCTGGATCATGTCCCATGGCATGGCGTCTTCCAGAGAAGACTCACCGATCTGATCGACGTCATAGAGCTCCGGGAAAGCGATGTCGGGCAGGATACCCTGATGCTGCGTGCTCTGGCCGCTGACGCGGTAAAACTTGGCGGCGGTGATCTTCAGCTGGCCGCGGTTGAGCGGGATCAGCGTCTGCACCGTACCCTTGCCGAACGTCTGGCTGCCGATGATGAGGCCTCTGCCGTAGTCCTGAATGGCACCGGCAAAAATCTCCGATGCGGATGCGGACAGGCGATTCACCATGACCGCCATGGGACCTTCCCAGTCGATGCTGCCGTCCGTGTCAGCGTAGACGTTGGCCCGGCGTCGCGCGGATTTGACCTGCACGGTAGGCCCGGATTCGATGAAAAGTCCGGTGAGCATGTCGGCTTCCTGCAGAGAGCCGCCGCCGTTGTTTCTGAGATCGACGATCAGCGCATCCATGCCCTCGGCTTTCAGCGCTTTGATCAGCCGCTTCACGTCCTTGGTCGTGCTGCGGGCATTTTCGTCACCCTGCTGCATGGCTTTGAAGTCGACGTAGAAAGTCGGCACTTCGACGATGCCGATCTTCGCCTCGCGGCCGTCCTGCTCGAGCGTCAGCAGCTTCGCCTGGGCCGCCTGCTCCTCGAGCTGCACGGTGTTGCGCGTGATCGAGACGACTTTGCTGACTTCATTCTCGCTGTCTGCGGCAATCACTTCGAGCCGTACGGTCGAGCCTTTCGGGCCGCGGATCAGCTCAACCACGTCGTCCAGACGCCAGCCGACGACATCGATCAGCGGGCCGTCTTCGCCTTGTCCAACGCTGATGATCTTGTCTTCGACGTCGATGTCACCCGACTTGTCTGCCGGTCCGGCAGGTACCAGCCGGACGACGGAAGTGTGGTCGTCCTCGCTCTTCAGCACCGCGCCGATACCTTCGAGCGACAGCGACATGTTGATGTTGAAATTCTGCGACGTGCGCGGCGAGAAGTACTGCGTGTGCGGATCGTAGGTGCTCGCAAAGGCGTTGATGTACACCTGGAACGCATCCTCGCTCTTCGTCTGCAGCGCCTGCTTCAGGCGGTTGCGATAGCGCTTGGCGAGCGTCTCCTGGATCTCGTCCAGGTCTTTGTCGTTCAGGCGCATGGCCAGAACCGCAGCTTTCAGGCGCTTGCGCCACAGCTCGTCCTGCTCAGCCTGGTCGACCGGCCAGGGTGAGTTTTCCCGGTCGATCTCAATTTCTTCGTCAACGGTGAAGTCGATATCGGTGATGCCTTTGTCGACTTCGCGAATGAGGTACTGCAGGCGGTCGACAACGTGTTCCTGGTAGCGGTTGAAGATCTCGAATGCGGGCTCGAGCTCAGCGCGTTTCAGGGCGTCATCGAGGACGTAGCGATACTTTTCGAACTCCTCGACGTCGGCGGCCAGGAAGTACGACCTGCCGGCGTCCAGGGTATCCAGGTACTTATCGAAAACGTCGCTGGAGATACCATCGTCCAGCGGCTTTTTGACGAAGTGGTTGTGGCGCAGCTGCTCGACGACGGTGAGGCTCGTGCGTGGGTGAACTTCGAGCGGTGTGAGCGTCGGCGGCTCGGCAGTTTCGATCGGCTCGGCAGCTGCCTCGACGGGCGCGGGGGCTGCCGGGGCGGGTTCGTCAGACTGTGCAACGACGGTAAAGGAAATGAGGCCTGCGGCGACGAGCCAGACGGTTCTGAGGTGGCGATGAAACTGCAAATTCATAAGTGTGATTGCCTCTCGAGCAGACTTGTAATTCCCCGCCAAACTCACATCTGTCTGCTAAGATGCGCCTGACCGGCTGCGTGATAGCTGATGCCCACCGCACCGCCAAATTCGTACGTAGCCGTACATGTGACTGATGGGTTGGCCCTGGGTTCCCTGTCGGGACGCCCTTGGTTTGCCTGGGGTCCCCTTCTCAACACGCCCAGGCAGACTACCAAAATCAAGGTATGGTCCTGTGTGGAGAATGTAACCCGGTAGTATCAGGCGCCGCAACTTAAACTGAATAAAGGATAGACATTGAACAAATTCGAACGGATCGCGACAGCGCTGTTCCTGGGCACGATCCTGGGTGTCGGGGGTTGCGGGGAGTCAGCAACAGCGGACAATCATGGCATGAATGACAATAAAGTTGACTTAAATTCGGACATCGACAAGGCCAGCTACCTGCTCGGCTATCGCCAGGCTGAGGGCATGGCGGCGCAGACCCAGGGTGTGCTGAGCCAGCAGGCTTATCTCGCCGGGGTGCAGGACTTCATTGCCAGCAGCGACAATCGCGTGGCGGGGGAAAACCAGCAGGCGCTGATGACGGCCATCCAGACCGCGATTACGGCCAAGCAGCAGGCGGCGAGTGCAAGTGTGATCGAAGCCGGCAACCAGTTTCGGGAGGAATACAAGCAGAAAGAGGGCGTGAAGGAGCTGGACTCCGGACTCCTCTATGAAGTCCTTACCGAGGGTAGTGGTAAGACACCGGGTCTGACCGATACGGTGACGACGCACTACCACGGCACTCTGATCGACGGCTCCGTGTTCGACAGCTCCGTCGAGCGTGGCCAGCCGGCAAGCTTCCCGGTCAATGGCGTGATCAGGGGTTGGACGGAAGCTCTGCAGCTGATGAAAGAGGGTTCAAAGTGGCGTCTCGTGATTCCGCCTGAGCTCGCTTACGGCGATCGTGGCGCGGGTCCCAAAATTGGCCCCGGCGCCACACTTGTCTTCGAGGTGGAGCTCATCTCGGTCGATTAGGCGGGTTCAAGTCCTCAGTCTTCAACGACGAGCCCCAGGGGGTCGAGCACGGCGGACAGCTGCTCGACGCGCAGCTTCACGCCGGTGAGGTCGATGTCTCTGGGGTTCAGATTGTTGAACACGGCGCCGCGCAGATCAGCGCCGCGAATGATGAGGCCCGTGCCGCTGACGTTGTTCAGATCGCTGCCTTTGAGATCCGCGTTGGACAGATCCACGTAGTCGAGACAGGCCTCGATGAGCCGGCAGTCGCTCAACCGGCATCCCGCCAGATGATTGTTCGCGAGGTTCACGTAGGCGGCATTGCAGTGCTCGAGGGTAAGCGCCGCGAGCTCGCTGTCCGCGATCGGCATGCTGAAATCCGACTTGGAGAAGTCTGCACCCTGCAGCTGGCAGTGGCTGAAGCAGAGGTCGTAACCCTTGATCCGCACGAAGTCCACGACCGCCAGGTTACAGCGCTCGAAACGCGCCTCTCTGAGCTCCGCCTGGCTGAAGTCGGCAGGGTGTTCCGCGGCGCTGTCGTTGAACTGGCACTGCTCGAAGCGGGCGTAGCGCAGGTCCGCCGCGCGGAAGCTGCAGCCGGTGAACGTGCAGTCGAGATACGTCTGCTCGCTGAGGTCAGCGTGGCTGAAATCCTGGCCGCTGTAATCTATCCCGCTGTGCGTGGCTTCGCTCAATGTGTCGTGT
>JAAUXY010011061.1_pt1 | contig 24169 bp, 21 predicted proteins | sample 7278121 | NCBI WGS metagenome assembly JAAUXY01 (sample SAMN14350117, study PRJNA611818) | marine sediment metagenome | isolation source: surface marine sediment (1.8m) | place: French Polynesia: Moorea | collected 2018-08 | reverse complement strand
TTCGAAAACACATAGATCAGCACAAAGTAAACAACAGTTGCCATGCCCATTGAGGTGCCGGAAATAATTCCCAGCAGGATAAATCCTGCCTGTGCAATAGATGAAAAAGCCAGGAATCTCTTCATGTTCTTCTGCCTTAAGGCAAACAGGTTTCCTATGAACATGGTAGCTATAGCAAGTACATATACAACATCTTGCCAGATATCTATCAATGATCCCAGCACTGTGAATAACAAAATGGTCAGGATAAAAACGGCGGCTCCCTTGGATATTACTGAGAGATAAGAGGCAATACTGATAGGTGCCCCTTCATACACGTCTGCAGTCCAAAAGTGAAATGGCACGAGTGATATTTTAAACGCCAGCCCGGCGAAAAACAGCACAATACCCATTAGTGTCAGGGAATTGCTATCAATTACGGTCATTATATCGGCAAAATATATAGATCCTGAGGTGGCATAAAGTACAGACATGCCAAATAGAGAAATACCCGAGGCAAGCGCAGAAGATAAAATGAGTTTAATCCCGGCCTCGCTAGATCTGCGCCTGGTAATTTCATATGCCGCCAGCGCTGCTACCGGAAGTGTGGAGAGTTCCAGCCCGAGGTAGAACATGAGAAAATCTCCTGAGGATACCATAAAATACATCCCCAGCAGTGAAGAGAAAAGCAGAATAAAGAACTCAGTTCCCTTGTATTCCTCAAGAAGGTTCTCTTTGATCCAGTCCGCAGATTGCAACAACAGGATGAGTACACCGATGTTCAAGATATTCTTTGCGAGATGGATCAGGCCATTGGTACGAAACATCCCACCAAAAAGGCTGTCTTCCTGAAGTGGCAGAAATCCAACGATCGTATGGATTCCGAATAAGAATATGGCCAGATGAACAAGACTCCCTTTCTTATGTTTGGGAAGGGATATTTCGGCCGTGAGCATGATAAGAGCTATCAGAAGTAATATTACTTCATGTCTCATGATCAAAAAGCTACTCCAATTCATATACTTGTTTCATTTATCTATTTCATTACTCCCTGTATAAAGGGCTGTAAACTTTCAAAAATCAATTCACTCAGCCATAGGGGTGCCACTCCAATAGCGATGATGGGCAGCAATAGCAACACGATGCCGAGTCTTTCGTACCACCTTACTCTTGGAAAATGATTATATGACTCCTCCTTAACAGCTCCCATCAGCATCATACCTACCACTCTGAGGATGTAGACAGCTGTAACCACAATTGAGGAAACACAGATGATGGTGGCGATCCTGTAATAGATATTCTCATGTTCAAAAGCCCCGACGAATATGTTCATCTCTGCCACAAAACCACTGAAACCCGGAAGACCTAGAGATGCGAGTCCGGCTATCACATAGGATGCGGATATCATAGGTATAACTTTTAAGAGTCCACCCATCTTGGCAACTTCACGTGTATGGGTTCTTTCATAGATCATCCCTATCAGCGCAAAGAATAGTGCTGTCATAAACCCATGAGATAATGACTGTATGATGGCCCCGTTCCATGCAGTTTTATTGAACATCAGTAAGGCAAACAGTACTAGCCCCAGGTGACTCACCGATGAATAGGCATTGATGTATTTCAGATCTGTCTGTCGTATGGCGGCAAAGGCACCGTATATAACACCGAAGGCAGATAGGCAGATAAAAAGCCAGGACCAATCAATGGCACCCTCAGGTAAAACATAAAGCGCTACCCTAAACACACCATAACCACCAAGCTTCATGAGGACTCCGGCATGGAGCATGGATACTGCTGTTGGCGCAGAGGCATGACCATCTGGCGACCATGTATGAAATGGGAAGAGAGCTCCAATAACTGCAAATCCAATAAATGTAAGCGGGAAAAATATCTTCTGGGCTTCTGCGGAGATCCCGGCTGAAGCCAGCTCTATGATATTGAATGTATAACCCGTACCTCCTGTATCCGAATTGAAGTAGATACCCAGAATACCAACCAGCAATACAGCAGAGGCCCCCATAAGCATCAGGGTGAGTTTCATTGCGGAAAACTCCTTCCTTCCGGAACCCCAGATACCAATCAACAGGTACATAGGGATTACTGCCAATTCGAAAAAAACGAACATGGTAAACAGATCCAGAGTTATAAAAAACCCATATACACCGGTGGCTAGTACTATAAGTGAAATAAAGAATTCCTTTGGCAGATCGGGGATCTTCCAGGAAATAAAAACACCAGCTAAAACTACTATGGCTGTCAGGACTAACAGTGTTACAGAAATACCATCAACTCCAACACTGTAGTGGATATTGAATGGTTCAAACCAAACCATATCCCTGGTAAATAGCATGATGGCATCATTTACAGCACGTTCTCTGGTATAAGCAAACACAAGGTTTACTGCCATTGCAAGCTGTGCTATACTACCCGCCATGGCAACCAATCTGGATTGCTTAAGATCCTTTGTAAAGACCAGCACCAGAATGGTGATAAGCGGTACGATCAGGAATAGAGATAATATATCCATATACAATAACTTAATCGGTCCAGAAATAGATGAACACAATCACCAGAGCCAGGATTCCTGCCACAAAAGCCATGGCGTAATCCTGAACCCGTCCGGATTGCATACCCTTTATTTCCTCTGAGGTTTTTACGGTGCTGTTACCAATGCCTACCATGGTACTGTCTACTACTTTCCGATCGAATTTTGCTGCGGGCTCAGCCACTCTTTTAAACAGAATTTTTTTTGTGATGAAAAGGTAAACCTCGTCTATATAGAATTTGTGATAGGCCCAGTTATAGGCATTTCCAAGTGCTCTTGCCGTTTGTTCAGGCAATTGGTTTTCCTTTTTGTAAAAGGCCCATGCAAGTCCAATACCCAACAGCCCTATGGCTACAGCAGCCGCGGCAAGCGGATAATTCAAATGCGCAGTAAACGGTATCCTGTCTGCACTTACAAATTGACTGAAAGGAATAAATCCTGCCACAGCACTGAATACAGCGAGAATTGCCATAGGAACCGTCATAGATAGTGGCGACTCATGTGGCTTTTCCTCGTAATCGGGATTGCGGCTCCAGAATATCCCAAAGTAGATCCTGAACATATAAAAGGCCGTTAATCCCGCAACAAGGAGGCCAATCAGGTAGAGGAATTTGTCTTTTTCATATACAGCAACAAGTATCTCGTCCTTACTCCAAAAACCGGATAAGGGCGGTATTCCAGCTATTGCCAGGGCTGCGATCAAAAAGCTAATGTGCGTTAAGGGCATGTACTTTCTTAGTCCGCCCATATCTTTCAGGAAATTGCTGTGGACAGCATGTATAACAGATCCTGCACAGAGAAAGAGAAGTGCCTTAAACATCGCATGAGTGAATAAGTGGAACATGGATGCCATGTAGCCCAGACCGTTTTCACCTTCATAGCCCGATACTCCTAATGCCAGCATCATATAGGCCAGTTGTGACATGGTGGAGTAGGCCAGGACCCGTTTGATATCGTTTTGGGTTATAGCGATCACCGCAGCAAAAAGTGCAGAAAAGGCGCCTACAAAGGCTACTACTTCCAGGATGATGCCCTCTTCAACAAAATAGTACATGGGGAACATCCGCGCTACCAGGTAGATTCCTGCTACCACCATGGTCGCAGCATGTATCAATGCCGAGACAGGGGTTGGACCTTCCATAGCATCGGGTAACCAGATATGCAGTGGAAACATGGCCGATTTCCCGGCGCCACCGATAAAGATCAACAGCAATCCCCAGCTCAGCATAGACATACCCATAAAGGATACAGAAGCCCAACTGCTTATAGGAGAACCTTGGGGATCATTCAGTGTTTCAAAATCATAGGTGCCTGTATAATATCCGATGATCAGTATACCGATCAAAAAACCGAGATCGGCAAAACGAGTAACGATAAAAGCCTTTTTAGCCGCAGCAACGGCTGATGGTTTTGTATAATAATAGCCGATTAGCAAATATGAGGATACTCCAACAAGTTCCCAGAAGATGTAGATCTGGAATAGATTCGTAGCCAGAACAAGACCGTACATGGAGAAGGTGAAAAGAGAAAGAAATGCAAAATACTTAGTGTAACCCGGGTCGCCTTTCATATATCCCCTGCTGTAGATATGCACCATCAGTGATACTATGGATACAACCAGAAGCATCATTATTGATATAGGATCTGCCAGCACACCCATTTCTATACTCAGGCTGTCTGTGAAATTCATCCAGACCGTTTTCTGAACCAGGGTCTGGTACATACCGTCAGCCATTCCTGAAATAAAGAAATATTCATAAGCTGCCTGCAACGACAATACTGTAGTGGCCAGCAGACCAAGAACACCAATATAGCCGGAAAAGGCCGGTTTGATCCTCCTGTAAAAAAGACCCAGCAGCAAAAAGACCGCCAGTGGTATAAAGAGTATGAGTATCAGGTTGGTATAATTCATAGTTTACAGACTTCAGTATTTCATGGTTTCCACTTCTTTCACTTCAACAGAGCTTATTTGCCTGTAAAGGTTGATGATTATAGCAACAGCCAGGGCAGTTTCAGCGGCGGCGACGGCTATAATAAATATTGAAAAAACAGCACCCTGGAGCATATCTGGCGACAGATACTTATTGATCACCACAAAATTCACCACGGAGGCATTCAGAAGTAGTTCCACAGAGATCAGAATAGAGATGAGATTCTTACGGGTAATGAACCCATAGATCCCTACAAAGAAGATGATGGTGGTTACAGTTAATATTTCGTATAAGCTAACATCGGGTATCATATGGTTTGGTTGTTGTTATCCATCAGTTTCTTTCCTTTCGCGATCACAATGGCACCGATCATTGCTGCTAACAAAAGGACACTTATGACTTCAAAAGGAAGAATAAAGCCGCCTTCTCCAAAGCTGAGCAGTCTTTCACCAATATCGGCAGTGGTGATTGTATTGGTGTTTTCAACCACCTGGAAATCATAGCTATATATGGTATAAAGGAACACAGCGATGCCTATAAGGCAAAGTACGGCTGTAGTGATCCTCCTGGTCATAGAGGCCATTTCGAGCCTCATTTCAATATGGTGCACCAGCAATACGGAAAAAATGATAAGTACAATGATACCACCTGCGTATACGGTCAGCTGGATGGCAGCTAATAGGTTATAATCTACAAGGAAAAAGAGGCCGGCTATACTTATCAATACAAATGCCAGATAGATCACGGATCGCAGCATTTTTCTACTGCTGACCGAGGCGATCGCAAATACGATCATAACCGCAGCCAATGCATAAAATATAATTCGCTCCATAGGCTTAATCTTCTACTCCTGGTCTTAGTTTAGAACCTGGCCTGTTCAGCACTCTGGTGAGTTTCGATCTGTCGTATACGGAATTCTCAAAATTCTGTCCCCATTCAATGGCATCTGTCGGACACACATCTATACAAAGACCACACATAGTGCAAAGGCTTAGGTGATATACAAACTGATCTATTTTCTTCTTTTTCTTGCCACTGTACTCATCTATACCACGGTCCCAGATGATCTCGATGGTACCGTTTGGACAAGCAATCTCGCATTTTTGGCAGCCTGTACAGGCATGTTCGTTGTTCTCATCATGCGGCATGATAACTTCTCCCCGAAAACGATCGAACATTTTAAGTGTATCCCGGTTATCGGGATATTGCTGGGTAATTGCCCCCTTTCTCGAATTGAGAAAGTACTTACCCGTAACGCTCATCCCCTTGAGCAGGGTCTTAACTCCGTGATATATCTCAGAAAAATAACTCATAGACTTATGGTTAAATTTAGGATGATTAGAAGTGCCATCAACACCAGATTTACCAGGTTAATGGGCAACAGATACTTCCATTCCAGGGTGAGCAACTGATCAATTCTCAGCCTGGGGAATGTCCAGCGGAACCACATCATAAGAAAAACCAGCATCAGCGTTTTCAGCAGGAACCAAAAAACACCCAGAATTGGGATGCTTTCAGTGATACCAAAAGGCGAGAGCCAGGCACCGAAAAATACGGTTGTGGCAATAGCGCAGATAATGAACATATTGATAAATTCCGCGAGGAAAAAGTAAGCGAACTTCATACCTGAGTATTCTGTGTGGAATCCTGCACCCAGTTCAGACTCGGCTTCCACCATGTCAAATGGCGCCCTGTTGGTTTCAGCCGTCCCCGAGATCATAAAGATCATAAAAGCTATGACGGCTGGTATATGTCCCTGAACTATCAGCCAACCGCTTTTCTGTACTTCTACAATGGCAGATAATTGCAAACTACCGGCCAGAAGGACCATTGTCAATAAAGAAAGGCCTACTGAGAGTTCATAACTAATCGTCTGAACCCCACTTCTCATGGCGCCTATAAGGGCGTATTTATTATTACTTCCCCAACCGCCCAGGAGGATTCCGATAACACCTATGGAAGAAATGGCGATAAGGAAGAACAATCCTATATTGATATCAAATGCCTGGAATTCACGGGTAAAAGGGAATACACTTAAGGCCATCAGCGAGCTGATGATTACAAAATACGGGGCCAGGTTGTACAGGAATTTGTCGGCCCTGGCAGTTCCTGTCAATTCTTTCGACAGTAGCTTTAAGGCGTCTGCCATGGTTTGAAGCAGTCCCTGAAATCCCACACGGTTGGGCCCAATACGCTGCTGGAACCAGGCGGCAATCCTTCTTTCCAGCAATACCAGGAATAAGCCTGCCAATGAAAATATAGCGAGGTAAATAAGCACGATCAATATCATTTCAACGATCTCTGCCGTCGATTCAGACATGAAGGTCAGTAACCATTCGTGGATATTCTTTGTTATGCTTAATGATTGCGTCATTCTTATAATAACTAATTGCTAATTGCTAATTGCTAATTGTTTAGTGTTTTGTGTTTCGGGTTTTGCGTTTAGTTGTTTATATGTTTAAGTGTTGAACTGTTTAAATGTTGAATAGGTTAATTGTTTACTGCACACTGCTACTGCCAACTTATTATTGTTTATTCGTTTAGGCGTTTAGTTGTTTTTTGTTTTTCGTCAATTCGTTTATTTGTTTTTCCAACTTCCGTCTCCCGTCTCCCGTCTCCCGTCTTCCGACTTCCGTCTCCCGTCATCCGTCATCGGTCAATATCAGGAATCACCAGATCCAGTGTGGCCATCATGGCGACCAGGTCTCCTATCTTGCCCCCAACTGCAATATGGTTGAGAAGTGAAAGATTAGAGAAGCCGGGCGACCTGAATTTCAGCCTGTATGGGTTCTTAGTTCCTGTACTTATAACATATACACCCAGCTCTCCGCGGGCGGTTTCTACCTTTTGGTAATATTCTCCTTTTGGTAATTTGATCACTGCCTTGGTGGGCACCCTGAATTCCCCTTCAGGGATGTTGTCGATCAATTGTTCTACAATCGAAAGTGATTCCCATAACTCCTGTATCCGAACTTTATAACGGGCAAAGGTGTCCCCCTCAGTTTGGAGCGCTTCATTGAAACTTACCTTATCCAGGGCACTGTACGGATGGTATTTCCTTACATCGCAGGAATAACCTGACCCCCTGGCCACCGGACCAGAAGCACCAAATGAAATCGCGTCCTCCCGGCTTAGTACGCCAACACCCCTGGTTCGTTTCTGGAAGATCACATTACCTGTAAGCAACTGGTCGTATTCCGGGATTTTCGTTTTAAAATGCTCGATGAATTTTTTAACCCTGGGAACAAAATTGGGGTGAATATCAAACATCAGGCCACCTGGAACATTATAGTTCATCGTCAACCTGGCGCCACAGGTCTCTTCAAAGATGTCGTTAAGCATTTCCCTGTCCCTGAATCCATAGAAAAATGTGGTCAGCGCCCCTACATCCATCCCCATTACACCCCACCATAAACAGTGAGAGGAGATCCTGGTAAGTTCTCCAATGATAGTTCGGATCACCTTGACCCGTTCAGGGATGTCCATTTCCAATGCCTTTTCAACACAGAGACAAACTGCTTCATTGTTTATGTTGGCAGACAGATAGTCCATCCTGTCAGTAAGGTGTACTATTTGCTGGTAGCTGTCCCTTTCGCACATTTTTTCGATGGAACGGTGGATATAGCCAAGGTCTGGTTCTACTTTTTTTATTATTTCGCCGTCAATGGTCAGCAAAAGGCGCAATACACCATGAGTTGCCGGATGCTGAGGCCCCATGTTTATGAAGTACTCCTCAGACTTGAAATTGCTGGTAACTTCTGTTGCTTCCATATGGCTTATTTAAGGATCATATTAATGTTGTCCTCATAATCTTTTCTCAAGGGCCAACCTTCCCAGTCTTCCGTAAGGAACAAACGTTTTAAATTCGGATGATTGGTGAACCTGATTCCAAAAAAGTCAAAGACTTCTCTTTCATGGAATTCGGCTGTTGCCCAGATGTCATAAACAGAGTCCAGTACCGGGTTCTCCCTGTCAGCTGTTTTCACGCGTACTACAATGGCATGACGGTACTCGGTTGACTCCAGGTGATAGATGACGCCTAGCTCTTCACCCCAATCAACACCGCTCAGGCAGAATAGATAATCGAAGCGCGTTTCGTCTTCTTCCTTTAATCGTTTTAAAACGGAATAAAGATCATCAGCCGGCATTTCCACATTGAGGAATTCAGAGCCTTCTTCCCAGAACACGAGGTTCTCGGCCCATTCCGAAATCAATTTTTGCAGCGCTTCATTCGTCATATTCAATGTCTTTAGAGCCCATCATCAAATCCTTCCAGCGGATTCTTTTTACTTTTCCTGCTTTCCTGTCTGATCTTATCCTGCAACATAAGCATGCCTTCAAGCAGTGCTTCCGGTCTTGGCGGGCAGCCTGGGACATAAACATCAACAGGGATCACGTGATCCGCACCCTTTACTACGGAATAAGTATTATAGAAAAACGGTCCCCCTGATATCGAACAAGCCCCCATCGCAATGACGTATCGAGGTTCGGCCATCTGGTCGTACAATCGCCGGAGTACGGGAGCCATCTTATTTACTATGGTTCCCGCTATGATGATCAGATCGGCCTGGCGCGGTGAAGGACGTGCAACTTCAAATCCGAAGCGGGAATAATCGTGCCTTGAAGCACCGGTTTGCATCATTTCGATGGCGCAACAACTGGTTCCGAAATAAAGCGACCAAAGAGAATTGGACCTTCCCCAATTGATGATCTTGTCGAGGTTGGTTACCACCACATTGGCACCGTTACCTGCTGGTATTACTTTACCGGGAAAGTCTTCGGGTATATTTTGATCTACTCCCATTGCAATGCTCCTTTTTTCCAGGCGTAAATTAAACCGAGGCCCAGAATGATTAGAAAGATGAGAACTTCTATAAAGGCAACGAGGCCAATACTTTTATAAACAACAGCCCATGGTACGAGAAAAGCAACTTCCACATCAAAGATCAGAAAGAGGATGGCAAACAGGTAATAGCCTACTTTGAACTGAACCCAGGTAGGACCAATAGTTGTCATTCCACTTTCATATGGATCTCTTTTTGCAGGGCTGTCCGACTTATGCGATACTAGGTTCGAAAGAAAATTTGCTCCCGCTACCAGGACCACACCGGCCAGAAAGAATACTAAGATTGCTTCTGATCCCATATATTAACTAACTTCATAGGTTTCGCCAGAGAAGAATAAATCATCGGTCTTCCCGAACTTTGAATCTGCTTTTACCTGACTGGTGATCTCGCGTTCTCTTTCTCCAAAGGTCACATCAGCATAACTCCTTATAATGCCCGTCACCATTGGATATTTAGATCTGACAAGCATCTGGTGCAAGGTAGGATCCTCACAATGTGCATCGTGTACCAACAGATCGTCTTCTGAAATACCGTTTTCGCCTATTGTGACTACCTCCAGTTTCAAACCGTTTAAGATCACCCCCTTATCTCGTTCTTTTCCAAAGATCATTGGTTTGCCGTGTTCCACAAAGAGTTGCTTGTCCTCTCTTATGGTTTTATCGGTGTACTGGGCAAAGGCTCCATCGTTAAAAATCGGGCAATTTTGCAGCACTTCAACCAGGGAGGTTCCTTTGAATTTGGCAGCATCGATAAATACCTGTGTCATTTCCTTTGGGGTATTACCACCCACTCTGGCAAAAAACCTCGCTTGAGCTCCAATGGCAAGTTCCCCGGTCAGAAACGGAGGTTGAGAGTTGCCGTAAGGAGATGATTTTGTCTGCTGACCTACTACAGAAGTAGGGGAGAATTGGCCCTTGGTGAGGCCATAGATCTCATTGTTGAATAGGACGATGTTAAGATCCAGATTACGGCGCAGTACATGGATAAAATGATTACCTCCAATGGCCATCGCATCACCGTCACCCGTAATCACCCAAACTTGCAGATCCGGATTTGCCAGTTTTACTCCTGAAGCAATAGCAGGAGCCCTTCCGTGAATACTGTGCATGCCATAAGTATCCATATAGTAAGGGAACCTTGAAGAGCAGCCTATTCCAGAGATGAAAACTACATCTTCCTTATTGATGTTTAATTCGGGCAAGGCTTTCTGCATCGCTCTCAGGATGACATAATCATCACAACCGGGACACCATCTTACTTCCTGATCGCTTGCAAAATCTTTGAACGTATATTTTTTGACAGTAGTTTCCATTTTGCTAGAGATATTTTTTGAATTCTTCGGTTAACTCGGTGTTTCCAAATGGAAGTCCCTGTACTTTGTTGAATTGGGCATAATTATATCCAGGTACTTTAGACTTCAATACGGTGGCAAACTGTCCCATATTAAGCTCGCAGATCAGTATATTCTCATATCTTTCGAATACCTCAGAAGTATTCTTCGGTAACGGGTTTATATAATTGAAATGTGCAAGACCCACATTGGTGATTCCCTGTAGTTTCATCTCCTTCAACGCGGCATAGAGAGATCCATAAGTACCACCCCAGCCCACTATCAGAAGTTTTCCTTCCGGAGCAAATGAGGTTTTTAGTTCCGGTATGTAATCCTGAACCCTTCTCACCTTTTCGGCGCGGATATCAGTCATATACTGATGGTTATCCGGATCATATGAAACATTACCGGTTATTCTGTCTTTTTCAAGTCCGCCTACACGGTGTTCCAACCCAGGTGTTCCGGGTATAGCCCAGTCTCTTGCAAGCGTATTTTCATCCCTGTCATAGGGATGCCATTGATCAGAAGCCGCCTCCACTTTGCGCGGTTTAATATCTGGCATTTCGGCGGTAGACTGTATTTTCCATGGTGCTGAGCCATTGGCAATATAACCGTCCGTCAAAAGCAATACCGGGGTCATATGTTCCAGTGCCAGCTTGGAAGCCTCGTAGGCAAAATTGAAGCAATTGGCAGGAGTACTGGCTGCCAGAACGATCACCGGGCTTTCACCATTTCGCCCATAAAGCGCTTGAAGTAAATCGGACTGCTCCGTTTTAGTGGGCAAGCCGGTTGATGGCCCTCCACGTTGTATGTCTACTACGACTAAGGGTAGTTCCAGCATCATAGCCAGGCCTAGTGCTTCTCCTTTAAGGGCCAGTCCGGGGCCTGAAGTAGTAGTGATCGCCAGATCACCTGCAAAAGCAGCTCCAATGGCGGAACTTATACCTGCAATCTCATCTTCTGCCTGCAGGGCTTTAACGCCAAAATGCTTATGCTTGGCCAGTTCGTGTAATACATCTGAAGCCGGCGTAATGGGATAAGAGCCCAGAAACAGCTCAAGACCCGATTTTTCTGCGGCGGCAAGGAAACCCCAGGCTGTTGCGGTGTTCCCCATGATGATCCTGTACGTACCGGAAGGCATTTTAGCCGGGGCTACTGTATAAGAGTTAGGAATCAGTTCCAGTGTTTCGGCAAAATAGTAACCGGCATTTAACACCTTGGTATTTGCTTCAATCAACTCTGGCTTTGATTTGAATTTCTTATTGAAAAAATCGATTGTATAGTCAGTATCCCGATTATACATCCAGTACACCATACCCAGGGCAAACATATTCTTAGACCGAACAATGCTTTTATTGTCCAGTCCCTGGATATCCTTTAAGGCCTCTTTGGTCAATGAGGTCATACTAACCTCGATCACCTGGAAGTTCTCCAGGCTGCCATCTTCCAGAGGATTAGATTCATACTGCGCTTTTTCGAGATTCTTTTTGCTAAAAGAATCTGTATCGACGATTATGGCATGGCCGGGTTTTACCGCGTGCAAATTTGTCTTTAAGCCGGCGGGGTTCATAGCCACTAAAAGGTCTACATTGTCCCCCGGCGTACTTATCTCAACACTACCAATGTGAACCTGAAATCCAGAAACCCCGTACAGGCTTCCCTGCGGTGCCCGGATTTCTGCCGGATAATTTGGGAAGGTTGCTACATCGTTGCCAAACATGGCCGATGTGTCGGAAAACTGTGTTCCGGTCAATTGCATACCGTCACCTGAGTCACCGACAAACCTTACCACTACTGCTTCTAAAACCTCCTGTTGCTGGCGTTCTTCTGCTGTGATCATAGGCTATGGGGTTTTTATTGATTTTTATTTAAATTTATCAAAAATAAAGCAGATCGTTTCAAAGGAGTCAAATATAATCGCCACCCAGATGCCGATTTATGACTTTTATCATTGATCATACTTTAATAGTGTTATAATTTCACCCTGTAATAAAATACGATTATGGCTATTATTATCACAGACGATTGCATCAACTGCGATGCCTGTTTACCTGAATGTCCGAACACCGCCATTTATGAACCAGATGATGAATGGAAGTATTCCGACGAAACCGAATTATCTGGTATGACAACTACTCCTGATGGAAGAGATGTAGACGCGGATGAGGAGAATGAGCCAATTTCAGATGAGTTTTATTATATAGTTCCTGATAAATGTACGGAGTGCAAAGGGTTCCATGATGAACCGCAATGTGCTGCAGTATGTCCGGTTGATTGTTGTGTTCCCGATGAGGATCATGTCGAATCAGATGAAGAACTGTTGGCCAAAAAGGCCTGGATGCACGGTGAATAATTCTCCGTTCCCGAACAGTTTTCAGTAGTAAGAACTAATACCTGCCGGATACAGGATTTTATCCCTTTATGTCGCCCTGTACTCATAGTAGTACAGGGCGATTCTTTTTTGTATCCTAATCTTAGACCTGTACACAAATCGCTCAGCCCGGCGACCCTCCGAACTGATAAAAATCATATTCTGACCCGAATAAGGCTTATAATTTTATTGCCGTTCATTCCAGGGGATAAATGATATCCTCTGCTTTTACAAACAGTATCAGGACGAAATCTTTCCGAAATAGCAAAAACATGAAAAGGGACTTTCCAAAACTCATCTGCGATGCCAATGAGGCAGTGGCCCGCATTGCTCACAAAACCAATGAAGTATGCGCTATTTACCCTATTACACCTGCATCTCCTATGGGAGAACATGTAGATGTTTTTAGTGCAAATGGCGAAAAGAATATATGGGGAAATGTACCCCGGATAGTAGAAATGCAAAGTGAGGGCGGTGCAGCAGGTGCAGTACACGGATCACTGCAGGCAGGAGCACTAACCACAACTTTTACAGCTTCCCAGGGATTGCTTCTCATGGTGCCGAATATGTATAAAATGGCAGGGGAACTTCTTCCCGGGGTTATTCATGTTGCAGCGAGAACAGTAGCCACCCATGCACTTTCCATTTTCGGCGATCACTCCGATGTAATGGCAACCAGGCAAACGGGCTTCTCTATGCTTATAGGGGGTTCGGTTCAGGAGGCCATGGATTTCGCACTGATAGCACAGGTGGCGGCCCTGAAGTCAAGAGTTCCTTTTTTGAATGTCTTTGACGGATTCCGTACATCGCATGAGATATCAAAGATAGATTCTATCCCGGATGATATTATCAAAGCCATGATGCCGGAAGATGATATCATGGCGCACAAACAACGTTCACTGGATCCTGACCATCCCGTGGTAAGAGGTACTTCTCAGAATCCGGATGTGTTCTTCCAGGCGCGGGAGGCCGCCAATACCTATTACGATAGGGTACCGGGAATTGTTCAGGATGTAATGGATGATTTCTATGCTCATACTGGCAGGAGATACAGCCTGTTCTATTACCTCGGACATCCGGAGGCAGAAAAAGTAATAGTGATCATGGGATCGGGACAAGGTGCAGTGCGAGAGGCCGTTGAAGCCATGATAGACGAGGACGAAAAAGTGGGAGTACTTTTTGTTCGACTTTACCGTCCGTTCTCCGTTGAAGACTTTATCGAGAAATTACCTAAGACCGTTAAGAAAATTTCCGTTCTGGATCGCACCAAGGAACCCGGAAGTACCGGTGAACCGCTTTATCTGGATGTAGTGGCAGCACTGGCAGAAAGTGGATATCAGGTGCCCGTTACAGGAGGTCGATACGGACTTTCGTCCAAAGAGTTTACCCCTCAAATGGTTAAGGGTGTATTTGATGAAATGGACAAAGAGAATCCCAAGAATCACTTCACCGTGGGTATTACGGACGATGTGACACATACAAATCTGGAAGTGGATCACGATTTCCACGTAGATACACATACCATTAATTGCATGTTCTACGGTCTTGGATCCGATGGAACCGTTGGTGCCAATAAGAACTCTATCAAGATTATAGGGGAAACTACGGATAACTACGTACAGGGCTATTTTGTTTATGATTCCAAAAAAGCAGGTGCACAGACCATTTCACACCTGAGATTTGGCCCTGAACCAATTTATTCATCCTATCTGATCGACGAGGCTGATTTCGTCGCCTGTCATCAATTTAACTTTATTGAGAAATACGATGTAATAGACAGATTAAAGGAAGGTGGAACATTCCTTTTAAACGCTCCTTATTCCCGTGAGGAGATATGGGATAAGATCCCAAGGAGACTCCAGGAGGGCATCCTGGCAAAAAAAGCTAAGTTCTACATTGTGGATGCAACCAAAGTGGCCCATGAGGCCAACCTGGGTAAGCGCACCAATACGGTGCTTCAAACCTGCTTCTTTGCTATTTCAGGGGTGCTCCCCAGCGAGGAGGCCATTCAAAAGATCAAGGATGCGATCGTAAAGACCTATTCTCACAAAGGGGAAAAGGTTGTACAGATGAACTTTAATGCGGTCGACAAGGCAATTGAAAGTCTTTATCAGGTAGTGTACCCTGAAACTATCACCAGTGAAATAGAATTGAAACCGGCTATGACTCATGCCAGTGAAGGTTTTGTTGCCGAGGTTCTGGAGAAAATACTCGGTGGGACAGGCGATGAACTTCCTGTAAGTGCATTTCCTGTTGATGGAACATTTCCAATGGGGACGACTCAATACGAAAAGAGAGGTATTGCCACCTATATTCCGGTATGGGATGATGAGGTACTCTGTACCCAGTGTAATAAATGTGTGGCGATCTGTCCGCACGCCGCTATTCGCGCAAAGGTGGTGTCTAACGATATACTAAAAGATGCTCCTGCTTCATTAAAATCAACTCCTGCCAAAGGCAGGCCGTTTAAGAAAGAGGAAGAGTCCTATATCTTACAGGTATCTCCTGAGGATTGTACTGGTTGTGACCTCTGTGTAGCAGTTTGTCCGGCTGAGAGCAAAGAAATTGATGATTTCAAAGCGATCAACATGAGGCGGAAGATGGATGTAGATACTCTGGAGAATGAGAATTGGGATTACTTTATCAAGCTTCCCGATTACGATCGTACTGCTTTGCAGATCACAAATCTCAAGGGGTCACAATTCCTTGAGCCCCTCTTTGAATTCTCCGGCGCCTGCTCTGGTTGCGGAGAGACTCCGTATATCAAGATGTTGACACAGCTCTATGGCGACAGCATTATGATAGCTAATGCCACCGGATGTTCTTCCATTTACGGAGGTAACCTGCCAACTACTCCTTATAAGGCTAACAAAGATGGCCGTGGTCCGGCATGGGCCAATTCCCTCTTTGAAGACAATGCCGAATTTGGTTTTGGTATGAAACTGGCACTGAGCAAGAAACAGGAGATTGCCGTTAACCTGCTAAGATCACTCCAATCCCTGGTCGGGTCGGAACTAGTTGAGAACATTCTTAGCAATCCTGAGGAGACTGAGGCGCAGCGCAGTGAAAAATTTGAGGATATTGAAAAGCTTCGTGAGATACTGAGTAAGTATTCAGACAATCCCGAAGCCGCGAAACTGGAAGCACTCGCTGATTATCTGCGCCGCAAAGCAGTATGGATATTGGGCGGCGACGGTTGGGCCTACGATATCGGCTATGGAGGTCTGGATCACGTTCTGGCTTCAGGGGAAGATATCAATATAATGGTACTTGACACCGAAGTGTATTCCAATACCGGTGGCCAGACTTCTAAGGCCACACCACTGGGTGCGAGTGCTAAGTTTTCCGTTTCAGGAAAGCGCACAGGCAAAAAGAACCTGGCTCTCCAGGCTATATCCTATGGCAATGTTTATGTAGCCCAGGTAGCAATGGGGGCAAAGGATCTGCAAACACTTCGAGCCATTGAGGAGGCTGCAGCCTATCCGGGTCCATCCCTGATTGTTGCCTATTCTCACTGTGGAGAACACGGTTATGACCTTAAAGAAGGAGCCGTGCACCAGTCCAGGGCAGTTGAAACCGGATATTGGCCATTGTTCAGATTCGACCCATTAAAACCCAAAGGCAAGAAGTTTAAGCTCGATTCCAAAGAACCAAGCAGGCCATTGAGCGATTTCATGTACAGAGAGACACGTTTTACACGAGTTGTTAAGGACGATAAGGATCTCGGAGAGGAATTGCTGAAACAGGCTCAGGAAGAGGTCGATACTAAATGGGAAAGGCTTGAACTTTTCAGGACTATGTAGGTATTCGATATTTCATGTAGTCATAGCTGATCCTGATAAATAAAAACAGGGGTTCGGACAAGAATTGCCGTTATTCGTCCTTATGGCTTTGATATCCTGATAATCAATTCATTATTTGTTTTTTCAACCTTTATTAAACTAAAACAAAATGAAAAAATTATTAGTGTTTATCGCAGTTGCACTTGTATGTAGCTGGTCTACGGCTCAGGACCAGGATCCACTATACCTGGTATTCGAGTTTATGAAAGTAGACAATGATCAGGAAGCCGCCTATGCAGCTACTGAAGATTTCTGGGAAAAGGTTCATGAACAGCGTGTTAAAAATGGCGATTGTATTGGCTGGGATCTATGGTCCTTACAGCCCGGTGGGGAGAACCAGGAGTTCCAATATATGACCGTCAGTCTTTACAATGATCCGGTAAAGATGATGACCGACAGTGGCTATGGAGATGCCTGGAATGCAGCTTATCCCAACCTTACTGATGAGGAAAACGCTGCAAAAATGGAACATACGGCAAATAGCAGAGACCTTGTGGTTCGGGTATTCCTGCACGAGATAGACCAGGCGAATGCCAGTGATTTTGACATGCCACTGGGAACATTAGCTATATTAAATTTCATAAAGGCGAAGCCTGGAATGGCTGGTGATTATGAAAAGATGGAAAGCGAGGTCTTTAAGCCCATGCACCAACAGCAGATAGATGCCGGTGGACGGGGCAGCTGGGGACTTTTGAGAAACATGTTGTGGTACGCTTCAGATATCTACGCAACTCACATCGCCGTTGATATGTTCAAAGACTACGATCAGTTCTTCAACGGACCTGATGGAGGAGATGGAACACCTATGACAGAAGAACAACAAAAAGCTATACAGGATGGTCTCGCGACCAGAGATTTGAGAATGGTAAAGCATGCAACCCTGATCAAAAAGGTAAGAGCCGAACCAGCACAGTAGTATTAAAAAGACCTCCCTAAACCGGGAGGTTTTTTATTTCCAGGTTCTTCTGAGAAAGCGGAGGAAGTTACCGTGCATGATATTGTTTATATCCTTTTCGTTGTAACCCCTTTTACTAAGCAAAGAAGGTAGTTTCCGGAGATCGGCAATGGTGTCCAGATCATGCGGACTTTGTTCTTTGCCGAAACCACCATCCAGATCAGTACCGATGCCAACATGTTCACTGTGTCCGCAGAGTTGACATATATGGTCTATATGGTAAACCATGTGTTCCAGTTTTAACCCCATTTTGCCTGGGATGGATTTGCCTTTTATCCAGCCTGGTATCATCATCCACGCGTCCAGGGCAATTCCTATTACCGCATTCCTTTGGATCAGTTCTTTGATCTGTTCATCGGAGAATTGCCTGTTGTGATTAACCAGGCTCCTGCAATTACTGTGACTTGCCCAAAGCGGCCCCTCATATGCATTCATTGTCTCCCAAAAGCTGTCATCGCACAGATGGGTAACATCGAGTATTAAACCCAGTCTCTCAATTTCTTTGAGCAAGGCCCGACCTTTACGGCCGATACCCCCGCTTGCGTTAGTGCCCTGTGCGTAGGTTCCCGGACCATAGTGAGCAGGTCCAATCGCCCTTAGGCCACTTTCATATGCTTTTTCCAACCAGTAGGGCTCCACAATAGAATCTGCTCCCTCCAGGCTTAAAATGAATCCAATGGGTTTTTTAACACTATCCGGACTTGCCCAGTTGATCAAATGTGCTTCCAGTGATTCCAGGTCCTTTATCCCGATCATTTCCCCTTCGGCTTCCATAGCTTCATACCAGGCCAGTTGCCCCTGGGTATGCGCCCAGGCCTGATGTGGGGAATTCCAGCCTGGCAAGGGATTATCGTGTTTTACATATCGGGCTATCTGTGTAGCGATACAAAGTCCGATGTTTCCCTTCCTCATGGCCTCCAGCGATACTGTATTCATAGCCCTTCCGGGTTTGTCTTTCATGCCCGCCTCCATTGCCCTGATGTCTGGCACTGGCAATCTCAGATCGCGGTTCCATTCCAGCGCATTCATCGCCAGATCTAAATGTGCGTCCAGTATAAACATGGATGTCAGATACTTAATTTATGGTCTCTTGCAGCCACTTCCCATGATCCGGTGATTTCTCCTGATTCAACCGTAAGGAGTCTTGGATATTTGGCAACCGTCGGACAGACATGCACAGGTATAGCATAAAAAGCGTCGCCAATTTCGTAGGCTGTCGTATCCGGGCATCTGATGACCAGATGTTCTTCACTTTGCCCTATCTGACTGCTTTCCTCCATGCTCATAATACGTACGCGTGGGAAGTCCATCTCAGGTGCTATCGCCTTATGTCCTATATCCAGGCATATCAGATCGTCATTTGGTTTGCTGACAATACGGCAAAACAAAACGGCTGCAGTCTTGAATTCCATATCATCAAAAAGGCTGTTATATCTTTCATCCCAGAGCAACGTGGTTCCGGGACTGGCTTCTACGTCTTTGCGTTTTGCATGGATAGGGAATGTTGGAGAGCCACCTGCAACGATTGCCGGCACCTCCATTTGTTTAGTAATAATAGCTGTTTTTAATTCCTCTACCCTCTTAAAGGCCTCATCGCATATCTGTTTTCTTACTTCTAAATTCTCATTTCGGATATGTCCGTCATAGGCGTGTAGTCCCCTGGCTTCAAGATTTGTATCCTCAACGATATGCGTATACAGTTTTAGTGCTCTATCACCCGGAATGATACCTGTTCTGTTCATTCCTGTGTTAAGGTCGAGAAAGAGGGGGATACTGATATTTCGCTTAGCAGCTGCCCCGGATAATTGTTCAATAATAGCAGCTGAATCAACTAAAGCAGAATAATTTGTAGAGGGATATTTGCTAATCAGCTCGCAAAACCTGTTGATGTTAGCTCCTACCGGCTGCATGGCCAATAAAACGTCAGCTGCCCCGCATTCTCCCAATAGCTCAGCTTCTGCTATAGTAGCACATTTAAATTTTTCAATACCATGTGCCATTTGCATCCTGATGATCTCCGCTGTTTTGTGAGTTTTAATATGAGGTCTTAATCGTCTGGGATCACCTATCATCTGAATCATCAAACGGATGTTTTCTTCAATACGATCGGGGTAAACAAGCAAACTCGGACTTATTACATCATCAGTGTGTTTAAGAACATACCAATTCTCACTGGTTTCTGTCATGTGCGAAGTTTAAATATTGCCTCTATCTCTACAGCGACCATACCTGGCAAGACCATGCCCACGGCACTCCTGGCTCCCACACCATGGTCCAGCCCGAATACATCTGCCATCAATTCACTAAAACCGTTGATGACGAGAGGATGCTGGTCAAAATCAGCGGTGGAATTCACCATACCGAGTGTTTTGACCAGACGCTCTATCCGGTCAATATCGCCAAAGTGCTCCTTAATTGTTGCCAGCATCGTTAATCCGACCTGTTCGGCAGCCAATTTGCCCTGGCCAAGGTCCATATCGTCACCTATTCTGCCTGTAATGTAAGTGCCGTCGTCTTTCATTGGACCCTGCCCGGATATATATAGATATCCATCGGTTTCCAATACTGGTTTGTAAAGTCCGGCTGGCGGAGGAGCAGGCGGTAGTTTCAGACCCAGGGCTTTAATTCTTTCTGATGGTAAAGTAGTCATAGTGTAAATTTAAAGGAATTGATTCAATATCATGACCCCAAGCAAACCCATGAGCCCAACGGTTGTTTCCATGACGGTCCAGGTTCTGAGAGTATCTCTTACCGAAAGATTGAAATATTCCTTGAACAACCAGAACCCACTATCGTTCACATGAGATAACATGAGGCTGCCGGACCCAATGGCCAAAACCATTAATTCCGGACTTACGCCTGCCTTGTTCACAAGAGGTAAAACAATCCCGGCAGCCGTTAAGCCTGCAACAGTTGCAGAGCCAACACATACCCTGATTACAGTGGCGATAAACCACGCAAGTAATAGTGGTGATAGTGAAGAGCCTTTCAACATATCCGCTATATAATCGCTAACACCGCTGTCTACCAGAACCTGTTTTAAGGCCCCTGCACCAGCAATGATGAGCAATACCATAGTAATTCCTTTGATGGATTCGGCCACCGTGAGCATAACTTCGGTCATATTTTTTCCTCTGGCGAGCCCTAGCGTATAGATGGCCACCAAAACGGAAATAAGCATAGCAATCACTGGGTTGCCGAGGAACAGTACGATCTCCTTACCCGGAAAAGGTTCTGGTATAAAGAGGTCGATCAGCGTAGCTATGGCAATTAGGATTATGGGTAGCAGTGCGGTAAAAATACTAATGCTCATGCCCGGCATTTCATGGTCTTCCAGCACTCTTGGATTTACAAACTCTTTTAGGGGAGTAGCCTTGATGTTTTTGATTGTCCGTGCAAAGAGCGGTCCGCCTACTATGATGGCAGGGATAGCTACAATAAGACCATAGATCAGAGTTTTTCCAAAATCTGCCTCGAACATTACGGTTATGGCTGTAGGAGCTGGATGCGGAGGCAGGTAACCATGGGTTACCGAAAGGGATGCAAGCATAGGTATCCCAACATATAATAAGGGCAGTCCGGTGGCTGCGGCAACTGTAAAAACCAGCGGAACAAGTATTACAAATCCCACCGAGTAAAACATCGGGATCCCTACAATAAAACCTGTAAGGACTACTGCCCACTGGATGTTTTTAATACCAAACTTATCTACCAGTCTGGAAGTAATGCGCTGTGCCGCCCCACTATCTGCCACCAGCTTACCCAACATGGCACCAAGTCCCAGAATGAGAATGAGAAATCCCAGTGTGTTACCAATCCCGTTCTGTATAGAGGTGACCACACTTTGTAACTCCATGCCTTCGGCTATCCCGACAAATAGTGAAATGATGATAAAGGTTAGAAAGGCGTTTAGTTTGAATCTTGCGATCAGAAGGAAAAGCAGAAGTATCCCTATAATGACTATGACAAGTGGCATACGGTGCGTTGGTTCGGTTTAATGAAGGCTAAATATAGCATTTTAGCAATTAAGCAAAGGAATCCATTTCGTATCTTAGACCTAGCTGCTGCCTGCTGATGAACAAGCGAACTTTCATAAGGAACATAGCCGCGTTTACCGCCTTGTCGCCATTCATATCCTTTGATCTGAGTGCTAAAGAAGCCGTTACGGATCCATATCCTGACGAGGACGAAGCATTCTGGGAACGGATCAGGCGGGATTACTCGTTAAAACCCGATTACATAAACCTGGAAAACGGCTATTATAACATAGCTCCCATACCAACATTAAAGAAGTTCATATCGCATGTTGAAAAGGTCAACTACGAGGGTTCCTATTATATGAGGACAGTTCAGTGGGAGAATAAGAAACGAATTGCGAGTCGACTAGCAGATTGGTTGGGCTGCCAGCCTGGAGAGCTTATCATTACCCGGAATACAACGGAGTCGATGGATATGATCATTTCCGGATTTCCGTGGCAAAGCGGGGATGAGGCGATATTTGCTCAGCAGGACTACGGTTCAATGATAGACCAGTTTGGAATGGTAAGCAGGCGCCATGGCGTTGTAAACAGGATTATATCTGTTCCCAACAATCCGGCCAGCGATGAGCAAATTGTGGCGCTTTATGAGGAACAGATAAATTCCCGAACAAAATTGATCATGGTCTGCCATATGATCAATATTACCGGCCAGATATTACCCATCAGGAAAATATGTGATATGGCACATTCCTATGGGGTTGAAGTATTAGTAGACGGGGCACATTGCGTAGGTCATATAAATGTGAATATCCAGGATCTCCACTGCGATTATTACGCTTCGAGTCTTCACAAATGGCTGAGCACTCCTCTGGGGGCAGGGATATTATATGTATCTCAGCCAAAGATTAAAAAGATATGGCCGCTCCTGGCCGAACACGCACGCGAAGATACCGATATCAGCAGACTCAATCACACCGGAACGCATCCCGTTCACACCGACCTGAGCATTGAAGATGCTATGGATTACATAGAAATGATCGGTCTGGAAAGGAAGGAGAAAAGGCTGCGTTTTTTGCAACGCTATTGGAGTGAACAGTTGCGCAATACGGAAAATGTAGTGATCAACACTCCGGCAGACCCGGTTCGCAGTTGTGGTATAGGAAATATCGGGGTCAGCCACATAAAACCAACCCAACTGGCCGAAACCCTGCTCAAGGATTTCGGAATATTTACTGTTGCTATTGACGGTGCTGGTGTACACGGTTGTCGGGTTACACCAAACGTCTATACGACCACCGAAGAATTGGATCGTTTTATCACTGCCATCCAGACCCTGGCAAGTTCAAAATAAACAGGCAAAATGTTCCATTTATCAGTATTGTCGGGATTCAAAATTACTTGTACCTTTAACCCTTCAGTCTTCTAACAAGCGCGACAAATAACTGAATTCAACTTAAAATCATTTTACATGTCTGGATCTAAAAGTAGATGGGAACTAAGACACAGTGTTACCCTCCTGCGGATTTTTATCGGATGGCATTTTCTGTACGAAGGGGTGATCAAGATCTACAATCCTGATTGGACTTCATACGGATATCTCGCCTCAGCACAGGGTCCTCTGAGGCCATTTTTTGTGTGGATGAGTCAGGATCCTTTGATCCATTGGGCCGACAGTCTTAACTGGATGGCGCTGATGTTCGTGGGTATTACATTGTTGCTCGGTGTCTTTGAAAAAATGGGCGCAGTTGTTGCAGCCTTTCTTCTGGCTCTTTATTATTTGGCCCATCCTTCTTTCCCCTGGTTGGTTCAGGTCAATGTTGAGGGAAGTTACTGGTTTGTGAACAAGAACCTTATCGAATTAGCAGCTTGTCTTGTTCTTTATAAAATGCCTACAGGTGAGTTCTTTGGACTTGGATATCTCTTTAAGAAACGTCAGCGCTCACCTCACACGGAGACATCTTAAAACACATGAGTCATTATTATTAATAATCTGAAACAAACGATATTATATGAAATGGACTAGAAGAGATGTTTTAAAAGGCCTTGGCGGTATACCTATTCTGGGAGCAGTCTGGTGGGCAGGAGCATCAAACTCGGTTTCTAAGAATAGAAAGAGAGCTGAAATATTAAAACAGCTCAATATACAGCCTTCACTTCCACCAACCGTACCTGCTATTGGAGGGGATCCTGTTCGAGTGGGAATTATTGGATTCGGAATCAGGGGTGAACAACTGTGCCGCGCTCTTGGTTATGCCACTGATGAATGGAAAGAGGAGATGAGGTTGGCTGCAGAGGAAATACCCAACCATTCGGCTTTAAAGGATTTTATGGCCCAGGAGAAACTCAATATAAGATTGGCAGGGGTATGTGATATATTCGACTACAGAGC
>JAAUXY010000005.1_pt1 | contig 24171 bp, 18 predicted proteins | sample 7278121 | NCBI WGS metagenome assembly JAAUXY01 (sample SAMN14350117, study PRJNA611818) | marine sediment metagenome | isolation source: surface marine sediment (1.8m) | place: French Polynesia: Moorea | collected 2018-08 | reverse complement strand
GCGCAGGTGGTTCTCGGCGTTGAACTGCTGTACGTGCTTGGGCGCAGAACCGCCGGCGCCCGTCTCATACAGGCCGCCGCCGGCGAGCAGCGGCACGATCGACAGCATCTTAGCGCTGGTGCCGAGTTCGAGAATCGGGAACAGGTCGGTCAGGTAGTCACGAAGCACGTTGCCCGTTACCGAGATCGTGTTGTGGCCCTCGCGGACGCGAAACAAGGTTTGCCGCATCGCTTCGACCGGTCCGAGCACTCGAATATCGAGCCCTTCCGTGTCGTGATCGTCAAGATAGCGCCTGACCAGTGCAATCAGTTCGCGGTCGTGCGCGCGATTCTCGTCGAGCCAGAAGATCGCCGCCGAGCCGGTCTGTCGGGCACGATTGACGGCCAGCTTCACCCAGTCGCGGATCGGCAGGTCCTTTGTCTGGCACATGCGGAAGATGTCGCCCGCGTTGACAGTTTGTTCCATCAGCGTCTGCCCGGAAGCGTCCTTGACGCGGACGATGCCGTCCGACGCAATTTCGAAGGTCTTGTCGTGTGACCCGTACTCTTCGGCCTTTTGCGCCATCAGGCCGATGTTGCAGACGTTGCCCATCGTGGATACGTCGAACGCACCGTTCGCCTTGCAGTCCGAGACCATCTCCTGGTAGATGCCCGCGTAACAGCGATCCGGTATGACGAATTTCGCGTCGTGCTGTTTACCGTCCGGTCCCCACATTTTGCCCGACGCGCGCAGCGCGGCCGGCATCGAGGCGTCAATGATAATGTCACTGGGTACATGCAGGTTGGTGATGCCCCGATCGGAGTCGACCATGGCCATCGCCGGGCGCGACTCGTACACGGCATCGATCGCCGCTTTGATCTCGTCCTGCTCCGCGGCGGGCAGGTCCCCGATTTTCGCGTAGACGTCACCGATGCCGTTGTTGGCGTCCACGCCAAGTTCCTCGAAACGCTCACCGTACTTGTCGAAAACGTCGGCATAAAAGGCTGTGACCGCGTGTCCGAACATGATCGGATCCGACACCTTCATCATCGTTGCCTTCAGGTGCAGCGAAAAAAGTACGCCGCTGGATTTTGCGTCGTCAATCTGCTCGTCGAGGAATGCTCGCAGCGCGCCGCAGTTCATGACGCTGGAGTCGATGAGCTCGTTCTCCATCACGGCTACGTCATCCCGCAGCACGTTCACAGTGCCGTCGCTGGACTGGTGTTCAATGACGAGACTGCCGGCGCTGTCGACGATGACAGACTGCTCGCTGGAATAGAAATCGTGGTCGGTCATGTGCGCCACGTGTGACTTAGACGTCGAAGACCAGGCGCCCATTGAGTGCGGATTGTCTTTGGCGTACTGCTTGACAGCGTCGGCAACGCGCCGGTCGGAATTGCCCTCGCGAAGCACGGGATTAACGGCGCTGCCCAGCACCTTCGCGTAGCGCGCCCTGACGTCCCGCTCGTCGTCCGTTGCCGGATCCTCGGGAAAGTCCGGGATCGCGTAACCGTGAGACTGCAATTCCTCGATGGTGGCGAGCAGCTGCGGAATGGACGCGCTGATATTCGGCAGCTTGATGATGTTGGCTTCCGGTGTCTTTGCCAGCTCGCCCAGTTCTGCGAGGGCGTCTCCGGTTCGCTGTGAATCGGTCAGTCGATCGGGGAAGTGCGCCAGGACGCGCCCCGCGAGGGAGATGTCGCGGGTCTCGACGGCAATCCCCGCCGCCTCCGTGAAGGCCTTGACGATCGGCAGCAGGGAGTAGGTTGCCAGCGCCGGCGCCTCGTCCGTCTTCGTATAAATAATCTTCGCGTCTACCATGATTTACCTTGTTTTTCTTGCTTCTCCGGCGCCCTGGGACGGGCTCGGGACGGCGCATTATAAAGGGCAGGCCCCTCCCTCGCTCGCCTTTCCATTCTGACGGGAGCGTCAGAGGTGCTATCCTGACCGGCTTTCGAAGCTCCGAGGTACCCTGATGCATCGTTTCAGCCTGCTTTTCCTGACCCTGGCGATCGCTGCGTGCGGCAGCAACACTGACGAAGACGCGGTTGACGGCATGTCTGCTACCGACGCCGACCCCTACCTCTGGCTCGAAGAGGTCGAGGGTGAAAATGCGCTTGACTGGGTGGAAGAGCAGAATGCCGAATCGCTGGCCTATCTCGAATCCCTGCCGACGTTCGAACCGCTGAAGGCGCAAAACCTCGAGAACTATAATTCAGACAAGCGCATCGCCGGACCGACGATTCGCGGTGACTTCGTCTACAACTTCTGGCGTGACGCAACCAACGTCCGCGGCGTCTGGCGACGAATGAGCGTCGAAAACTATGTCGCCGGTGGCGACAACTGGCAGGTCGTTCTGGACCTCGACGCGCTGGCCGACGCCGAGGGCGAGGACTGGGTCTGGAAAGGCTCGACCTGCATGAGACCTGCCTATAAAAAGTGCCTGCTTCGCCTGTCGCGCGGAGGTGCGGATGCGGTCGTCGTTCGTGAATTCGACACCGATACTGCGGCCTTCGTCGAGAACGGCTTTTTCCTCGTCGAGGCAAAGTCGAGAGTGTCGTGGGTCGATGAAGACACGCTGTTCGTCGGTACGGACTTCGGTGACGGATCCATGACGGATTCCGGCTACGCCCGCACGGCGAGACTGTGGAAGCGCGGCGTACCGATCGAGGAGGCCGAGGAAGTCTTCGCCGGTGAGCAGACCGACGTTGCCGCCGGCATCTACCGGACCTGGGACCTCGACGATGCCTACGACATCGCCTATCGCAGCCTGACCACCTTCACGTCGACGCGCTTTCTGTACGTCGATGGTGAGCTTTCAAAAATCGATATTCCCGACGATGCGTCGCTGTACGGCGTCTTCCGCGGCCAGATGCTGGTTGACCTGAAGTCGGACTGGACGCCGGGCGACACGACCTACGAGCAGGGCACACTCGTCTCGATTGACTTTGCCGACTTCATGCGCGGTGAACGGGACTTCGACGTGCTCTTCGAGCCCACCGAGACCAGGGCGCTGAAACGGGGCGGCGTTGCGTCGACTCGGGACTACCTGTTGCTGAATATCATGGAAGACGTCGTCAGCAAGGTAGAGCGCTTGTCCATCGTCGAAGGCGAATGGGTCGGCGAGCAGGTCGACGTCGAGCCTTTCGGCAACATCACATTCAGCAGTGCCGACGACAACTCCAATTTGTTCTTTTTCTACTACGAGAGTTTCTTAAAGCCCGACACGCTGTACGTCTCTGACGATGCCGGCGAGACCATCACTCCGCTGCAGTCATTGCCCGAGTTCTTCGATGCCAGCGGCATGACGGTCGACCAGTATTTTGCGACGAGTAAAGACGGCACGCGCGTGCCTTACTTCGTCATCGTGCCGAAGGACTTCAAAGCGAACGGCAAGACGCCGACGTTGATCGGCGCCTACGGCGGTTTCCAGGTGAGCCGCAATCCGTTCTACAGCACAACGCTGGGCCACAGCTGGCTCGAGCGTGGCGGCGCCTATGTCCTTGCGAACATTCGCGGTGGCGGTGAGTACGGTCCGGCCTGGCACCAGGCGGCATTGAAGGAGAAACGCCAGAATGCCTTTGACGACTTTATCGCCGTCGCCGAGGACGTCATCGAGCGCGGCATCTCGACGCCGCAACACTTAGGCATTCGTGGCGGTTCGAATGGCGGGCTGTTGACCGGTGTCATGCTGACGCAGCGCCCTGACCTGTGGAATGGCGTGGTCGTCCAGGTGCCATTGCTGGATATGAAGCGATTCAACAAGATGCTGGCCGGCGCCTCGTGGATGGGTGAATACGGTGATCCGGATACCGACGACTGGAAGTTCATCAAGGAGTACTCGCCATATCACAACATCGATCCGGACGCCGACTACCCGAAGGCGTTTTTCACGACGTCGACCCGCGACGACCGAGTCCATCCTGCCCATGCGAGAAAAATGGTCGCCCGTATGAAGGAGATGGGACATGACCTGTTTTACTTCGAGAACATGGTCGGTGGTCACGCGGGCGCATCCGACTTCACGCAGGCGGCGAGGAACGAGGCGCTGATCTACAGCTACCTGTGGTATCAGCTGGGCGAAGGGTCGCCGCCCGAGTCATGATGCAGCGCCGTGAATTCCTGAGGCTCACGGGGGCGGCTTGCCTTGCGACGCTGGCGAAACCGGCGTTCGCAGAGACGATTGCGTCGAGGACCATTCCGGGCACCAGCGAGCAGCTGCCGGTGATCGGCCTCGGCAACTCAAATGCGTTCCGCCGCGGTGACGTCGAAGCGAGCATGGAGGTCATTGAACGACTGATGCAATTCGGCGGCCGCTACATCGACTGCATCGGCGACAGTCGCTACGTTGCGGCCGAGGCAGCCCGGCGCCTGGAGTTTGGCGACGTTCTGCTGGGCGCCTACTTCGACCTCGAGAAGCCGGAGATAGCGAAGCTGGACGTAGCCCGGCTCGCGGGAGACTCAGGCTCGATGACGTTGATGAATTGCTTTACCGACCAGGTCGACGAGCACTGGGGCGTCATGCAGGGCTTCAAGGAAGCGGGCCTGACCAAGTTCATCGGCACGGCAAGGCACACCAGCGACTACTACGACACGATGATCAACCTGATGAAGACCGGCACGCTCGACGTGCTGCAGGTCAATTATTCGATGCTGGAGCCCGAGGCCGCCGAGCGCGTGCTGCCGACAGCGCTGGACCAGGGGATTGCCGTCATGATCAACCGGCCGTTTATCAACGGGCGTTATTTCGGCGTGGTTCGAGGCAAGACCTTGCCGGAGTGGGCCGGCGAGTTCGACTGTGAGTCCTGGGCCCAGTTTTCATTGAAATACATCCTGTCGCATCCGACCGTCAGCTGCGTGCTGACAGAAACGGAAAACCCGATACATGCGATCGACAACCTTCGCGCCGGCCTCGGCCGCCTGCCAGACGAGAAGATGCGACGGCGCATGCGCGAGCACCTGCTGTCACTGACGTGAGCCTGCCATGATCACGATCCATCACCTTGACTACTCCCGCTCCCAGCGCCCCATCTGGCTGCTGGAGGAACTCGGCGTCGACTATGAAGTGAAGCGCTACCAGCGCGACTCGGAGACGATGCTGGCGCCGCCGGAGCTGCAGGAGGTTCACCCGCTGGGCAAGTCGCCGGTACTGACTGACTACGATGTGACCGTTGCCGAATCCGGCGCGATCATCGAGTACCTGCTCGACAAGTATGACGACGGTCGGCTCCAGCCCGCCGATGAGCCTGGCAGGCGCGCGCTGAACTACTGGCTGCACTACGCCGAGGGCTCATTCATGCCGTTGATGATCATCTCGTTGATCCTGAATCGAATCGAGACGGCGCCGATGCCATTTTTCGTGAAGCCGATCGCCAAAGGTATCGCCGGCAAGGTTCGCTCAGGCTTCCTGAACGCGAACCTGGACAGGCACCTGGGCTTCATCGAGGCATCGCTGTCGGCAGGCGGCTGGTTTTGCGGCGATCGCTTCACGGCGGCCGATATACAGATGAGTTACTGCCTCGAAGCGGCGGAGGTCCGAACCGACGTCGCGAACGAGTATCCGAATATCAGTGACTTCCTGGCCCGTATCCGGGCTCGGGAGGCTTACCAGCGCGCGATGTCGGCCGGCGGTCCGGCCTCGATACCGAGTTTCGCGTAGAACTTATTCGCAGTTTTTTGGCCAAATGCTGGCGTGGACTGAGCTAATGGCGGAATCCCTTGTTCAAGGCTGAGAAAAAAATTGGACTGCTCGCAGCGTTGTTGCTGCTTGCCGGCTGCGGTGACTCGGACCGGTTACCGGCAGCCCCCGACAGTTCGGTAACGGAGACCGATCGGATCCCCGTTACGACGACTTCCTTCGATGCCCGGGCCGCCTACGAACAGGCCGTCGAGTTGATGGATTCGCTGCACGCCAATGAGGCGCGAGAAAGGCTCGATGAGGCCCTGTCGAAGGATCCCGATTTCGCGTTGGCTCACTTGCTGAAGGCACGCACGGCGGTATCGGCCGAGGAATTCTTCACGAGCCTCGAGAATGCCGAGCGCGTTGTCGACCAGGTCAGTCTCGGCGAACAGCTCGTGATCAAGGCGTTCCGCGCGGCGACGAACGGCGATGCCGACTCGCAGCTCGCGATTCTGCGAAAGCTGGTCGCCCTGTACCCGGCCGATGAAACGGCGCACATGCGCCTCGGTAACCATCACCTGATCGAGCAGCAGTTCGAACTGGCCGTCGAGCATTTCGGTCACGCCATCGAACTGAATACCGAGTACGCCCCTGCCTACAACATGCTTGGCTACGCCCACCGCGGACTCAATGACTTTGACTCGGCGCGGCAGGCGTTCAAGCGCTATATCGAACTCGTGCCTGATGAGCCCAACCCGTACGATTCCTACGCCGAGTTATTGATGGAGGCCGGAGACTACGAGGAATCGATCGCAAACTACCGGAAGTCGCTGGAAATCGATCCGGACTTTTATCCGTCGCTTGCCGGTATTGCGATCAACGAAGCGCTTCGAGGTCGCCCGGCTCGGGCCGTTGAGTTGGGGCGCCAGATGCTCGAGCAGTCGCGCAACCTGCATGAGCGCCAGTGGGCGACCTATCGACTGGTGGGCGCACATCTTCACAATGACGATCACGAGGCGGCGCTCAAGGCTATCGACAAACTGGCCGAGGAGGGCAACATTGTTGAGGACGCTCTGGTCGTCGCCGACGCAGAGGAACTCGCCGCCGATATCCTGCTGTTGCAGGGTGACGCCGACGCGGCGATGACGCTGTACGAGTCGGCACGCAAGCGACGGCTCGCGTCGGACCTGCAGCCGCCCGTGAAGGCAGAGGCAAGGCGCCTGTTCCTGTACCGTGCGACGCTTGCGGCCCTGCAGTCCGGTTGGTCGATGCGAGCGGCAGAATTCGTCGCGCGTTATCGCTCGGAAGCGAGTTCGGGCGGCAATGCGCGAGAGCGGCAGCGAATCCACGAGCTAGAGGGCTACGCTGCGCTGGTGCAGGAGGACTACGAGAAAGCGATCGATCGCCTGATTCTCGCGAACCCGCTGTCACCCGTCGTCCACTACTTCACGGCGGTCGCCTACCAGGGTGCCGGCGATCTCGAGGCCGCGCGCAAACATGCGCATATCGCCGCCTACCGGAACACGCTGTCGCCGAGCCTGCCGTATTTTCGCAAGCAGGCGCTGGCCATGATCGAGGCCATTGGCGAGCAGGAGGCTGCCCCCGAATAAGGGCGGCGGATTACTTTCGTGGTCGGCACTACGCCGCGTATTTCGCTTACATAATCACGGTCTGGGGCAGCGGGGAACGCGCTCTCGGCTGTCACTCCGCTCCCCGGACGGGTGCCTTCATTGGCTAGTGAACTGTCACCCGAAATCGTCTGTTCGGTCCGATGCCCCGTTCTGACACGCGGTCGCACGCTGTAAATCACTGAAAAAACGCATCATTTCCACGTTTCACGGATGGGTAACCGGTCGTGCACCGCGTATTGAAAGCCACGATCCGATGTTCACGCGCCAAATGCGAGGCCGATCCGCCCGGCGTCGCAGCGATTGTCGCGGATTACGGCTCGCCAAATCTCGTCAAACTGTTAAGCTTCCTTGCGAAGGTTTGGCTATATGTCCGTGTATGGCCTACACTTTTCAGGTATCGGAAAGTCGTCTTCGTTTGGGCCGACGGCATCGCGATACAGTTTCAAAGACTCTGGCAAACACCCGAAGGGGGTTCCATGAAACAGACCATCCGCCGTTGTGCGAGTGTGCTGCTTGCCGCAGCCGTGGCCGCACCATTCACCGTTGCGGTCGCACAGGACGATATCTTCGAAGAGATCGTCGTCACGTCTCAGAAGCGCGAGCAGCCCCTGCAGGAAGTTCCTATTGCGGTGACGGCTTACAGCGCCCAGATCCTGCAGGATTCTGCCATCAAAGACATGCGTGATCTCGCGACGATCTCGCCGTCACTGGTTTCCAGCCAGAGCCAGAACTCGACGACGTCGAGCTTCTCGATTCGTGGCATCGGCACCAGTGCGCAGAACTTCGGCCTCGAGTCGTCCGTCGGTATCTACATCGACGGCGTCTATCGATCGCGGCAGAGCGCTATCATCAACAACCTCGTTGATATCGAGGCCGTTGAGGTACTGCGAGGCCCGCAGGGCACGCTTTTCGGTAAGAACACGCCGTCAGGCGCGTTGAACATTCGGACCGTCACTCCGGATCACGAGCAGGACGGATTCTTCGAGGCGACAGCCGGAAACCTGGGGCTCGCGAATATTTCGGCAGCGATGAATTTCTCGCTGATCGACAAAGTTCTGGCCATGCGCGTTACGGGTTTCTCGGGCCAGCGCGATGGCTATGTGGATGTGATCGGCATCGGCGACGATCTGATCAACGATCGCGATCGCATCGGTGGCCGAGTGCAGTTCCTGTGGACGCCCAACGACGACCTGACGGCGCGCCTGATCTGGGATACGGCTGAAATCGATGAAGTCTGCTGTGCCGCCGTAACGCGCCTGAATAACTTCCAGGACTTCGAGGGTAACCCGGGTTCTGACGCCCTGTTGCAGTTCGGTCTTGGCGTGCCCGTCGTCACGGCGGATCGCTTCGAAGACAACGTCATGGCGCTGAACAGCCTGCCGCGTTCGACCAATGAGGATTCCGGCGTGTCACTCGAACTGAATTACCAATTCGAGAATGCGAGATTCACGTCGATCAGCGCCGCGCGCTCTTTCGACAGCACCGACGTGATCGACGCCGACTTCAGCGCCGCGCAGATCCTGACCGACGAAAACCTCTCCGAGCAGAGCTCGTTCTCGCAGGAGTTTCGTCTCGACGGCACGTTCGGTGAAGGCAACAACTACGTCGTCGGCGCTTACTACTTCCAGCAGGACCTGGACAACGTTTCAACGTTGACCGGCCTCGCCAACACCAGCGCGGTACTCAACATCCCGCTGACAGACCTGATTGACGGCATCAATGCGGTCAGCGCGGCGACTGCCGGTGCGTTGCCGCTGGTTGCTGACTCCTTCCCGGACGGTTCCTTCGCAACGGACGACATGCGGCAGGAACACGAGAGCTATGCGGTATTCGCGCAGGCCGACTTCGCCCTTGGCGATAACTGGATCCTGACGGCGGGCGCTCGCTACACGGACGAAGAGAAGACACTGAACTCCACCTTCCTTAACAGTCCACTGGGTCCCGCCCCCGATGTTGTGGCAGCCCTTGGTGTGCTGACCGGCATCGGCATCTGGCAGGCCGACCCGGCAGCACCGGGTGCGCTGGATCCGACCGACCCGGCCAACCAGCCGACGATTCTCGGCGCGTTCGGGCCGTTCTACGTGCCGAGCTGGGGTTTCTACCTGCAGCCGGCGCTGGCACCGCAGGCCAGCGGCGTCGATATTCTGGACGACGACCAGGTGACCGGCACGATCAAGCTGTCCTACATGCCGAGCGACATCACGATGTGGTACGTGTCCTACGGCACGGGCTACAAGTCCGGCGGCACCAACACGGACCGTATCGATCCGTTCTTCAACCAGATCTTCCAGGCTGAGACGTCGACCGCGATCGAGATCGGCCTGAAGACGGAGATTCCGGACGCCAGGATGATCGTCAACGTGGCCGTCCACGACACGCAGGTAGAAGACCTACAGACCAGCGCCTTCTCGGGCAACGGCTTTAACCTGCAGAACGCCGGTGATGCTGACACCCAGGGAATCGAGATCGAAGCCTGGTGGAAGCCGACCGTCGATTGGGATGTCCAGATGTCTTATGCCTACAACACGGCTGACTTCGAGAACTTCGAGAACGGCACGTGCTGGGTAGCTACACCGTTCCAGACTGGTGTCCCGGACCCGGGTCAGACCGATCCGGCCATCCCGGTCTGCGACCGCAGCGGCGGACGTGTACCGTCCAACCCGGAACATTCGTTCTACCTCGGGCTGGAACGCTACTTTGAGCTAAGTTCGACGACCGGCATGTTCACGAAGCTCGAGTACATTCATTACTCGGACACGATGACCGACGGCAACAACGACCCGTTGAAGCTCCGTCCGTCGTTTGACTTCGTCAACCTGCGTGCCGGTATGGACTTCGATGCCTGGAATGCGCAGCTTGCCATCTGGGTACGCAACCTGACCGACGAGAACTTTTACGAGACGGTGTTTGACGTGCCCATCCAGGACGGTAAGCAGAATGCCTACCCGCTGGAGCCGCGGACGTGGGGCGTCACGTTCCGCAAGGACTTCAACTAGGTCGGAACTCGCTTCGCTGAAACCAGGACGCGCCGCATCTGCGGCGCGTTTTTTTTGGGATCGCAAAAGTGGTGTGGAGTAACGAAGCCGGGCGTGCAGCTTCGTCAGTCGAGTGAGGCGTAGTTACTCGAAAAATACAGCAGCGGGTTGCCCGCGCGGTGTTCATGGTGCAGCACTTCACCCACGATGATGTGGTGGTCTCCCGAGTCGTGGATCTGGTAGGTGCGGCAGTCGAAGCGCGCCAGCACATCCGGCAGGATGGGCACCCCATCGTCGGAGATGGTGTGCACGATTCGCTCGTAGGACTTGTGGTCGGTCTGCGCAAAATGACTCGCGAGGTGTATCTGATCGTTGGTCAATACATGAATCGCGTAGTGCTCGGCCTCAAGGAATGCGTCCAGCGAATTACAGGTCTTGGCGATGTTCCACAGGATCAGCGGCGGGTCCAGCGAGACCGAGCTGAAGCTGTTGGCCGTAATGCCACACGAGCGCCCGTCGCCGGAGCGGCAGGTCACCACGGTCACGCCAGTGGCGAACTTTCCGAGACTTTTCCTTAAGTTCAATGAGGTCGCGTCTGTCATAGCGGGCGCAGTATGCGTTCGCCGGCGCGATGGGGCAAGCCGTAAGTGCTTGTAATGTGTTCGATTCATGAGAAAATGCTGGTTTCAGGCTGCTGATAACGACGCTTGCGAACCTCTGCCGCAATAATCCGCCTCGATGCCCGGGTGACGACGTGACCGATTCGACTGATCACCAAACGGGAATCCGACCGCGACGACCTCGCGCTGGTACGCGTACCCGCGGCACCGTCGATGCGCTGCAAACCAAGATAGCCGTCAATCTCCAGAATCTGTCTCTCGAAGATTCGAGCGAACAGCTGGCGGCGAACATCGCCGAACTGCCGGAGGCGGCCGGTTGCGACGCGGCTTTTCTCGCGCTGCTGTCTGATGACAGTGACAAGATCGAGACCGTCCACTCGGGCCGCAGCGGCTTCGCTCAATGTTCCAGCGACGTGCTCGCCGGCGAACCGCTCTCAAACTGGCCTTGGCTGACCGATCGACTTGGGCACCTGCGTGTCATCGAGATCGACAACTCCACCGAGGCGCCAACCGCCGCACAGGCGGAGTTCGAACGCCTCGCTGAACTGCATTTCGGGTCGCTGCTGGTCATCGGCATCGCGGTGAAAGGGAACATCTGCGGCTTTCTCGCTCTCGGCAACGAGCATGCGACCGACAGTTGGGACGCGAACTTCCACCTGCTGATCAAGCTGATCGGTGCGTCGCTGGCGTCGGGCCTCGAGCTGCTCGAAGACCGGTCGATACTGGGCGATATCGACCAGCGCAGCGAGCTCGTTGACATGACCGCCAATGACGGGATCTGGGACTTTGACGGCCAGACCAAGCACGTCGAGCTGTCCCCGCGCTGGAAGACCATGCTCGGCTATGACGTCGATGACGACGACATTGCGCTCGATTGGTACACGCTGGTGCACCCCGATGACATGGCCCGCGTGCAGGCCAAGATGCGTGAGCACCTCGAGGGGAAGACGCCGTTTTTCGAGTCGATGCATCGCATGCGCCATCGCAGCGGCGAATGGCGGTGGATGAGCAGTCGCGCGAAGGGGATCACGGACAAGAACGGCCGCCTGATCCGGCTGCTCGGCGTCGAAGTCGATATCACGGAGCGCAAGCTGTACGAGGAGGCGCTGTTCCGGCAGAAGGAGAGCGCACAGATCACGCTGCAGTCCATCGGCGACGGCGTCATCACGACGGATGCGGACGGCAACGTCGAGTACGTGAATCCTGTCGCCGAGGAGTTGACCGGCTGGAAGGTCGACGACGCCAGCGGTCGGCCGCTGGACGAGATCTTCCGCGGCTTCCACGAGGAGACCTGCGAGCCGCTTGAAAACCCACTGGTCGTCGCGATTCGTCGTGACCGGGCGATCAAGTCGGTGCGACCGACGCTGCTGATACGCCGCGACGGCAACGAGCTCTACATCGAAAACACGGCGTCCCCGATTCGCGACGGCAAGGGCCAGGTGACCGGCGGCGTGCTCGTCTTCCACGACGTCTCGGAATCCCGCGAGTTGAATCGTCGTCTCAGCTATCACGCGAGTCACGACATACTGACCGGCCTCGTCAATCGCCGTGAGTTTGAAAATCGTCTCGAGCGTGCGCTGAAGAGCGCCCGGGCGCGCGAGACGTCCTATGCGCTGCTGTACCTGGACCTCGACCAGTTCAAGATTGTCAACGACTCCTGCGGCCACAGCGCCGGCGACGCACTGCTCGGACAGCTTGGCGCGTTACTCAAATCGAAGATTCGCTGGCGTGACACGCTGGCGCGTCTCGGCGGTGACGAATTCGGCGTGCTGCTGGAGAGCTGCAGTCTCGATGAGGCAATGCAGACCGCCGAGGCGCTGCGTATCGCGATCGGTGACTACAAATTCCTGTGGGACGATCGGACATTCCGGCTCGGCGTCAGTATCGGCGTGGTCCCGATTACTGCCGACAATGAAGACGTAGCCGCGCTGTTGAGCGCGGCCGACAGTGCCTGCGCCACCGCGAAAGAGGCCGGCCGCAACCGTATCCACAGCTTCCAGGAAAACGACATCGACCTGATGCGCAGGCGCCGCGAACTGCAGTGGGCGGCCCGCATCAACAACGCGCTGGAGGAGAACCGCTTCGAGCTGTACCGGCAGACGATCAAGCCGCTGCAGGCTGAGGAAGAGGGCGCGCACTACGAGATCCTGTTGCGTATGCGCGATGAGAACGGCGGAGTCATCTCTCCGGCCTTGTTCATCGAAGCGGCGGAGCGCTACGGCATCACGCCGAGCATCGACCGCTGGGTCATCCGCAGCGCGTTCCGCTGGCTGGTGTCTGAGGCCGATGAGCGCGAACGCCTGGCAATGTGTTCGATCAACCTGTCGGGCCAGAGTCTCGGCGACGAAAAGTTCCTGCCGTTCGTTGTCGAGCAGTTCCAGATGAGCGGGCTCGACGCGACCAAGATCTGCTTCGAGATTACCGAGACCGCAGCCATCGCCAGCTATTCGCAGGCGAATCGTTTCATCAATGCGCTGAAGGAATTGGGCTGCCTGTTCGCACTGGACGACTTCGGTACCGGCCTGTCCTCATTCGGTTACCTGAAGCACTTCCCGGTCGATTTCCTGAAGATCGACGGCAGCTTCGTCAAGGAGATCCTGCACGACCCGATCGACCGCGAGATGGTGCGCTCGATCAACGAGATCGGTCACCTGACCGGCAAGAAGACCATTGCCGAGTTCGCCGAGAACGAAGAGATCATCACGATGCTTCGCGGCATGGGCATCGACTATGCGCAAGGGTACGGGGTTTCCGAGCCGAAGCGGGTGACCCGCGCTGTAGCCTAGCAATAGGGGTCGAACCGATTTTTCAGAAATAGGGGTCGAACCGATTTTTCTAGGTCTAGCTATTAGCAATTAGGGGTCGAACCGATTTTTCGAATCAGCAGTATTCCTCGGTTGATTCGAAAAATCGGTTCGACCCCTTTCCCAGTTCGCTAAGAATCGGTCCGACCCCTTTCCCTTCCTGATTTAACCGAGACATTATGTGACGCGCTTCACACTCGTGAGCCGGCACCGCGCAAGCCACGCAACTCTCAAAAGTAGTCCCGTCTGGTGAAATTGCCCCAACATTTCGAAAGGGCAGGCGCCATGAAGTTCAAATCAGCCTTGTGCACGATGGCCATCATCACCGGTATCTGTTCGATCGGCCTGATAGTCGCGAAAGACGACACGGCAACGAGTGCCTACGACGCGGTCACCGTAACGACCGTCGACGTCGCGCCGACGGCTGATCAGAACACCGTTGTACCGGACGCCAAACGCTCGACGATCGAGTCCGCTGCTGAATCGGCACCTGGGGCGTTTGCGGATTCAATCATACGACTCCCGGACGTCGTGGTCGTTCCGACGTCGGCTGGCGGAAATGCGGCCGAGTCTGCGCCGGCGGAACGCCTGTCCCGCGCGCAAGCCAAGATGGGCCCGCAACTCGCTTCCATCGCTGCGGCCGGCGGCGACGAAGAGATCGAGATCCTCGTCAGCTATGAGACACACCCTGAGCTCTTCGAAAGTGACCGCATCGAGAGCCTCGGTGGTTCGATCGTCCGCAGCTACGCAAGCCTCAAGATGCGGGCGGTTCGTCTTCCGGCTGCCGCGCTGATCGATCTCGCAATCGACAACAACGTCAAGTTTGTCAGCCGCGACCTGCCCGTCAGCGCTACCTCGGTTGCGTCGCTCCAGACTGCACGCCAGCCGGCGACCGGATCCAGCTACTCATTCCCCGTCGACCCGTCCATTGGCGTCGCCGTGCTGGACTCGGGCGTCAGCCAGCATCCTGATCTGAACGTCGCCACGCGCGTGGACTGCGTCGCGTCATCCGGCGCGTGCGCCGCGGTTGCCGAATCGGCCGGACTTGGCGCCTATCGCGACGAATTCCGCACCTACAACTACTCAGGATCGGACGGCCACCTCGACTGGACAGGCCCGTGGCAGGACTTCGGTGAGTGGAACAGCGCCACGTCGGGATTTGCACGCGTCATTTCCTCGTCGTACTGCGCGAGCGGCTACTGCCTTCGTCTCGGCGCCAATATGGATGACGGCGGCTACGTTGGCAATGCCACAGGCATCCAGAGTGACGACGATGATGACGATGACGAAGGATCGTTCGGTATCACCGGCGTTTCGCGCGATCTCAACGTCACGGGCTTCGCAAGCGCGACACTGACGTACGATTTTCGTCGCCGCGGCGGCTCGTCAGGCTCGGTAACGGTAACGCTGGAAGGGTCGAGCGACGGCGGAGCGACGTGGGCCACGCTCGCAACGCACGTGCTTAACTCGCGGGACAGCTCACAACAAACGATGAGCATCCCCCTCGAGAATCACCTGGGGCTGGACGCACCGGTCACGTTGCGTTTCTCGGTCGAGGGCTACTTCCCCGAGGAGCTTTCGCGTTACCTGTATGTCGACAATCTGCAGGTCGAGGTCATGGGTGACGACCCTTACGATCCCTACGGTCACGGTACGCACGTCGCCGGCATCATTGGCGGCAACGGCGCACAGTCCGACGGCCTGTACCAGGGCGTCGCGCCCGGCGCGACGCTGCACTCGGTGCGCGTGCTCGACGAGCAGGGCAGCGGCGTCACGTCGGACCTCATCGCCGGTCTCGACTGGGTCCTGAGCAACGGCGCCGCCAACGGCATCCGCGTTGTCAACATGTCCCTCGGCAAGGCCGTGGAGGAAAGCGTGACCAGCGATCCGCTGGCGCTGGCCGCCGAAGCGCTGGTCGATGCCGGCTATGTCGTTGTGGCTTCTGCCGGCAACTACGGCCGCGACGGGCACATGACGATCACGAGCCCGGGCAACTCGCCCCTCGTCCTTACCGTTGGTTCGTTGACCGACAAGGGTACGGGCAACGATTTCAGCGACGACTTCGTGTCTACGTTCTCGTCGATGGGCCCGACGCTGATTGACCACATCCTGAAGCCGGACCTCGTCGCGCCGGGCAACCGTATCGTCGCGGCTATGCCGAGCAACGGCAAGATGCGTATCGAGCTTCCGGACCGCGAGCCTGCTTGTGGTGCTGTTTGTTCGAAGCAGTACCTCGAGATCTCGGGAACCAGCATGGCAGCCGGCATGGCGTCAGGCGCGGCGGCCTTGATGCTGACGCAGGACCCGACGCTGAACCCGGGTTCAGTCAAGGCAAGGCTGATGACGTCGGCACGCAACATAGACGCAGAACCGACCGCCGCCGGCGCCGGCGTTCTCGACATCGAGGCAGCGATTGCCGCGGGCGGTTTCGTCGCAGAGACGGCGCCGTCGCCCGCCATGGCGCGCTCCGAGGAAGGGCCGGTCATCCTGGTCCAGGACACTGCAGTGCTGTGGTCAGGTCAGCCCGATCCGGTGACTGAAACGACTCAGACGACAGACACGACACAGACGACAGACACGAACACAACGCCCGACACCAGCAACGGCTGGGGCGCCGGCTTCCTGTGGACCGACGCCTTCCTGTGGACTGACAGCTTCCTGTGGACTGACGGCTACCTGTGGACGGACGCGTTCCTGTGGACGGACGCCTTCCTCTGGACCGATGCCTTCCTGTGGACGGACGGCTTCCTGTGGACGGACGCCTTCCTCTGGACAGACAGCTATTTGTGGGCAGATGCCGTGACCGACTACGATCCGCTCTACAACGCGTCGGGTCAGTCCATGCAGCTCAACGACGACGACTGATCCCCTGTTCGCGCAAGCAGAAGCAGCAAGAGCAGCAAGGGCGGCCGACACTAGTCGGTCGCCCTTTCTTTATTGCTGACGTTCTATTGCCCCCGCCCGTGGAAAAAGGGGTCGAACCGAATTTCTCGAAACGGGGGAAATGGAAAAACGGGTCGAACCGAATAGCTCAACCGCAAATTGACTGCCGCCCCAACCGAAGAAATCGGTTCGATCCCCAGGAAAGTTCCCGAGCGAACAAACCGATTCGGCCCCAAAAAAATCGGTTCGACCCCTGAATGCTATAGTGCGGACCGCGACAGGAAACGAGAATCTGGAACAAATGCATGCTGCTGAATCCGCGGGATACGTAATCAGGCTGGAACACATTCAGGTTGCTATCGACAAGGCAACAGCAGATGAACGCCTGAACCTCGAGCCCCTGGTCGACGCCGTGCGCGAGCTGGATGAACTCGAGCGCAGCACACCGGAGCGTGTGGCCAAGGCCCAGGCCGACGCCGGCATTGAGAAGCGACCTCTGTCCAAAGCGGCGGGCGAGGCTATCGCAACGTCGTCAGATGCCGCCCGGGAGATCGACCGGCTGCTGACGCGAAAGTGCAATCGCGCCGACTCGGCGGTCGCCGTGCTTAAAGAGATCCTGACAATCGCGAAACAAAATATGAAGTCGGCCAACTGGCTCGACAACGCGACTCCCGACGATGATCCGACAAAGGCGATCTACTCCGAACTGTACTGGAAGCGGCGGGAGTTCGTCTCAATACTACGCGAGCTCATAGCCTGAAAAAGTGAAAAAGGGGTCGTGAAAAAGGGGTCGAACCGAATTTCTCGACCCAGAAACGACTGCCGCCCCGACCGAAAATATGCGGTTCGACGCTTAAATGGTTGATTGGTTGCGGTTCGACCCCAAATTTGGGACCGCGAATTTAATGCGACCGAGAAAATGCGGTTCGACCCCTAAATAGCTCATAACCTGCAGCGACGTCAGAATCTGTAGAGTAGATTGACGGCCACCTCTGCCTCGTAATCATCGAGGACAATCGGGCTGTCGGATATATCGCCGTTGTACTTCTCGTAACCGGCCTCTGCCTGTAGCTGCCAGTGTTTGCCGAACCGCCACCGGCCGGTCGCCTGCACGCCGACTGACCGGTAGCCGCCATCGAGATCTGTCACGCTCAAGCCGGAGCTCAGGCTCTTCTCTTGCGTAATGCCGAAATCCCGATTGATGAACTCGTCCGAAGCGAACGTCGCGAACGCGTACAGGTCGATGCCCGTTCCCGTCTCGCTGGCGCCGAAGGTGTGGCCGGCGGCAAGAACGCCAAGCCATCCGATATCGCTGTCTCCGGCCATGAGCCGGGCGGCGCCCCAGTTGGACCAGTTGCCTCCGATGGCACGGCGAATCTCCGCCATCCCCATGATCTCGTCGTCAGTGTCACCAAGACCGGCGAGCAGGGGTGACTCGGATTCTTCTCGTCCGCCTTCGAAGCGTATCCCGCCCTGAACCAGCCAAAGGCCATTCAGACGCCCGCGCCATCCCAGTTCCTGGCCTTCGAGAAACCACATGTGCCGCCCTTGCCGCTTTTGGACTATGAACGAGGGTTCCACCTCCACACCGTAGTCATCGGAGCCGTCATACTCCGACTCGTACTCGAAGCCGGCGCCTACGCCGATCGTCCAGCCATCGCCGTTGGTGATGTCAGGAACCGACGGTGTAGGGAATAGCGTGTTGGCGCTGGCCGAGCAGCCAGCAAGCAACAGCACAAGCAAAAGAAAATCTGAAGTGTTCATCATTGCTGCCTCCTGTTTGGTCTACAGGTCGCACGGTAGGAGCAAGCGGATGAGAGATCACGCGTTCATGTATGAATGGCAGCATTAATTCACGAACGGTTGTGAGTACACCAACGGGCGCTGACAACGGATCGACGGGCGGACCTCGCCGATCAGTGCATTTCTGCGTTTTCGAAAGAGAACTCGGCGCCTTAACCAATACTGAATCGCATTGACAGGTCAGCGGCGCGAACGTGCTTCGTTAACGCGCCGATCGAGATGTAATCGACGCCCGCTTCGGCGAGCTCGCGGACCGAGTCGATGTCGACATTGCCCGATACCTCGAGCTCGGCGCCGACGAAACCATAGTCGGCATTGATGGAGACCGCCTCGCGAATGTCGTCGAGAGCGAAGTTATCGAGCAGGATGCGAACGGCTCCCGCGTCCAGAGCAGCCTTCAGCTCATCCAGCGACTCGACCTCAATCTCGACCATGACGTCCTGATCGGCGCGCTGCGCGGCTGCAAGTGCGTTGGTAATGCCGCCCGCGCTTTTCAGGTGGTTCTCCTTAATCAGGATGCCGTCGTACAGGCCAACGCGATGATTGTGGCCGCCACCGCAGCGAACGGCGTACTTCTGTGCCAGGCGCAAGCCGGGCAGCGTCTTCCGCGTGTCCAGGATCTTCGCCGTCGTGCCTTCTATCGCAGCGACAAAGCGGGCCGTCGCCGTAGCGGTACCCGACAGCGTCTGCAGGAAGTTCAGCGCAGTCCGCTCACCGGTCAGCAACGCCCTGGAGTTGCCGACGAGCTTGCAGATCACGTCATCCGCCTCGGCCCGCTCACCGTCGGCGACATACCAGTCGATGACGATGCTGTCGTCCAGCTGGCGGAAGACCTCGTCGAACCAGTGCATACCGGCAAGTGTCATCGACTCGCGGGCGACGACCGTTGCCCCACTGATTGCATCTGCGTCGACCAGCGCCGCCGTCAGGTCGCCAGAACCCACGTCCTCTCTCAGCGCGTTGGCAACGCTTGCCTCGATCTCTTTCTTCAGCTCGTCATTCATCATCAAAAAAGCCCGGACAAGCCGGGCTCCTCGCGTTTTTTCCGATCAAACAATCAGAGGAAGAAACCGCCGTGGCCGTAGCCGACCATGCTCATCAGCATCGGGATCGACAGCAGCGTGTTGGTGCGGGACGCGAGCAGGGCGGTGTTCTTAGCCTTGGCGATCTCGTCAGCGCTGGCCTCGACCATGCCGAGCACCTTCTTCTGGTTCGGCCAGATCAGCACCCAGACGTTGAACAACATGATGGTGCCCAGCCAGGCGCCGACGCCGATCCACATGGCGGCCGGATTCGGTACGTCGGACATCAGTCCGAGCGTAAATGCATCGTGAAGCAGTCCGAGGTACCACAGCGTGATAGCGCCGCTGACCCACGTGACAACCGCGCCCCAGCGGAACCACCAGAGCGCTCGCGGAGCAACGTATTTGGTGATGCCTGCGCCACCCGGGCCGCCTTCGTCGCCGACGGCTTCTGCCAGCGCGGGAACCTGCACGAAGTTGAAGTAGTACAGCAGACCGATCCACATGATGCCGGCGAGCACGTGAATCCAGACAATGAAGCTGTGGAAGTTAAAGCTGAATCCAGATGTCGCCGCAGCGATCACCACGGACAGTATGACGCCGACGGTAACGGTCCCGCCGATGCTCTTGAGTGGGTTCATGATTTCGGTACTCCGCGATTGTTTTTTCGTTAGTTATGTTGACGCTGGGTCAAATGTTGGCCGTATTATAGGGAATAGCAGCGCCGAATGAAGGCGTTTGACTCGCCTGCGCCGCGGCTAACAGGCACAATGTGCGCCCGCGATGCAGGTATTCAATATCTAAGGCACTGAAATACAATGATTTTGAGCGAGCCGGACGGAACCGGCATCACTACGGTGGAGCAGCAGAGCGACGACAGGAATACCTGGCCGCTGTCTCCGTGTGTCATGATCTGTACCCTGGACGACGATGACCGCTGCCTGGGCTGTGGCCGAACGCTGGAGCAGATCTCCGGCTGGGCGCTGATGAGCAAGGAACAACAGTGGGCGGTGATCGACGAGTTGGCCGACTGGACCCCGGATGACTAGCCATCGGGTGTTAGGGAGTTGATATGCGAATTTTAGTCACCATGTTGCTCGGATTGTTACTGTCCGGTTGCACGGGCATGCTGCTGGGCGGCGACGTCGCTCCGGCTGAAGAGACCACCGAAGACGAAGAGTCAAAGAAAAGGTAACCGTTTTGGAAATCAACGCTCGCATCGAAGAACAGCTGAACAGCAACCCGGTCATCCTCTACATGAAGGGGACGCCCGACTTCCCGCAATGTGGCTTCTCGGGCCAGGCCGTTGCCGCCCTGAACGCGGTCGGCAAGCCGTTTGCCTACGTGAACATCTTCGAGGACCCGGAGATTCGCGAGGGGCTCAAGGTGTATTCGAACTGGCCGACCTTTCCACAGCTCTACGTCGACGGTGAGTTAATCGGCGGCAGTGACATCGTCATCGAGATGTATCACTCCGGCGAGCTGCACAAGGTACTCGGCGCGACCGACGAGACCGAATCAGACGAGTAGCGGCACCCGGCCCAGCCGGACTAGCGGACCCTGGAGTTGAAGACCGGCTTGAACCGGTTGACGATTTCGCAGAACAGGTCTGCCGTTACTTCAGCGTCGTACGCGGCAGAGTGCGCCGCATCCTCATCCCATTCAAAGCCTGCCGCCTTGACGGCGCGGGACAGCACCGTCTGCCCGAACGCAACGCCGCACAGCGTCGCGGTGTCGAAGCAGCTGAACGGATGGAACGGGTTCCGCTTGATCGCGGTTCGCTCGACGGCTTCGTTGAGGAATCCTAAGTCGAATGACGCGTTGTGCCCGACCAGCACGGCGCGGGAGCAATTGTTCTCACGAATCTCGCGCCGCACATCGCGAAACACCCGCTGCAATGCGTCGCGCTCTTCGATCGCCGGCCGCAGCGGGTGATCGGGATCGATGCCGTTCACCGCCAGCGACGCGGGTTCCATGTTCGCGCCCTCGAACGGCTTGACGTGAAACCTTAATGTCTGGCCGCGGCGAAGTTCTCCATCGGCGTGGTATTCGACAAACACCGCGGCTATCTCGAGCAAGGCATCGGTCTTCGCATTAAAGCCGCCGGTTTCAACATCGACGACCACGGGCAGGAAGCCGCGGAAGCGGTTCGCCATTGACGGGCTGTCTGCCACCTAGCTCGTGGCCTCGTGCAGACACTCGTCGAGGATCAGCGCCATCGTGTAGCGAACGCCGAAGCCCGTTATTTCGGTGGGGATGTGTCCGAGCCCACCTTTGTGATTGCCGGACGACAGGTCGACGTGCACCCAAGGAATGTCGTTCTCGACAAATTCCCCGAGAAAGCTCGCGGCCAGGATGTGATCGCCGGCGCCATTGGGTGAGCATTGCATCAGGTCGGCAACCGGTGACTTCAGCGCTTCGAGGAATTCATCGCCGATCGGGAAGGGCCAGACGCGCTCGCCGCAGGCCTGACCGTTGCGCTTCAGGCGCGGATGCCAGCCCGGTCGATTGGTAAACACGCCGGAGTAGCGCTTGGTTATCGCGCTGATACAGGTCCCCGTCAGCGTCGCATAGTCGATAATCATGCCCGGCTCGTCGCGGCTCGCGAGCACCAGTGTGTCGGCGAGCGCCATGCGGCCTTCGGCATCGGTGTGTATGGTCTGGATGGTCTTGCCGTTCGCGGCCGTGACCACGTCCTGCGACTTGTAGGCCGACGGGCCGGTCCGGTTCTCGGTCAACGCGAGCCAGCAATCCACCGCGATCGGCAGCTTCATTTTCGTCATCGCAAGCAACGTGCCCAGCGCGACCGCGCTGCCCTGCATGTCGCCATGCATGTCCAGCATGGACTGGAAGGGCTTCAGGTTGGTACCGCCGGTGTCAAAGATGATGCCCTTGCCGACCAGGCTCAGCGCGGCTTTTTCCGACTTGCTGCCGGGCCGATAGCGCAGCCTGACGATGGATGCGCTGTCGTCTTCATTGCCTTGTGCTACGGCCAAAAACGCGCCGGCGCCCAGTTTGTCGAGCTCTCGCGTCGCGAACCGCTTGAACTGCCAGCCGTGCTCGGCGGCAAGGTCTTTCGCCAGTGCGGCATAGGACTCGGCATTCAGCTTGTTCGGCGGCATCGAGGTCAGCCACCGGGCGAGATTGTTGCCCGCCGCTTCCGCCACGATGCGATCGACGTCGAGTTTCTCGTCAAGACCGAGCAGGCGAAGGCTGCCGATGCTCGGCGGCGTCGGCTTCTTTTTGTACGCGGGCAGGCTGAAGCCGGCAGCTAACGCGGCGGCCAGCACGTTCTTCGCGATGGTCGCCTGCGACGGCGCGTCGAATCCGGCGACACAGATCCCGAGCGGGCCTGCCTTTTCCGCCAACGCCGCCCCGACGAGCTGGCGTCCCATCTCCAGCTGCTCGAAGGCGCTCGCGTCCGGCTTGCAGGTTGCAACGGACACCTGCGTCTGTCGCTTGTTGCTCAGACGGAACTGAATCGCGAGAGTCGCACCGGGCTTTTTTCGGGCCATCAGGGTCTTCAGGCGAGGCCCTTGCGGAAGGCTCTTCCACAATGCTGCCGGGATGCGGTCAGGCAGTATCAAAAGCAACTGATTCAGCGTGTCTGCCGACTTGTTCGTCAGGCGTCCAAGCTGTTGATTAACGCGGAGTTCTTTCGCGTCGGGTAGGAGAGAATGCATGGTGTATGAAATATCCTGCGATTGCTTGACCGTCGCCCCGCAAACCCGGAATATGCGCTCACAAGAAACGCGCTGACAATCAGTAACAGCGACGATCCTAGCAGGACGAAACCCTGAATTCACGCGACGCTTCCGTGTTCGTTTCGCCGCGGGACCCTGACGAGAATAACCGCCACCGGACAGATTCATGACCAAGTTCAATCCCTACGACGACATCGATCCGCTCGAGACCACCGAATGGCTCGAGTCCATTGATTCCGTGCTGACGCAGCATGGTCCGGAACGAGCCCACTTCCTGCTCAATCGCATGATCGATTTCGCCCGGCGATCGGGCGCGTACCTGCCGTACAGTCCGAACACGGCTTACCTGAACACGATCTCGCCGGGGCGCCAGCCGGAGTACCCGGGCGACCGTTCTCTAGAGCGCCGGATCGAGGCGATCCTGCGCTGGAACGCGATGGCGATGGTCGTGCGGGCGAACAAGGTCAGCACCGAGTACGGGGGGCACATCTCGAGCTATGCCTCGTCGGCAACGCTGTACGAGGTTGGCTTCAACCATTTCTGGCGAGGCCCTACCGAAAATCACGGCGGTGACATGATCTTCTTCCAGGGCCACTCGTCACCCGGTATCTATGCGCGTGCGTTCCTCGAAGGCCGCCTCGACGAGGCCGACCTGTCGCGCTTCCGCCAGGAGGTCGGGGGTGGTGGACTGTCCTCCTACCCGCACCCGTGGCTGATGCCGGATTTCTGGCAGTTCCCAACCGTCTCGATGGGTCTCGGCCCGATGATGGCGATCTACCAGGCGCGCTTCATGCGCGACATGGAAAACCGCGGCTTGGTCGAACCGACCGACCGCTAGATCTGGACTTTCCTCGGCGACGGCGAGATGGACGAGCCCGAGTCCCTGGGCGCCATCTCCTTGGCGGCCCGCGAACGCCTCGACAACCTGGTGTTCGTGGTCAATGCCAACCTGCAGCGCCTGGACGGCCCGGTGCGCGGCAACGGCAAGATCATCCAGGAGCTGGAGGCCTTCTTCCGCGGCGCCGGCTGGAACGTGATCAAGGTCATCTGGGGCAGCTATTGGGACCCCTTGCTGGCGCGGGACAAGAACGGCCTGCTTCTCAAGCGCATGGAGGAATGCGTGGACGGGG
>JAAUXY010013985.1_pt1 | contig 24173 bp, 21 predicted proteins | sample 7278121 | NCBI WGS metagenome assembly JAAUXY01 (sample SAMN14350117, study PRJNA611818) | marine sediment metagenome | isolation source: surface marine sediment (1.8m) | place: French Polynesia: Moorea | collected 2018-08 | reverse complement strand
GCGACCTGCTGCGGCACCATGCCGCCGACGAAGTCGAGGAACATCGCCTTGAGCTCGAGCCGCGCCAGGCCGTAGGCGATGTAGGCGGCGACCGGGAAGGCACGGCGCTGCCCGATCACGTAACAGGTGGCGGCGCGCTCCATCATGCCGAGCGCCCGCTTCAGGTCGTCGTTGCCGATCGAGCGGCGCAGGCCGTTGAGGGCATCGATCGAGGCCTGGGAGAAATCCTGCAGCAGGCGCAAGGGGTCGTCCTCGGCGAGCTGCTCCAGCGACTCCTGCGCCGCATAGATCTCGCTGCGCAGCTCCGGCGTGCCCTCGATCAGGCGGTGGCGGAAGACCTTCTGGAGGTCGGAGAAGCCCCGGAAGCCGAAGGTCTGGGCGAAGCGGACCACGCTGGAGGGCTGGACGTCGTTGTCCTCGGCGACCTTGACCACGGTCGAGAGGGCGAAGCCGTTGGGGTTGTGCAGGGCGTAGCGGGCCAGGCGCTGCAGGTGCGGGCTGAGGCTGTCGAAGCGCTCGTCGATGGCGTCGCGCAGCTGGTCGAAGGACAGGGTGTCTCCGGCGTCGGGAATGCTGTCGGTCATGCTGGGCGTCCTGCTGCCTGCTCCGGTGCCGCCAACCTCGGGCCCCCGGGATCGAACGTCAATTCCTCCTGCGGCATTGAAAGAAATTTCTATCTTGATATGAAAAGAATTTTCAAATACAACAATTCCAGAAAATTAATTCAACACACGGCTTCGGGCGTGGCACGGCGCGACTGGCACCAGGACTGCGCGGCAGGCGCAGAGCTACGGGCTGTTGCGGGCCTGCCGCTCCTTGCAGAGGAAGCGCCAAAAGAAGCGAAAGGGAGGCAAGGATGAAACGACGTCTCACTCGGCTGCTGCTGGCCGCAGCGCCGCTGGCACTGGCCGGCGGTCTGGCCGCGCAGGCCGGCGCGGAGAACAAGCCGCTGCTGATCGGTCTCACCTCCGACGCCAGCGGGCAGTACGCCAACTCCGGCGCCTCGGACCGCCGCGGCATGCTGATGGCGATCGAGGAGTTCAACGCCAGGGGCGGCGTCCTCGGCCGCCGGATCGAGACCGTCCACATCGACACCGAGACCACCCCGGCGACCGGCTCGCGGGTCGCCGAGCGCATGATCTCCCAGGAGAAGGTGGGCTTCCTGATCGGCGCGGTCTCCTCCGGCGTGGCCAACGCCATCTCCCAGGTCGCCCAGAAGCACGGCGTGATCTACCTCAACACCAACTCCTCCTCGCCGACCGAGTCGGGCAAGAACTGCCACCGGGTCAAGTTCGTCTGGGACGGCAACGGCACCAACTTCGCCCAGTCCGCGGTCAAGGCTGCGATCACCACCTACGGCAAGGACTGGCTGTTGCTGACCAACGACTACGTCTGGGGCCACAACACCTCGGCGGCGACCCGCAAGCTGGCCGAGGCCAACGGCGCGACCATCATGGACGAGATCCTGGTCCCGCAGGGCACCCGCGACTTCTCGTCGATCCTGCTGAAAACCCAGCAGATCAATCCCAAGGTGATCGCGGCGGCGGTCGGCGGCGACGATCAGAAGGCCATGCGCACCCAGGTCGCCGACCTCGGCATGGGCGCCAAGTACGCTTGGATCAACAACCAGCAGGACTGGCCGGACGTCTACGGCCTGCCGAAGGAGAACCTCTTCGGCGTCTTCGGGACCACCTGGTACTACAAGCTCGACCTGCCGGGGGTGGAGGACTTCGTCAAGCGCTACCAGGCCATGTACCCGGACACCAAGATGCGGGTCCCGGGCAACGTCTTCTACAACGGCTACTGGGCGACGCGTTCGCTGCTGGAGGCCGTCGAGAAGGCCGGCACCACCAACAACCACGCCGTCATCAAGCGGCTCGAGCAGCTGCGCATCCCGGCCGAGGTCCGCATGCAGCATCACGACGCCTATATGAACGCCGAGACCCACCAGATGCAGCAGACGATCTACCTGGCCACCGCCAACCTCGGAAGCGACGATCCGAACGATCTCTTCAAGATCGTGAGCCGATCGGCGCCGGAGGCGATCGCAGACCGCGGCGCCGAGGAAGCCTGCAAGCTGGAGTCCTTCGCGGACACGCCGGTCTACGAGCCCTGAGCCGTTTCGGGGGCCGTATCGGGGGGACGGCCCGGATGCGGCCGCCGGCCCGCTCGCGTGACGGGTCGCGCCGGCCGCATCCGCGTCCGCCAGGCTGCAGGGTCGTCTGAGAACAGCAGCGCGGAGCGGTCATGGATTTCCTCAACGGACTGCTGCCCCACGTGCTCAACGGCTTGGCGCTGGGCCTGCTTTTCGCCCTGATCGCCCTCGGCTTCACCCTGATCGTCAGCGTGATGGAGGTGATCAACCTGGCGCACGGCTCGCTCTTCGCTCTGGGCGCCTACATCGCGCTGCTGGTGATCAGCCCAGACCTCTCGGCCCTGGGCCCGCTCGGCGAGGCCTACGCCGCGCTGCCGCTGGGCGCGCGCTATGCCGTCGCGCTGGTCGTCGCGCCGCTCGCCGTGGCCGTCGTCGGCTTCGGCCTCGAGGTCTGCCTGCGCCGGACCTACGGCAAGAAGAAGGAGTACGGCCTGCTGCTGACCTTCGGCGCGGCGCTGGTCATCGAGGAGGCGATCCGCCTGACCTGGGGGCCGGCCGAGCAGGTGCTGCCAACGCCCGAGGCGGTGACCGGCGCCTTCCTCGCCGGCGACATGATCTATTCCAAGTACCGGCTCTTCGCCGCGGTCTTCGGGCTCTGCGCGATCGGCCTAGTCTGGCTCTTCCTCGACAAGACGCCCTACGGCGCGATCATCAAGGCCGGGGCGCACGACAGCGAGATGGTCCGCGCCCTGGGGATCAACCTGTCGCGCCTTCAACTGCTGGTCTTCGGCTTCGGTGCCGCGCTGGCCGGAATCGCCGGCATCATCCTGGCGCCGATCTGGGGGCTGCGCCCGCACGTCGGGGTCGACGCCGTAATCCCCGCCTTCCTGATCATCGTGCTCGGCGGGATCGGCAGCTTCTGGGGCGCGGTCGCCGGCGGGCTCCTGGTCGGGCTCGCGGTCGGCATCACCGGCGCCTACGCCACCGACTGGTCGATCCTGTCGATGTACCTGCTGCTGATCCTGGTGCTCTCGGTCCGGGCCCGGGGCCTCTTCGGTAAGAAGACCGTGCTGGAAACGTAGTTCGATGCTGACCGCCCGGAGAAAGGTCCCGCCGATCACGCCGCAGATGCTGGTGTTCTTCGCGCTGCTGTTCAGCTATCCGCTTTGGGCGCCGGCGGTCGGGCTCTACGACTATATCGGGGTCGAGATCGCGATCTGGATCATCTACGCATTGGGCTACAACCTGCTGCTGGGCTACACCGGCCTGCCCTCCTTCGGGCACGGCGCCTTCCTGGGCATCGGCGCCTACGCCTACGGCCTCAGCCAGCTCAACCTTTTCGACAGCGTCTGGGGCGGCCTCGTGCTGGCGGTCTGCGCGGCGACCGTCGCGGCCGGGCTGGTCGCCTGCTTCCTGTCGCACCGCCGCGGGATCTACTTCGCGCTGATGACCATCGCCTTCGGGCAGATTTTCTGGTTCGTCGCGATCAAGTGGCACGGCCTGACCGGCGGCGAGGACGGCCTCTTGAACGTGCTCCGGCCCGAGCTCGGCCTCGGCGTCGCCTCGGTCAGCCTGAAGTCGAACGCGACGCTCTACTACTTCGCCGCCGCCCTGCTGGCAGTGATCGTCGTCGTGCTCTGGCGTGTTCTGCACTCGCCCTTCGGCGCGGCCATCCAGGCCATCCGCATGAACGAGACCCGGGCGCGCTTCGTCGGCTACCGGGTCTGGCTGATCAAGTGGACGGTCTTCACCCTCTCGGGCGCCTTCGCCGGACTGGCCGGCGGGCTGTTCTGCCTGACCCAGGAAAGCGCCTATCCCGACGTCATGAGCCTGCACGCCTCGGGCTTTGTGGTCATGATGACCCTGATCGGCGGCGGCTTCGTGTCCTTCTGGGGGCCGGTGGTCGGCGCGATCGTGTTCTTCCTGGCACGGGATCTATTGGGCTCGGTCACCGAGGCCTGGCTGCTGTGGTACGGCCTGCTGTTCATGGTGGTGATGCTGTTCGAGCCGGAAGGCATTGCCGGCGCCTGGGGCCGGATCGTCGCGCGCCTCAAGTCCCAGAAGGTCGCCGCGCCGGCAGCCGGCAAGGAGGCCTCGACATGAGCCTCTTCGCCGCGGAGCACCTGCACAAGCGCTTCGGCGACCAGGTCGTGCTGGAGGACGTCTCGCTGTCCTTCGAGGCCGGCGCGGTCAGCGGGATCATGGGGCCCAACGGCGCCGGCAAGTCGACCTGCTTCAACGTCCTGACCGGACTGCACCGGCCGGACCGGGGCCGGGTGACCTTCGACGGCGAGGACATCACCGGGCTCGCCCCGGACGAGATCACCCGGCGCGGCGTCTCCCGCTCCTTCCAGATCATGACCCTCTTCGACGAGTTCACCGCGCTGGAGAACATCCTGGTCGCCCTGCCCGGTGTCCGCCGCGGCCTCGGCCGGATCTTCTGGCAGCCCCGGGGCGACGACGCCGTCGTCGCGGAGGCCCGCGGCGTGCTGGCACAGGTCGGCCTGGAGGGCCGGGCGGACACGCCGGCGGCGGCCCTGCCCTACGGCGAGCGGCGGGCGCTCGAGATCGCCGTGGCCCTGGCCGCGCGGCCTCGGATCGTCTTCCTGGACGAGCCGACCCAGGGCCTGGGCGCCGAGGGCCAGGCCCGTCTGACCGAGCTGATCCGGGAGCTGCGGCGCAGCTACACCCTGGTCGTCATCGAGCACGACATGGGCTTCCTCTTCGGCCTGGCGGACCGGATCTCGGTGATCCACTGGGGCCAGGTGATCGCCGAGGGCACGCCCGAGGCCCTGCGAGCCAACAACTGGGTCCGCGCCTCCGAGCTGGGAAAGGCGCCGTGATGCTGCGAGTGGCGGGCATCGACACCTTCTACGGCGAGACCCAGGCGCTCTTCGGGGTCTCCCTGGAAGTCGGCGCGGGCGAGGCGGTCGCCCTGCTTGGCGCCAGCGGCGCCGGGAAGACCACGGTGTTGCGCTCGGTGCTCGGCCTGACACCGGCCCGGCGCGGCGAGATCCGCTTCGCCGAACGCGACATCACCCGGCGACCGACCCACGAAATCGCCCGCGCCGGCATCGCCTGGGTGCCGGACGACCGGCGGATCTTCCCGGCCCTCATGGTCAAGACCAACCTGGCCTTGGGCCGGAAGCGGAGCGGCTTCAAGGCCTGGTCGCTGGACGATTGCTTCCAGGTCTTCTCGGCGCTGGAGTACCTGATGGAGCGGGACTGCGAGAACCTTTCGGGCGGCGAGATGCAGATGGTTGCGATCTCCCGCGCGCTGCTGGGCTCGCCCGGGCTGATCCTGCTCGACGAGCCCTCCCAGGGCCTGGCGCCCAAGCTGGTGCAGGACGTCATGTCGGTGATCGCGCGGATGAAGGACCACGGGGTCTCGGTCCTGGTGGTCGAGCAGAACGCCGCCTCGGCCCTCAAGGTGACCGACCGGGTCTACGTCCTGAGGCAGGGCCAAGTCGTGCACGAAGGCGCCTCAGCGGCCCTGCTGGCCGAGGAGAGCCTGCGCAAGGAGCTGCTGGGGACATGACCGGGAGCGACCCGCCGATCCTCGACGTCCGCGGCCTGGCCAAGGTCTATACCCGGGGCTGGCTCGCCCCGCAGGAGACCTTCCGTCTGGAAGCGGCCTTCACGATCGCCACGCCCCGGGTGGTCGGCGTCATGGGGCCGAACGGCTCGGGCAAGACCACCCTCTTCGAGCTGATCACCGGCTCCAACCGGCCGAGCGCCGGCGCGGTCCTCTGCTGCGGCCAGGACGTGCACAGGGTGAAGTACCGCGAGCGCGACCGCCTGGCGATCCACTACCACCAGTCCTACCAGGTCCGGCGCTTCGCCAAGCGCCTGCCCTCGGTCCTCTTGCAGCACGCCACGACCGACTATCCCATGGTCCACCTCTTCGACGAGCCGCAGTTCAACACCCAGGACGGCTACATCGGCTTCATGCTCGAGTTCTTCCGCGCGCTGCGGGCCCGCGGCCGGCTGGTGTTCCTCTGCGTTCACCCGAACGAGCCCTTTCAGGTCCGGATCCTGCGCGAGATCTGTGAGGAGTACATCTTCGTCAAGGACGGCCGGCTGAGCCGAGCGCCGAGCTTCGAGGCGCTGCTCGAGAACCCGGCCGCCGTCGCCTACCTCGGCAAGCTCGCCGAAGCCTGACACAGGGAGCCGGAGCATGGACCCGATCACACCCCGCGTCGACTTCGAGGCCACGCTGCCCGGCCTCTACCGGCTGGACGGCAAGGTCGCCTTCCTGCCCGGCGGCTACGGCGGCATCGGTGAGGCCGTCGCCTGGGCCCTGGCCCTGGCCGGCGCCACGGTCGTGGTCGTGGGCCGCGACGCCGACAAGGCGGCCGAACTCGCCCGAAACCTGAACGACGCCGGCCTCGCCGCCGACGGCCTGGCGATCGACTGCGCGGAGGTGGAGGCGATCCGCGAGGGAGTCGAGGCCGTGTTCTCACGTCACAAACGCATCGACATCCTGTTCAACTGCGTCGGCATCCAGCGCGAGGAACCGCTGCTGGAGGTCACCGAGGCGGCCTTCGACGAGGTTTACCGGACCAACCTGAAGTCGGCCATGTTCCTGGGCCAAAGCGTGGCCGCCCGGCAGATCGAGATCGGCGCGGGCGGCAGGCAGGTGCACCTGCTGTCGGTCCGCGCCCGGCTCGGTCTGCGGGCACGCGGCTACTCCGCCTACTGCGCGACCAAGGGCGGGCTGGTCATGCTGGTCAAGCAGCACGCCATGGAGCTGGCGCCCCACGGGATCACTGTGAACGGCATCGCGCCGACCTTCATCTACACCGAGCTGATCCGCCATGTGATGGAGAACGACGACTTCCGGCGCGAACTGCTCGCGCGGATTCCGCTCGGCCGGATCGGCGATCCCAAGGACGTGGCCGGCGCCGGCCTGTTCTTCTGCGCGCCGGCCTCGGACTTTGTGACCGGCCAGATCCTCTACGTCGACGGTGGAATCACCGCCAGCCAGTAGGGCCAGGCCAGGCTTCCCGCCTTCGGATCCTTCCTCGCCAGGGTTTTCCACAGGGCCGGCGCTCGCGCGGCGCGTGCAAAACGTGTTCTATGGGTGCGGCGAAACACCTGGGAGGAAAAGCCTATGAAGCCTGCGATAACGACGGCCGCCGCCTTGGCGATGGCGGCGGCCTTTGGTTTCCAGAGCGCCGAGGCGAAGCCGCCGCGCTTCATCCGAAGCGATGTGATCTGCACCCAGTACGACGGCGCGACCGACGACCTCTTGACCGGCGGCCTCGGCGCCTCGGGCCTGGGTCTCCTCGGCACGGCGCCGACTTTGTCGGACCCGCCGACGACCGCGGAGCTGCGCAGCCTGGCGATCTTCAGCAACTACCGGGCCCTGGTGCCGATCGACCCCGGCGGCGGCTACGGCACCCTCTTCGGCCCCAACATCGACGCCCAGGGCGAGGACACCGGAACCGAGGGCAAGATCGCCGGCCTGGAATGCCTGGCCTACGCCGGCCGGGCCAAGGGCCGGGAGAACGTGACCCTCATGGTCCAGGTGCCCGAGAGCTTCGATTTCGAGGCGCCCTGCATCGTGACCGCGCCTTCCTCGGGCTCGCGCGGCGTCTATGGCGCGATCGGCACCGCCGGCGAGTGGGGCCTCAGGAACGGCTGCGCCGTCGCCTACACCGACAAGGGGACCGGCAACGGCGCCCACAACCTGCAGCGCGACACGGTCAACCTGATCCAGGGCCAGCGCGAGGATGCGAAGGTCGCCGGCCGCGACGCCGCCTTCCGGGCCCGGCTGAGCGACGCGGCCCTGGCCGCCTTCAACGCCAAGACGCCGGACCGACTCGCCTACAAGCACGCCCATTCGCAGCTCAACCCCGAGGCCGACTGGGGCCGCAACGTCCTGGAGTCGATCGAGTTCGCCTTCGCGGTCGTCAACGGGCTCTGCGCCGACGACGATTTCGACGGCGAAAGCCTGGCGCGCTTCGGCGGGGACGATGACGATGACGGCGACGACGAGGGCTGCGGGATCACGCCGGAGAACACCATCGTCATCGCTTCAAGCGTGTCGAACGGCGGCGGTTCTTCGGTCCTCGCCGCGGAGCAGGACAAGAAGGGCCTGATCGACGGCATCGCGGTCTCGGAGCCCAACGTCAACCCGAAGCCGGGCGGCGCCTTCGGCATCCAGCAGGGCGAGGGCGAGGTGCTCTTCGCCCACAGCCGCAGCCTCTACGACTACACGACGATCCTCAGCGTCTACCAGGGCTGCGCCAACCTGGCGCCGAGCAACGCCGGCGCGCCCTTCAATGTCGGCGGCAGCGAGGCACGCTGCACCTCGCTCTTCGAGAAGGGCCTGGTGAGCGGCGCGAACACCGACGAGCGGGCCGAGGACGCGCAGAGGATCATCAACGCCGCCGGCATCCTGCCGGAGCAGAACGTCACCCAGCCCTCCAACTACGGCCTCTTCGTGCCCCAGGCGATCGGCATCACCTATGCCAACGCCTACGGCCGCTTCTCCGTGGTCCGGAACCTCTGCGGCTACAGCTTCGGCGCGACGGACGGCGAAGACAACCCGGCCGAGCTTGACCCGGCCGACGAGCAGGCGCTCTTCGGGGCCGGGAACGGCATCCCGCCGACCGCGGAGGTCAACGTCATCAACAACGATTCCCTCCTGGGCCCGAAGCGGGACCAGACCTCGATCTCCCCCTCGAACGGCAGCGCCGACCAGAACCTCGACGGCGCGCTCTGCCTGCGCGCTCTCGCGACCGGCCGCGATCCCGAGACCGGCAAGAAGCTCCGCGGCCGGGATCGGGTCGATGCTTTGCGGATCGCCAGGGGGATCTCGAAGGTCCGGGCCAAGGGCGACCTGCGCGGCAAGCCGGCGGTCTTCGTGACCGGGCGCCAGGACGCCATCCTGGCCCCCAACCACACATCGCGGGCCTACGTCGGGCTCAACCGCCTGGTCGAGGGCGCGGGGACCGGGCTGCGCTACTACGAGGTCCTGAACGCCCATCACCTGGACGCCCTGACCATCCTGGACGTGGCCTTCAACACGCCGCTGTTCTCGGACAAGCTGATCCCGCTGCACCATTACCTCTTCCAGGCGCTCGACATCATGTTCGACCACCTGAAGAACGGGACGCCGCTGCCGCCGAGCCAGGTGGTGCGGGCCGTCCCGCGCGGCGGGACCGGCGGACCGCTCGAGGCGGTGCCGCCGCTCAAAGAGGCGGTCAACCTTCCGGCGATCGACCCCAGCCCCGACGCCGGGGACCTGATCGTGTTCAGCGGCGGGATCCTCAGGATCCCCGACTAGAGGGAACCGTGGAGGCGGGCGGCCCGAGCGAGCGGGCCCACCCGCCGGCGGCGGGTCCAGGCCCCGGCAAAGCGGCATAGCACGTCGAGGTCCGGCCTCGCGATCGGCGGCCGTGGCAATTGCCACAGTTCCCGGGCCGCCGCCGCGCTAGCGTCCCCGACAAGAGGTCTACGAACTTTGACCTAAAGCAAGACCCTCGAGATCGGACGGCAAGTCTTCATCGGCGGCTGAGCAGGTCGTGCGGAGGGCTGCGCCAGTATAGCGACCCACTCAATCGAGCCGAGGGACGGCGCCGCGGGGGCCGTTCCTAGGGCTTGCTCGGCAGCGGTCCGGCCGGCGCCAGAGCGGCCGCTCGGCCCGGTTCGGCACCGGCCGACCGGAAAGCCGGCGACCGACGCGAAGCTTCCGATCCGGGCGACGTAAGCGCCCGACGTTGAACTGGGAGAAAAGCCATGCAGACCTACAACATCGGCGGTTATGACTACGACGACTTCGAGTCCTTCGGACGGCGCTGCGGGTGTTCGCGGCCGAGCTACGTCAAGCGGAACCAGGTCGACGCCAAGCTGCGGGAATTCCGCAGCGCCAACGCCGCCTTCCGGGACACGACCGGCAACATCCACATCCCGATCAAGTTCATCCACCTGACCGACGGCGCCGCGGGCGTTGTGAACGCGCAGCAGCGCGAGGACCAGGTCCGCGTGCTGAACACGGCCTACCGGCTGCACGGAATCGTCTTCACCCACAGCGAGGCCGACGTCGAGGAGGTGAACAATGCCGACTGGTTCCGGATGGGGCACGACTCCGCCGCCGAGCGCGCGGCCAAGACCGCCCTACAGACCGACCCCGAAACGACGCTGAACTTCTACACGACCAACGGCGGCGGTCTTCTGGGCTGGGCCACCTTCCCCTGGGACCTGGCCGGAGACCCGGTGATGGACGGCGTCGTCGTGCTCTTCAGCTCGCTGCCGGAGATCGGGCCGCCGCCCTACAACCTCGGGCAGACGGCGACCCACGAGGTCGGCCACTGGCTCGGCCTCTACCACACCTTCCAGGGCGGCTGCAGCGCGACCGGCGACCATGTCGGCGACACCGTCCCGCACAGCGGGCCGAACTTCGGAAAGCCCGAGGTCGGGCTGCGGCACAACGCCTGCAATCCCGGCGACGCCGCGCCCGTCCAGAACTACATGAACTACGTGGACGACGACTGGATGGACAGGTTCACCGACCAGCAGGTCGCCCGCATGAAGGACATGATCGGAACCTTCAGGCCCGAGGTCCTGCAGAACGAGGAATCGGATCCCGGGCTCTACAAGGCCTGCACCCGGGTCCAGCGAGAGCTCTAAGCCCGGTCCCCGGCGCCGGCCTCGGCAGGGGCGAGGCCGGCGATCGAGGGCGCTTCGACGCGGAGGGTCGGCAGGTGTTCCGACGCGCGATCTGCGGCTCAGGGGGAGTCGAGTATCTCCCGCAGGACCAGGCGGTCCGGCGCGGCCTCCTCGACCTGCCAGCGCCGGACCCGGCCGTCCGGCTGCTCGATGACCAGCAGGTTGCCGGACTCCAGCCGCCAGCGCGCTTCGGTCGGGATCGACCCGTCGGCCGGCGCGATCTCGTCGAAAGTGGCGCGGTTTTCCTCCTTCAGTTCGAAGGCTTCGCGGCCGCGGGAGGGTTTGAAGGCCCCGCTGCCCGGTCGGTAGACCTGCCGCAAGGAGTCCTTCGGATCATCTTCTTCGTGGGCGTGCTTCCAGGCACCCATAAGGTCCTGGGGCGAATAGCTCGTTTTCTCGCCGGGCATGCGGTCTACCCCTGCCTCCTGGCCTTCGGCCCGGCGAGACCCTTCGGTGACACCGAGGCAAGCGGCCGCCAGGGCGGCGGCGCAAAGCAAACACAAGAGCCGTGAGGAGGCTGTGCCATGTCGCAGTTCGACATCAACGCAAAGCGGGCGGCGCTCGGAGACGTTCGGCATCGCAAGAACATCAACAACTTCTCAGACAGCGAGATCGACACGCTGCGTGCCGCCTATGGCGCAGTCTACGGCATCCGAAACCGGGATGACAATCGCGGCTATCAGTACTGGGCCGGCAAGCACGGCCGCCCCGAAGCGGACTGCGATCACGGCCGCCTCTTCCTGCCCTGGCACCGCGCCTACCTCTACGGGCTCGAGAAGGCGATGCAGTTCCACAGCCCCGACGTGACCCTGGCCTATTGGAACTGGAGCGGGGCCGCGACCCTCGCCTCCAACGACCTGCCCGCGCCCTGCCGCGACGCGACCTTGGCCGACGGCAGCGACAACCCACTCTTCGCCGGACCGATCTACTACCGGGAACCCGACGGGACCCTCGTGGACCGGATGAGCCGGCGCGGCAACCGAACGACGCCGAGCTACGCGCGACTCAAACAGGAAGTGGAGAGCGCCTTCGAGGAGGACGAGTTCCTGCCCTTCCAGGGCGAGATCAACGGTCCGCACGGCGGCCTTCACGTCCGGGTCGGCGGCGACATGGGCGCCTTCGACTACGCCGGCTACGACCCGATCTTCTGGATCCACCATGCCAACGTCGACCGCCAGTGGGCGCGCTGGCAGCGGAGCCACGACGGCGCGGTGGTGCCGCGCCTCGACTTCTCGCTGCCCGGCGTCGACATGACCGTGGGCACGACGGTCAATCACCGCATGAGCCTGGGCTACGACTACATCGCCAACGAGTGCTTCGAGTCCTTCGACCGCAAGGACGTCGCGGCGGGCCTGGCGGCCTTCAACGCCTCGCCGACGCAGTTCTCGGTGGCCGACCTCGCCGACGGCTTCGAGTCGGCGATCATCGAGTTCCACAACGTCGGCCATCCGCTCGAGGGCACCCGGGAGCTGCGCGTCTTCATCAACCAGCCCGACGCCGACGCGGACACCCCGACCGAGGGCAACGATCACTACGCCGGGTCTCGGATCCTGCTGGGCAAGTCCATGTGCTACGGCGAAGACGGCCACTGCGCCCTGCCGCCGGCGCGGGAGAAGTTCGATCGCCGCGTCCGGCCGCAGATGAAGCCGATCAAGATCTACATGAACGTCACCAAGACGATGCAGATCCCGGCCGTCGTCGCGGCCGAGGCCGGCCGCACCCTGATCACCATCGTGGTCGTCGACCAGGAGGAGAACCTGCTGCCGCTCAACTCGGTGAAAATGGACGGCCTGTCCTTCATCGCCCGCGACGGCGTCTAGGCGGCAACCCCGGCGGCCTGGCCGGAGTAACGAACGATTTCCTCGGCAAGAACGTGGGCCTGTGGCGACTCATAACTTCAAGCTTGAAATTTTATATCTAAAATTTTAGGCTTGAAGCACTTGAGGAGCCGCGAGAGATGGCCAAGCGTATCGCCTGCCTCGGCGGCGGCCCGGCGGGGCTCTACTTCGCGATCAGCGCCAAGCTGCGCGATCCCGCCCACGACGTGGTCGTCGTCGAGCGCAACAGACCTCACGACACCTTCGGCTGGGGCGTGGTGCTCTCCGACGAGACCCTGGACAACCTCGCCGCCAACGACCCCGTCAGCGCCGAGGTCATCCGCCGGCACTTCGCCTACTGGGACGACATCGCGGTCCACTACCGGGGCAGCCGGACGGTCTCTTCCGGGCACGGCTTCTGCGGCATCGGGCGGCGCAAGCTGCTCAACATCCTGCAGGACCGGGCGCAGGAGCTGGGCATCGAGCTGCGCTTCGAGACCGAGATCGCCTCGACCGCGGACTTCGACGACCACGACCTGATCGTCGCCTCCGACGGGCTGAACTCGAAGATCCGCAGCGAGCACGCCGCGGTCTTCAAGCCCGACGTCGACGTCCGGGCCTGCAAGTACATCTGGCTCGGCACCCACCAGAAGTTCGACGACGCCTTCACCTTCATCTTCGAGGAGACCGAACACGGCTGGATCTGGGTCCACGCCTATCAGTTCGACGCGGACACCGCGACCTTCATCGTGGAGTGCGCCGAGGACACCTGGCGCAACCTCGGCTTCGACCGGATGAGCCAGGCTGAGACCATCGCGCGCTGCGAAGAGCTCTTCGCCGGCTACCTGGGCGGCCACGAGCTGATGTCCAACGCCAAGCACCTGCGCGGCTCGGCCTGGCTGAACTTCCCACGGGTGCTCTGCGAGAAGTGGTCCCACGGCAAGATCGTCCTGATGGGCGACGCCGCCGCGACCGCGCACTTCTCGGTCGGCTCGGGCACCAAGCTGGCCCTGGAGAGCGCCATCGCTCTGGCCGACTACCTGCAGTCCGAGCCGGACATGCCGGCCGCCTTCGCCCGCTACGAAGACGAGCGGCGAACCGAGGTGCTGCGCCTGCAATCGGCGGCGCGCAACTCGACCGAATGGTTCGAGCAGGTCGAGCGCTACCTGCACCTGGACCCGGTGCAGTTCACTTACTCCCTGCTGACCCGCTCGCAGCGGATCAGCCACGAGAACCTGCGCCTGCGCGACGGCGGCTGGCTGGAGGGCGCAGAGTCCTGGTTCGAGACCCAGGCGACGGGCCAGACGCCGAACCGGGCCCGGCCGCCGATGTTCGTGCCCTTCCGCCTGCGCGGTCTGGAGCTGGCCAACCGGGTCGTGGTCTCGCCCATGGCGCAGTACAAGGCGGTCGAAGGCAACCCGACGGACTGGCACCTGATCCACTACGGCGAGCGGGCCAAGGGCGGCGCCGGGCTTGTCTATACCGAGATGACCTGCGTCTCGCCGGAGGGCCGGATCAGCCCCGGCTGCACCGGCCTCTACGCGCCCGAGCACGAGGCCGCCTGGACCCGGATCGTCGATTTCATCCGTGCCGAGACGCCGGCAAAGGTGGCGATCCAGCTTGGCCACTCCGGACCCAAGGGCTCGACCCAGCTCGGCTGGGAGGAGATGGACGCGCCGCTCGAGACCGGCAACTGGGAGGTCATGGGGCCTTCGCCGGTGCCCTGGTCCGAGGCCAACCAGGTGCCGAGGGAGATGACCAAGGCGGACATGGACCTGGTCCGCGACCAGTTCGTCGCTTCGGCCGAGATGGCGCTGCGCTGCGGATTCGACCTGCTGGAGCTGCACTGCGCCCACGGCTACCTGCTCTCGGCCTTCATCACGCCGCTCACCAACCGGCGCGGCGACGCCTACGGCGGCTCGCTGGACAACCGCCTGCGCTTCCCGCTGGAGGTCTTCGAGGCGGTGCGCGCGGTCTGGCCGGCGGAGAAGCCGATCTCGATCCGCATCTCGGCCCACGACTGGGTCGGCGACGAAGGCGTCACGCTGGAGGAGGCCGTGGCCATCGCGCGCAGGCTGGGCGAAGCCGGGGTCGACATCATCGACGTCTCGGCCGGGCAGACCTCGACCCGGGCCCAGCCGGTCTACGGCCGCATGTTCCAGACGCCCTTCTCGGACCGGATCCGCAACGAGACCGGGCTGGCGACCATGGCCGTCGGCAACATCTACGAGCCGGACCACGTGAACTCGATCCTCATGGCCGGGCGCGCCGACCTCTGCTGCCTGGCCCGGCCGCACCTGGCCGATCCCTACTGGACCCTGCACGCGGCGGCGGCCCTGGGCCAGGCGGACGCGGTCTGGCCCAAACCCTATCTGGCCGGACGCGACCAGCTGCAGCGCCTGGCGGCCCGCGGCGAGACCGGGACGATGAAGGTGTGACCTTGGCCGAGCTGCGCGACAAGCATGCCCTGGTGACCGGCGGCGGCAGCGGCCTCGGCGCCGCCATCGCCCGCGCTCTGGCGGCCCGGGGCTGCGCGGTCACCCTGGTCGGGCGGCGGCAAGAGCCGCTGCAGGCGGTCGCGGCCGCGCTGCCCAGGGCCGCGGCCGTGCCGGCGGACGTGACCGACGAGGCCGGCGTGGCGGCGATGTTCGAGGCCGCCCGCGCCGCCTTCGGGCCGCTCGACATCCTGGTGTCCAACGCCGGCGCGGCGGAGAGCGCGCCGCTCGGCAAGACGGACCTGGCGCTCTGGCAGCGGATGCTGGCGGTCAACCTGACCGGCGCCTTCCTCTGCGCCCGCGGCGCCCTGGCCGAGATGCAGGCGCGCGGCGACGGGCGCATCGTCTTCGTCGCCTCGACCGCCGGCCTCAAGGGCTACGCCTATGTCGCGCCCTACTGCGCGGCCAAGCACGGCGTGGTCGGCTTGACCCGGGCCCTGGCCCAGGAAACCGCCAGGAGCGGCATCACCGTGAACGCGGTCTGCCCGGGCTTCGCCGAGACGCCGCTGCTGGACGACTCGATCCGGGTCATCGCCGAGGCCACGGGCCGCAGCGAGGCCGAGGCGCGGCGCCGCCTGCAGGCCAGCAACCCCCAGGGCCGCTTCGTCCGGCCCGAGGAGGTCGCCGAGGCCGTGCTCTGGCTCTGCTCGATCGGTGCGGCCGCCGTCACCGGCCAGGCCATCGCGATCGCCGGAGGCGAGGTCTGATGCCCCGTGCCGGCAGCCAGCGCCGGGTGGCGGAGAACCGTCCCAGCAAGCAGCGCCTGCGGCTCTGGCTTCGGCTGCTGCGCAGCACGCGATTCATGGAGGGCGAGCTGCGCGAGCGCCTGCGGGTCGGCTACGGCGTGACCCTGCCGCGCTTCGACGTCCTGGCCGCGCTGTTCCGCTTCGAGGCCGGGATGACCATGACCGAGCTGTCGCGCCTGCTGATGGTCTCCAACGGCAACGTCACCGGCATCGTCGACCGCCTGGTCCGGGACGGCCACGTGGTGCGCGTGCCCGACGAGCAGGACCGCCGCGCGACCTTCGTACGCCTGACCGCCAAGGGCCGCGCCTTCTTCGAGGAGATGGCGGAGACCCACGAAGGCTGGGTCGACGAGATCCTCGCCGCCGTCTCCCCGGGCGACACCGACAAGCTGATCTCCCTTCTGGAGCGGCTTCCCAGAGGCAACGGGACGGCCTGAGCCATGACTGCGATGAAGACCCTCAAGCCCCGGCACTTCGACTGGCGGATGGACGGCGAGGTCGCCCTCGTCTCCCTGGCGCGGCCGGAGCGCAAGAACCCCCTGACCTTCGAGTCCTATGCCGAGCTGCGCGACACCTTCCGCGCCCTGGTCTACGCCGAGGACGTCTCGGCAGTGGTCTTCGCCCCCAAGGGCGGCAACTTCTGCTCGGGCGGGGACGTGCACGAGATCATCGGCCCGCTGGTCGAGCGCGACATGAAGGGCCTGCTGGCCTTCACACGCATGACCGGCGACCTTGTCAAGGCGATCCGCGCCTGCCCGCAGCCGGTGATCGCGGCGGTCGACGGGGTCTGCGTCGGCGCCGGGGCCATGATCGCCCTGGCCGCCGACCTGCGCCTGGGCACGCCCGAGGCCAAGACCGCGTTCCTCTTCACCCGGGTCGGCCTGGCCGGCTGCGACATGGGCGCCTGCGCCCTACTGCCCCGGGTCATCGGCCAGGGCCGGGCGGCTGAGCTGCTGTTCACCGGCCGCTCCATGAGCGCCGAGGAGGGGGAGCGCTGGGGCTTCTTCAACCGGCTGGTCGCGGCCTCGGAGTTGGAGACCGAGGCGGTCGCGCTGGCGCAGCGCCTGGCCGAGGGCCCCAACTTCGCCCACGGCATCACCAAAACCATGCTCAACCAGGAATGGGCCATGGGCCTGGAGCAGGCCATCGAGGCGGAGGCCCAGGCCCAGGCAATCTGCATGCAGACCGCCGATTTCGAGCGCGCCTACCGGGCCTTCGTGGCCAAGGAAAAGCCGGTCTTCGAGGGCAACTAAGGGGCTGCTCAGGAAATATTGATGCGTTTGGTCCGAGTGAAATCGGCCTGCAGTTAGGAGCGAGGAGGCAGGACATGCCAAAGCATATTCAACGACGAGCGACGCGGCAGCGGGCCGATTTCACTCGGACCAAACGCATCAATATTTCCTGAGCAGCCCCTACGATGGGTGACCGAAGCTTCCTCGACTGGCCCTTCTTCGACGAGCGGCACCGGACCCTTGCCGCCGAGCTGGAGGACTGGGCGGCGCAGGAGCTGGCGGCGGTCGACCATGGCGACCCGGATACAACCTGCCGCGACCTGGTGGCGCGGCTGGGGCGCGACGGCTGGCTGCGCCACGCCGCCGTCGACCCGGAGGCGCCGGAGGCCGGCCTTGACGTGCGTTCCCTCTGCCTGATCCGCGAGACCTTGGCGCGCCACGACGGCCTGGCCGACTTCGCCTTCGCCATGCAGGGCCTGGGCAGCGGCGCGATCTCCTTCTTCGGGACCGAGGAGCAGCGGGCCTGGCTGGCGCGGACCCGGGCCGGCACGGCGATCGCGGCCTTCGCGCTGAGCGAGCCGCGCTCCGGCTCCGACGTGGCCAATATCGAGGCCACGGCCGCTGTGGACGGCGACGGCTACGTCCTGAGCGGCGAGAAGACCTGGATTTCCAACGGCGGCATCGCGGACCTCTACGTGGTCTTTGCCCGCACCGGCGAGGCGCCCGGCGCCAAGGGACTCTCGGCCTTCATCCTGCCGGCGGAGACGCCCGGCCTGGAGATCACCGAGCGGCTGGAGGTCATCGCGCCGCATCCCCTGGCGCGGCTGCGCTTCGACGGGCTGCGTTTGCCGGCCTCGGCCCTGATCGGCGCGCCGGGCGAGGGCTTCAAGATCGCGATGAGCGTGCTCGACGTCTTCCGACCGAGCGTGGGCGCGGCGGCCCTGGGCTTCGCGCGGCGGGCCCTGGACGCGGCCCTGACGCGGGCACGCGAGCGCGAGCTTTTCGGCGCGCCGCTGGCCGAGCTGCAGCTGGTCCAGGGCCAGCTCGCCGAGATGGCGCTGGACGTGGATGCCGCCGCGCTGCTGGTCTACCGGGCCGCTTGGGCCAAGGATTCGGGTGCCGCGCGCATCACCCGCGAGGCCGCCATGGCCAAGCTCTTCGCCACGGAGTCGGCGCAGGCCGTGATCGACAAGGCGGTGCAGATCCACGGCGGCGACGGCGTGCGCGCCGGCCATTCGGTGGAGCGGCTCTATCGCGAGATCCGGGCGCTCAGGATCTACGAGGGCGCCTCGGAGGTCCAGAAGGTGATCATCGCGCGCCAGGCTCTCGCTGGAGCCGGTGCCGGCGCGATGAAAGGAGCGTGACATGCTGGGACCGAGCGCACATGTCGACACTTTCGCGCGGGACTCCCTGCCGCCCGCGGAGCTTTGGCCCGACCTGCTGCTGGAGCGGCCGGAGTTCCAGTACCCGGAGCACCTCAACGCCGCGGTCGAGCTGACCGACCGCATGGTCGAGCGGGGCTTCGGCGATCACATCGCCCTGATCGGCAACGGCCGGGTGCGTACCTACAAGGAGCTGACCGACTGGTCCAACCGCCTGGCCCACGTGCTGGTCGAGGACTACGGCATCGTCCCGGGCAACCGGGTGATGATCCGCTCCGGCAACAACCCCGCCATGGTCGCGGCCTGGCTGGCGGCGACCAAGGCCGGCGCGGTGGTGGTCAACACCATGCCGATGCTGCGCGCCGGCGAGCTGAGCAAGATCGTCGACAAGGCACAGGTCCGCCTGGCGCTCTGCGACAGCCGCATGGGCGAGGAGCTCGAGGCCTGCACCGCGGACAGCGCGTTCCTGGAGCGGGTCGTCTACTTCGACGGCACGCGCAACCACGAGGCCGAGCTGGACGAGAAGGCGCTGACCAAGCCGGTCGTCTTCGAGGCCGTCAACACCGGGCGCGACGACGTCGCGCTGCTCGGCTTCACCTCGGGCACCACCGGCGCGCCCAAGGCGACCATGCATTTCCACCGCGACCTGCTGATCATCGCCGACGGCTATGCCAAGTCGGTGCTGGGGGTGAAGCCGGCCGACGTCTTCGTCGGCTCGCCGCCGCTGGCCTTTACCTTCGGACTCGGCGGCTTGGCGATCTTCCCGCTGCGCTTCGGCGCCACGGCCACCCTGCTAGAGGACGCGACTCCGCCCAACCTGGTCAAGATCATCGAGACCTACCGCGCGACCATCTGCTTCACCGCGCCGACCGCCTACCGGGCGATGCTGGCGGCCATGGAGGAGGGCGCGGATCTCTCCAGCCTGCGCCTGGTGGTCTCGGCCGGCGAGACCCTGCCGGCGCCGACCTTCGAGGCCTGGGTCGAGAAGACCGGGGTGCCGATCCTGGACGGCATCGGCGCCACCGAGCTGCTGCACATCTTCATCAGCAACCGCGTCGAGGACGCTACGCCGGGGTCGACGGGCCGGCCGGTGGCGGGCTACGAGGCGCGGGTGGTGGATGATCGGCTGCGCGTCCTGCCGCCGGGCGAGGTCGGCAAGCTGGCGGTGCGCGGCCCGACGGGCTGCCGCTACCTGGCCGACGCGCGCCAGAAGGACTACGTGCGCGACGGCTGGAACCTGACCGGCGACGCCTTCTCGGTGGACGTCGAGGGCCGCTTCCACTTCGCCGCGCGCAGCGACGACATGATCATCTCCTCCGGCTACAACATCGCCGGGCCGGAGGTCGAGGCGGCCCTGCTCTCCCACCCCGAGGTGGCGGAATGCGCCGTGGTCGGCGCGCCGGACCCGGAGCGGGGCGAGATCGTCCAGGCCCACGTGGTGCTGGCCGAGGGGGCGGCGGGGGACGAGGCCTGCGTCAAGCGCCTGCAGGAGCACGTCAAGGCGACCATCGCGCCCTACAAGTACCCGCGCTCGGTGCGCTTCACCGAGGCCCTGCCCAAGACCCAGACCGGCAAGATCCAGAGATTCAAGCTGAAAGCGGCGGGAACGGATTAGTGCCAGGAAACGTCAAAGTCATTGCCCGCGACACCCCCCACCCTAACCCTCCCCCACAAGGGGGGAGGGAACCGTGGTGCGGCCGGCGCGCCACCCCCTCCCCCTTAATGGGGGAGGGTTGGGGTGGGGGTGAGTCCATCCGCAACCCCAGCCGGTACAAAAAGAAACACAAGCAAGGAGGCTTTTAGATGCGCAACATTCTGAAAGGTATCTGTTCTGCTCTGGCGGTCGCCGGCGCGGTCAGCGCCGCGGCGGCGGAACCGGTGAAGGTCGGCATGATCACGACGCTCTCGGGCGGCGGCTCCAGCCTGGGGATCGACGTCCGGGACGGCTTCCTGCTGGCGGTCAAGCGTTCCGGCCGCAAGGACCTGGAGGTCCTGGTCGAGGACGACGCCCGCAAGCCGGACCTGGCCAAGCAGATCGCCGACAAGTTCGTCCAGCGCGACAAGGTCGACATCCTGACCGGCATCATCTGGTCGAACCTGGCCATGGCCGTGGTGCCGGGCGCGGTGCGCCAAGGCGTGTTCTACATCTCGCCCAACGCCGGGCCCTCGGCCCTGGCCGGCAAGGGCTGCCACGAGAACTACTTCAACGTCGCCTGGCAGAACGACAACCTGCACGAGGCGATGGGCGGCTACGTCCAGGCCCAGGGTTTCAAAAAGCCCTACATCCTGGCGCCCAACTATCCGGCCGGGAAGGACGCACTGACCGGCTTCAAGCGCTTCTACACCGGCGATCTCGCCGGTGAGACCTACACCAAGCTGGGGCAGAAGGACTACGCCGCCGAGATCGCCCAGATCCGCGAGGCCAAGCCGGACTCGGTCTTCTTCTTCCTGCCCGGCGGGATGGGGATCGCCTTCATGAAGCAGTACGCCCAGTCCGGGCTGGACGCGCCGGTCTTCGGCCCGGCCTTCTCTTTCGACCAGGGCATCCTCAAGGCGGTCGGCGAAGCCGCGCTGGGCGTCAAGAACACCTCGCAGTGGTCCAAGGACCTGGACAATCGCGCCAACAAGGCCTTCGTCGCGGCCTTCCAGGAGGAGTACGGCCGGCTGCCCTCGCTCTACGCCTCCCAGGGCTACGACGCCGCCAACCTGATCCTGGCCGCCCTCGACACGGCCGGCGGCATCGGCGACAAGGACGCCTTCCGGGCCGCGCTCAAGGCCGCCGAGTTCGCCTCCGTGCGCGGCAAGTTCCGCTTCGACAGCAACCAGCATCCGGTCCAGGACATCTACGTCCGCGAAGTGGTCATAGAGGGCGAGGTCTTGACCAACCGCATCGTCGGCCTCGGTCTGGCCGACCGCTCCAACGCCTACGTCGAAGACTGCAAATTGTAAGCCGTAGAGGGCCGCAACGCGGTGCGGCCCCGACCTTCAGGACAGCCAGCCCGTGTCGGCCGCCTTTCTCATCGAGCAGATCCTCAACGGGGTGCAGTTCGGCGTCATGCTGTTCCTCATGGCGGCCGGGCTGACCCTGGTTTTCGGCGTGATGGGCCTGATCAACCTGGCCCACGGCGCGCTCTACATGACCGGCGCCTTCGTCTGCGCTTGGGTCGTGCAGGCGACCGGGTCCTTCTGGCTCGGGCTGGGGGCCGGGCTGGTCGCGGCCGCGGCGGCGGGCGCGGTGGTGGAAATGGTCGTGATCCGGCGGCTTTACGACCGAGACCACCTGGACCAGGTTCTGGCGACCTTCGCGCTGATCCTGATCTTCAGCGAGGGGACCCGCTGGGTCTTCGGCGACCGGCCGCTCTACCTCGACATTCCCGAGGCCCTGTCGGGCGCGGTCACCCTGCCCGGGGGCGCTGGCTATCCGGTCTATCGCCTGGCGATCATCGTGGTCGGCACGCTGCTGGCGCTCGGGCTCTACCTGCTGATCGCGCGGACCCGGCTGGGCATGCGCATCCGCGCCGGCGAGAGCGACCGCGAGATGATCGGGGCGCTGGGGGTCGATATCAAGACGCTCTACACCGTGGTCTTCGCCCTGGGCGCCGCCATGGCCGGCATCGCCGGGGCCCTGGTCGGCGCCCTGCAATCGGTCGAGGTCGGCATGGGCGAGCCGGTCCTGATCCTGGCCTTCGTGGTCATCGTCGTCGGCGGCATCGGCTCGATCAAGGGCGCCTTGATCGGCGCGGTCTTGGTCGGGCTGGTCGACACCCTGGGCCGGGTCTTCCTGCCGCAGGCCTTCGCGCTCTTTCTGCCGAGCGCCGAGGCGACGGCGGTCGGCTCCGCCCTGGCCTCCATGGCGATCTACCTGCTGATGGCTCTGGTGCTGATCTGGCGGCCCAGAGGCCTGTTCCCGGTCCATGCCTGACCTGAGCCGGGAGACCCTGGTCAACGCGGCGATCGCGGCCCTGCTGCTGGCGGCGCCGCTGATCGCCTCCGCCCTGGACGAGCCCTTCTACGTCTCCTTGGCCACGCGGGTCGCGATCCTGGCCCTGGCCGGAGTCGGCCTGAACTTGGCTCTGGGCTACGGTGGCATGATCAGCTTCGGCCACGCGGCCTTCTTCGGCCTCGGCGGCTACGTCGCCGGCATCGCGGCGACACACGCCTTCGACGGCTCGGCCTTCCTCACCTGGCCCGTCGAGATCGGCGGCACGGACCAGATGCTGGTGATCTGGCCCCTGGCCATGCTGCTGGCCGGGCTGGCGGCGGCGGCGATCGGCGCCGTCTCGCTGCGCACCTCCGGCGTCTACTTCATCATGATCACCCTGGCCTTCGCCCAGATGATCTACTACCTGGCGATCTCCCTGCCGACCTACGGCGGCGAAGACGGCCTGCCGATCTACGTGCGCAACGTCCTGCCGGTGGTCGACAGCGGCCGGCCGCTGGTGCTCTTTCTGGTCTGCTTCGCGCTCTTGATGCTGGCGCTCTTCGCCAGCGCCCGCCTGGTCGGCTCGCGCTTCGGCGCGGCCCTGCAGTGCGCCCGGCAGAACGAACTGCGCCTGGCCACGGTCGGCATCGCGCCCTATCCGATCAAGCTGACCGGCTTCGTGGTCTCGGCCATGATCACCGGCCTGGCCGGGGCGCTCTTCGCCGACCTCAACGGCTTCGTCGGCCCCTCCATGCTGTCCTGGCACCGTTCGGGGGAGATCATGATCTTCGTCATCCTGGGCGGGGTCGGCCGGCTCTTCGGCCCGGTCGCCGGGGCGGCGCTCTTCATCCTGTTGGAGACCCTGATCGGCGGCTTCACTGATCGCTGGCAGCTCTTCCTGGGATTGATCCTCCTGGCGGTCGTGCTCTTCGCGCGCGGCGGACTGATCGGCCTGGCGGCCGGAAAGGCCCGCCATGACTGAGCCGCTTCTCGAGCTCCAGGCCTTGCAGAAAGCCTTCGGCGCCCTGCGCGCGACCGACGAGGTCTCCCTCGCCGTCGCGCCCGGCCAGATCCACGCGTTGATCGGCCCGAACGGCGCCGGCAAGTCGACCCTGATCGGCCAGATCGCCGGCACCCTGCGCCCCGATGCCGGCCGGATCAGGTTCCGCGGTCAGGACATCACCGGCCTCTCGGTGGCGCGGCGGGCGTTGCTGGGCCTGGGCCGGACCTTCCAGATCTCCTCCCTGGCGGTGGAGTTCTCGGTCCTGCGCAACGTGCTGCTCGCCGTGCAGGCGCGCAGCGGGTCGAGCTTCCGCTTCTGGTCCCGGGTGCGCGACGAGGCTGCCCTGGTCGAGCAAGCCATGGCGGCGCTGACCCGGGTCGGGCTGGCGGACCGTGCCGAGGTCGCGGCCGAGGCTCTGTCCCACGGCGAACGCCGGCAGCTTGAGGTCGCCATCGCCCTGGCCATGCGGCCGGCGCTGCTCCTTCTCGACGAGCCCATGGCCGGGCTGGGACCGGAGGGCTCCAAGCGCCTGGCCGGCTTCCTGCAAGAGTTGAAACAAGAAACCGCGATCCTCCTGGTCGAGCATGACATGGATGCGGTCTTCGCCCTCGCCGACCGGATCTCGGTGCTGGTCTACGGCCGGATCGTCGCCTCCGGCACGGTCGAGGAGGTGCGCGCCTCGCCGGTCGTGCGCGAGGCCTACCTGGGGGCCGAGGCATGCTGAGGGTCAGCGGACTCGAGACCTTCTACGGTCCCTCCCAGGCGCTCTTCGGGGTCGAGCTGGCGCTTGGCGAGGGCGAGATGG
>JAAUXY010002484.1_pt1 | contig 24179 bp, 29 predicted proteins | sample 7278121 | NCBI WGS metagenome assembly JAAUXY01 (sample SAMN14350117, study PRJNA611818) | marine sediment metagenome | isolation source: surface marine sediment (1.8m) | place: French Polynesia: Moorea | collected 2018-08 | reverse complement strand
TTCGGCACCGGCGACCTCTCGGCGGTGCTGCCGGGGCAGAGCGCCTGCGGCCGGACCAACACCCGGATCCGGGGCTGGATGGGCCGGGCCGACCAGACCACCAAGGTCAAGGGCCTCTTCGTCCATCCCGAGCAGGTGGCCGAGGTGCAGCGCCGCCATCCCGAGCTGCTGCGCGCCCGCCTGGAGGTCGAGCGGGACGGCCAGAACGACGTCATGACCCTGCGCTGCGAGGTCGAGACTGCCGGCGAAGGCCTGGCTGCCGCGGTCGAGAAGACCCTGGCCGAGGTCTGCAAGATGAAGGGCGAGGTGACGCTCTGCGCGCCCGGCGAACTGCCCAACGACGGCAAGGTCATCGCCGACCTGCGCAGCTACGACTGACGGCCGCTTCGGCGGCATTCCGGGCAGCGCCTGCCACAGAGATGAACGAAATCTTAATTCTGCCCCAATTGAGGCCCTTTCCAGACACAGTCGCCGCTTAAGTACATTCTCACGGAGACTTCCCCTCTCTGTCTGAGGCCTCCAGCCGGTCACTCGCGTGGCCGCAATGGCTGGAACGCCGCGGCCTTCGGCCCCGACCCCGAAGGCCGCGGCACCTCGACACGGCGGCGCCGCGGGTTGCCAAAGACTCCCAGATATCCCTATCCGATACAGAAGCGGCGCTGCCTTCTTTTTTTCTGCTCACAGTCCTCGGGTTTGGCCCGCCGCCGGTGATCTGCTATATCCCGGCCTTTCCAGGGCTTCTCTTGTGACACGACCATGAGTCCAGCCAGCCCTCCGGCGCATTCCGCCGAAGGCCCCAGCACCTGACGGACCCCCGAATGAGTCTCTTCGAGGGACGCGACCTCGTCTGCCTGCGCGGCGGCCGCGCGGTCTTCTCCGGCCTGTCCTTCGCGCTGCCGGCCGGCGGCGCGCTGCTGCTGACCGGCCCCAACGGCAGCGGCAAGTCGAGCCTGCTGAGGCTCCTGGCCGGCCTGCTCCGGCCGGCCGGCGGCGAGCTGCTCTGGGACGGCGCGCCGGTCCGGAAATCGCTCGAGGAGCACCGCGAGCGCGTCGCCTTCCTCGGCCACCTGGACGCGGTGAAGCCGGTCCTGACCCTGCGCGAGAACCTCGCCTTCTGGGCCGGGCTCGGCGGCGCCGCGGCGGAGCGTCTCGAAGCCGCGCTGGCCCGCTTCGCCCTCGAGGACCTGGCCGAGGTCCCGGTCCGCCTGCTCTCGGCCGGACAGAAGCGGCGCCTGGCCCTGGCCCGCCTGCTGCTGACCGAGGCGCCGCTCTGGCTTCTGGACGAGCCCACGGTCGGCCTCGACCGCGCCTCGGCCACGGCCCTGGCCGAGGCCATCGCCGTCCATCGCCAAGGGGGCGGCCGGGTCGTCGTCGCCACCCATCAGGTGCTGGAGCTGTCGGGGGCGCAGAACCTGTCCTTGGGCGACTACCCGGGCGAGGCCGTGCTGCTGGAGTACGTCTGGTGAGGCCCTGGCTGGTCCTGGTCGGCCGCGACCTGCGCCTGGCCCTGCGCCAGCAGGCCGACGCCGCGATGATCGTGCTCTTCTTCGTGCTGACCGCCGGGATCTTCCCCTTCGGCGTCGGCCCCGAGCCCAACCTGCTGGCGCGCATCGGGCCGGGGGTGATCTGGGTGACCGCGCTGCTGGCCATGCTGCTGTCCCTGGAGCGGGTCTTTCTGGTCGACTACGAGGACGGCAGCCTGGAGCTCCTGGTCCTGGGCCCCCTGCCCATGGAGCTGGTGGTCCTGGCCAAGGTCCTGGCCCACTGGCTGACCACCGGGCTGCCGCTGATCGTCGCGGCACCGGTCATCGCCCTGCTCTACAACCTGGATCCGGCGGCCCTGCCGGTGCTGCTGCTGGCCATGCTGCTGGGCACCCCGGTGCTGAGTCTGATCGGCGCCGTGGGCGCCGGGCTGATCCTGGGCGCGCGCCGCGGCGGCGTGCTGATCCCGCTCCTGGTGCTGCCGCTGACGATCCCGGTGCTGATCTTCGGCGTCGCCGCGGTCGACGCCGCGCTGGCAGAGCTGGGCGCGCGCCCCTACCTGCTGATTCTCGGCGCCATGCTGCTCGCCGCCCTGGCGCTGACGCCCTGGGCGGCCGCCGCAGCGCTGCGCCAGGCGGTGGAGTGAAAGCCCGGCATGACGTCTGGAGACAGAGCGTTGTTGTTCCTAGATAAAGGCCCATAATCAGGGAGGAACCTGGAAACGCCATGCATCGCTTCGCCAACCCCGCCCGCTTCACCCGGCTCGCCGACGCCGTCCTGCCCTGGAGCCTCCTGGCAACCGTCGGGCTGCTCGGCGCCGGGCTCTATCTCGGCCTTTTCGCCTCGCCGGCCGACTACCAGCAGGGCGAGACCGTGCGCATCATGTACGTCCACGTCCCGGCCGCCTGGATGGCGCTCTTCGTCTACACCGTGATTGCCGGGGCCAGCGCGACCGCGCTGATCTGGCGCCATCCCCTGGCGCACATCGCCGCCCGCGCCGCCGCACCCCTGGGCGCTGGCTTCACCTTCCTGGCCCTGGCCACCGGCTCGCTCTGGGGCAAGCCGATGTGGGGCACCTGGTGGGTCTGGGACGCGCGCCTGACCTCGGTGCTGATCTTGTTCTTCCTCTACCTCGGCTACATGGCGCTTTCGAATGCCTTCGAGGACGCGGCCCGGGGCCAGCGGGCGGCGGCGATCCTGGCCCTGGTCGGCTTCGTCAACGTGCCGATCATCAAGTTCTCGGTCGACTGGTGGAACACCCTGCATCAGCCGGCCAGCGTGACCCGGCTGGACGCGCCGGCGATCGATCCGGCGATGCTCTGGCCGTTGGCGGCCATGGGGGCCGGCTACATGACCTTCTTCTTGACCTTGCTGCTGCTCAGGATGAAAAGCGAGCTGCTGGCGGCACGGGTGCGGGCCCTGTCCCTGCAGGGCGCGGCGGCCGGCTAGAGCACGATGATATGAGGTTGAACTAACCTCATATCTGAATCGTGCTCTAAACTGTTGAAGAAGAGCGGGATTCAGATTTGAAGTCCAATCGACTTCAAATCATCCCGCTCTAGGCGCGGGACGGGACGCGAGGAGGAACCTTGGCAGAGTTCTTCGACATGGGTGGCTACGCCGCCTTCGTTTGGCCGGCTTTCGGCCTCACCTTCCTGGTCATGGCGATCATGGTCGTGGCCACCCTGCGGCGCCTGCGCGCCAACCAGCGCGAGCTGGCGCGCCTCGAGGCGGCCGGGGCGCGCCGCGTGCGGGGTGAGGCCCGCAAGCCCAAGTCGGAGGGCGAGGACGCCGAGACCCAGGGCGAGGCAAACCGGCCGGCGGCGGAGCAGAGAGGAGTCGAGGCATGAGGCCCAAACGCCGCCGCCTGATGATGATCTCGGTCGGCCTGCTGGCGCTCTTCGGCGCCGCGGCCTTGGTGCTGACCGCCCTGGAAGACAACCTGGTGTTCTTCTATAGCCCCAGCGACCTCGCCGAGCGGCCGCAGCCGCCGGCCCGGGCCTTCCGTCTCGGCGGGCTGGTCGAGGAGGGCTCGGTCGAGCGCAGCGCCGACGGCGTGACCACGACCTTCCGGATCACCGACCTGACCAACAGCGTCTCGGTGTCCTACACCGGGATCCTGCCGGACCTTTTCCGTGAGGGTCAGGGCGTGGTCACCGAAGGCACCCTGGGGCCCGACGGGCTCTTCACCGCCAGCGAAGTCCTGGCCAAGCACGACGAGAACTACATGCCCAAGGAGGTCGCCGACGCCCTCAAGGAATCGGGCCAGTGGCGCCACGGCAGCGGGGAGGACAGCAGCCAATGATCGCGGAAATCGGCCACTTCGCCCTGATCCTGGCCCTGGTCGTGGCCGTCGTCCAGGGCACCCTGCCGATGATCGGGGCGGCCCAGGGCCGGGCCAACTGGATGGCCGTGGCGCGGCCCTCGGCGCAGCTGCAGCTGCTCCTGGTGCTGACCGCCTTCCTGGCCCTGATGCAGGCCTACGTGGTCTCCGACTTCTCCCTGGCCAACGTGGCCCAGAACTCGCACTCGGCCAAGCCGATGCTCTACAAGATCACCGGGGTCTGGGGCAATCACGAGGGCTCGATGCTGCTCTGGATCCTGATCCTAGCGCTCTTCGGCGCCGCGGTCGCGGCCTTCGGGGGCAACCTGCCGCCGACCCTGCGCGCCCGGGTGCTCTCGATCCAGGCCTGGATCGCGGTCGGCTTCTTGGCCTTCTCGCTCTTCACCTCGAACCCCTTCGAGCGGATCTTTCCGGTGCCGCTGGACGGCCAGGACCTCAATCCCCTGCTCCAGGACCCGGGCCTCGCCTTCCACCCGCCCATGCTCTACGTCGGCTATGTCGGCTTCTCGATCGCCTTCGCCTTCGCCGTAGCGGCCCTGATCGAGGGCCGGGTCGACGCCGCCTGGGCCCGCTGGGTGCGGCCCTGGACCCTGCTCGCCTGGCTCTTCCTGACCGGCGGCATCGCGTTGGGCAGCTGGTGGGCCTACTACGAGCTCGGCTGGGGCGGCTGGTGGTTCTGGGATCCGGTCGAGAACGTCTCCTTCATGCCCTGGCTGATGGGCACCGCCCTGCTGCACTCGGCGGTCGTGGTCGAGAAGCGCGACGCCCTGAAGATCTGGACCATCCTGCTGGCGATCCTGACCTTCTCCCTGTCGCTGATCGGCACCTTCATCGTCCGCTCGGGCCTGTTGACCTCGGTCCACGCCTTCGCCACCGATCCCGAGCGCGGGCTCTTCATCCTGATGCTGCTCTGCATCGCCATCGGCGGCTCGCTGGTGCTCTTTGCCCTGCGGGCGCCGGCGCTCAAGGCCGGCGGACTCTTCGCGCCGATCAGCCGCGAGGGCGGCCTGGTCCTCAACAACCTGCTGCTGGCGGTGTCCACCGGCACGGTCTTCCTGGGCACCCTGGCGCCGCTCTTCGCCGAGGCCTTCGACTACAAGATCTCGGTCGGCGCGCCCTACTTCAACCTCTTCGCGGCGATCTTCGGCCTGCCGCTGATCGCGGCCATGGGCGTCGGGCCGCTGCTGCCCTGGAAGCGGGCCGACCTGGCCGGCGCCCTGGGCCGGCTCAAGATCGCGGCCGGCCTCACTTTCGTCGCCGGGCTGGTGACTTGGTACCTGCAGCAGGGCGGGCCGGTCCTGGCGATCCTGGGCATGGTCCTCGCCGCCTGGCTGTTCTTCGCGACCCTGGCCGAATGGGCCGAACGGGTGCAGCTCTTCCGCACCTCGCCGGCGGCCAGCCTGTCGCGGGCCCTGCGCCTGCCGCGGGCGGCCTACGGCATGACCTTCGCCCATCTCGGCATGGCGATCGCGGTCGCCGGCATGACTGCCTCCTCGGCCTGGAAGGCAGAGGAAGTACGGGTCATGCGCCCGGGCGAGACCGTCGAGGTCGCCGGCTACAGCTATCGCTTCGAGGAGGTGCGCGAACTGCGCGGCCCCAACTACTTCAGCGAGGTCGGCCGCTTCACGGTCACCCGCGACGGCGAGTCTGTCGCCGAGCTGACCCCGGAGAAGCGCTTCTATCCGGTTCAGCAGATGCCGACCACCGAGGCGGCGATCCACACCACCGGTGTCTCCGACCTCTACGCAGTGATCGGCGATTCCGACGGCCAGGGCGGCTGGACGGTGCGGATCTACCACGAACCGCTGGTGCCCTGGCTCTGGGCCGGCGCCCTGCTGATGGTGCTCGGCGGCTGCATCTCGCTCAGCGACCGCCGCCTCCGGGTCGGCGCGCCGCGCCGGCGGACCGCCCCCGCCGCGGCCGCCGCCACGGCGTCCTGAGGGCCGCCGGAATGCGCAAGCGGGTCCTCCTGCTGCTACCGATCGCGGTTTTCGCGGTCCTGGTCGGTGCCTTCGTCTGGGGCCTGGCACCCGACCGCGATCCGCGCCGGGTGCCCTCGGCGATGGTCGACAAGCCGGCGCCGGACTTCGACCTGCCCTCGGTCACTGGCCTGGAGATTCCGGGCCTGAAGACCGGCGACCTGAACGGCCAGGTCACCCTGGTCAACTTCTTCGCCTCCTGGTGCATCCCTTGCCGGGTCGAGCATCCGTTGTGGATGGACCTGGCTGCCCAGGGCGAGCTCAACCTGGTCGCCATCAACTACCGGGACAAGCCGGCCGACGCGGTCGCCTGGCTGGCCGAACTCGGCAACCCCTACAGCCGGATCGGCGCCGACCTCAACGCCCGGACCGGCATCGACTGGGGCGTCTCGGGGGTGCCCGAGACCTACGTGATCGATCGCGAGGGGCGGATCCGCTATCAGCACATCGGGCCGATGCAGCTCCAAGACTACGAGGAAACCATCCGGCCCCTGATCGAGGATCTCAAGCCATGACCCGCCTCGTCGTTCCACCGCTCTTGCCCGGTCTGCTGGCGGCCCTGGCGATCCTGGCCTTCGCCCTGGCCGCCGCGGCGGTGGAGCCGGACGAGATCCTCGACGATCCGGCGCTGGAGAGCCGAGCCCGCGAGCTTTCCAAGGGCATCCGCTGCCTGGTCTGCCAGAACGAGTCGATCGATTCCTCCAACGCCGAGCTGGCCAAGGACCTCCGGGTCCTGGTGCGTGAGCGCCTGGTCGCCGGCGACAGCGACCGGGAGGTCCTGGACTATCTGGTCGAGCGCTACGGCGACTTCGTCCTGCTCAACCCGCCCTTCAAGCCGCAGACCTACTTGCTCTGGTTCGGGCCGGCCGCGATCCTGCTGCTCGGCGGCCTGGCGGTCGCCGCCTATTTCCGCCAGCGTCGGCGCGACGACGGGCCCGCGCCCGCTCCGGCGTCGGCCCTCAGCGCCGAAGAGCAGAAGCGGCTCAGCGAGATCCTCAAGGACGACGGCCGCACCTGAGAGCGCAACCTACAGTTTTCCGGCGATTTGTCTTGGTTAAAGCGACGAGCTTCCGGGCCCGCCATTTCCTTTTGCACAAAGACGAAAAGCCGACTACCGTTTGCCGCAAAAGACCAAGCAAGAACATAACGGCAGGGAGTGATCGTGCGTGGGGCGCAACGGACAGGCGGCGCTCGTCGCAGAAGATATCCATAAGAGCTTCGGCCCCGTCGAGGTCCTGAAAGGCGTTTCGGTCACCGCCCACGTCGGCGATGTCATCGCCATGATCGGGGCCAGCGGCTCGGGCAAGAGCACGTTCCTGCGCTGCATCAACCTGCTGGAGACGCCCGACTCCGGGCGGGTGACGGTGGGCGGCGAGACCATCGAGATGGTCACCGACCGCCACGGCAAGACGAAGCCCGCCGACCGCAAGCAGGTCGAGCGGATCCGCACCCGCTTGGCCATGGTTTTCCAGAGCTTCAACCTCTGGAGCCACATGACGGTCCTGGAGAACGTCGTCGAGGCCCCGATCCACGTGCTCAAGGTGCCCAGGGCCGAGGCCCGGGAGCGCGCCGAGGCCTTGCTGCAAAAGGTCGGCATCCAGGAGCGCAAGGACTACTATCCGGCCCACCTTTCCGGCGGCCAGCAGCAGCGCGTCGCCATCGCCCGGGCCCTGGCGATGGAGCCCGACGTCTTGCTCTTCGACGAGCCGACCTCGGCCCTCGATCCCGAGCTGGTCGGCGAGGTCCTGCTGGTCATGCGCCAGCTGGCCGAGGAGGGCCGGACCATGATGGTCGTCACCCACGAGATGGGCTTTGCGCGCGACGTCTCCAACAACGTGGTTTTTCTGCACGAAGGCCGGGTCGAGGAGCAGGGCCCGCCGGCCGAAGTCTTCGGCCAGCAACGGTCGGAGCGATTTCGTCAGTTCCTGGCGCGGACCCGGGACTGACCGGTGCCGAGGGCACCGAATACGAAACCAGACTGCAAGAGGCAGTTTTCGTTTGAAGAGCTTTAGAGGGAGAAAATCTATGCGTTTCAACAAGTTCAAGGCAGCGATCGCGGCTGGCGTCCTGGCGCTGGGACTGGCGAGCGTCGCGCAGGCCGAAGATGCCTTGCGGATCGGCGTGGAAGGTGCCTACCCGCCCTTCTCCTGGAAGGAAGCTGACGGCACGCTGAAGGGCTTCGACATCGACATCGCCAATGCCCTCTGCGAGAAGATGGGCCGCGAGTGCGAGCTGGTCGAGCAGGATTGGGACGGCATCATCCCGGCGCTTCTAGCGAAGAAGTACGACGCCATCGTCGCCTCCATGTCGATCAACGAAGAGCGCAAGAAGCGGGTCGACTTCACCGGCAAGTACTACAATACCCCGGCCAAGTTCGTCGCCGCCAAGGACGCCGGCTTCGAGGCCACGCCCGAGGGCCTCAAGGGCAAGACCGTCGGCGTGCAGCGCGGGACCACGCACCAATGCTACATGGAGAAGATCTTCCCCGACGTCGAGCTAAAGCTCTACAGCACGCAGGAGGAGGTCTTCCTCGATCTTGCCTCCGGCCGAATCGACGTGCAGTTCTCTGATTCGATCCAATCGATGGAGGGGTTCCTCAGCAAGCCCGAGGGCAAGGACTTCGCCTTCCTGGGCGGTGTCCAGTTCGACCTCGAATGCCACGGCGAGGGCGCCGGCATTGCGGTACGCAAGGGCGAGGACGACCTGCGGCTGGCCTTCGACAAGGCGATCAAGGAGATCCGCGAGGACGGTACCTACGCCAAGATCAACGCGAAGTACTTCGACTTCGACGTCTTCGGCGCCGGGTCCTGACGCCAAGGGCTGCGGCCGGGGCGGGCGGCGGGCGCGGTCCCGGCCCGCCGCCGCCCGGCCGAGCCTGAGAGAATCTTCACGAGGGGCCGAGGCGAAGGCGCATGGAAACGGTCATCGACTATATGCCGAGCATTCTGCGCGGCACCCTGGTGACCGTGGAGATCGCCCTCGCCTCCATCACCCTGAGCGTCCTGATGGGCCTGCTCGGCGCCTGGGCCAAGCTCTCCCCGGTGCCCCTGGCCCGGAAGCTGGGCGAGCTCTACACCACCCTGATCCGTGGCGTTCCGGACCTGGTCCTCATGCTGCTGCTGTTCTTCGGCGGCCAGATCCTGCTCAACGAGCTGGGCGAGGTGACCGGGTGGTGGGGCTACATCGAGATCAACCAGTTCGCCGCCGGCGTGCTGACCATCGGCTTCATCTTCGGCGCCTACATGACCGAGACCTTCCGGGGCGCCTATCTGGCGATCCCGCGCGGCCAGATCGAGGCCGGCATCGCCTGCGGCATGAACGGGGGCCTGATCTTCCGGCGCATCATCTGGCCCCAGCTGGTCCGCTTCGCCCTGCCCAGCTTCGGCAACAACTGGCTGGTGCTGCTCAAGACCACGGCCCTGGTCTCGGTCCTGGGCCTCCAGGAGCTGGTCTACGAGGCCTTCACCGCCGGACGCTCGCAGCGCCAGCTCTTCACCTTCATGTTCGTCACCCTGATGATCTACCTGGTGCTCACCGCGGTCTCCGACGCCGGCCTGCGTTGGCTGGAGCGGAAGTACAGCGCCGGCGTGAGGAGGGCCTGAGGCCATGGCGGAAGGCGGCGGCTGGCTCCAGGCCCTGACCGAGTTCAGCGAGACCTCCTCGCCGATCGACTTCGTGCTCATCGCCCAGCACTACGACCTCTTCCTCGAAGGCCTGGCGAACACCGTCGGGCTGGTCTTCTTCTCGCTGCTGATCGGCGGCGCCCTGGCGATCCCCCTGGCCATCGTCCGCGCCGCGCGCTCGCCGGGCCTGAACCAGCTGGTCTGGGTCTACGTCTACGTCTTCCGCGGCACGCCGCTGCTGGTGCAGACCTACCTGATCTACTACGGCCTTGGGCAGTTCGAGGCGGTGCGCGACAGCATTTTCTGGCCCTTCCTGCGCGAGGCCTGGTGGTGCGCCCTGATCGCCTTCACCCTCAACACCGCGGCCTACACGACGGAGATCTTCCGCGGCGTGATCGAGGCGACGCCCCACGGCGAGATCGAGGCCGCCCGGGCCTGCGGCATGTCGCCCTGGACCCGGATTCGGCGGATCATCCTGCCCAGCGCCCTGCGCCGGGCCCTGCCGGCCTATTCCAACGAGGTCATCTTCATGCTGCATGGCTCGGTGGTCGCCAGCACGGTGACCATCGTTGACATCTTGGGCGCCGGCCGGACCCTCAACGCCAAGTACTACCTCGCCTTCGAGGGCTTCATCGCGGCGGCCGTGATCTACATGATCCTGGTCTACCTGCTGTCGCGCGGCTTCAAGCTCTGGGAATGGAAGTGGCACGCCCACCTCCGGCCGCGCGAGGTCGAGACCGCGAAGCAACCGGCCGCTGGCGCCGAAAAGGCGCTCAGCCTGCGCTGACGCCGCAGTCTTCCGCGTTTTCCTCCAAAGGGGATGCGGCCCCGCCTGTCTCCGTAATACCTGGTAGATGAAGGTCGGCCCTCGCCTCGAGACCGGGGTTTGGGACCGGGGCAGGGGATCGGGGCGCCGCGGTGGCGGCTCGGCGGCCCCAGGCCTTCGAGGGACAAGCAGCGAAGGAACACGACCATGCTGTATCGCCAATCCCTGATGGCCCGTCTTCTGCTGACCGCCGTGATCGCAGGGCTGGTGCTCGCCGTGATCGGGGCCGCGCCGGCGGCCGCAGACGACGATGATGACGACGACTACCGCCGCCACTACGAGGAGCGGCATCACCACTACGGCAAGCATCGCCACGGCCGTTACGGCAAGCATCGCCACGGCCGGCACTGGCATCGGCACCACGGCCATCACCACCACCACAAGCACAAGCGCCGCAAGCGCAAGGTCGTCGAGCACCACCACTACTACTACGGCGACGACCACGACTGGCGGCCGCGCCATCGCCGCCGCCACGCGGAGCGGTGGTCGCAGACCTACGGCGGCGGCATCGGCCGCTGCAACACCGGCCTGGCCGCCGGCCTGCTCGGCGGCGGCGCCGGGGCCGCGATCGGCGCGGCGGCCGGCGACGGCGACCCCGCCGCCATCCTGGGCGGCACCATCGCCGGGATCCTGGTCGGCGCGACCCTGGGCCAGGGGGTCGACCTGCAGGACAGCTACTGCATGGGCGAGACCCTGCAGAACGCCCCGGACGGCTCGACCATCGTCTGGAACAACCCGCGCACCCAGGCCAGCTACGAAGTGACGCCGAAGGCCAGCTACGAGCGTGACGACGGCCGCTACTGCCGCGAGTTCATCTCCAACGCGACCGTGGCCGGCCGGGAGCAGCAGGTCTACGGCACCGCCTGCTGGCAGCCCGACGGCTCCTGGGAGATCGTGCGCGCCGAGTGACCCTCGCCCCTCCGGGCCTTGCCCCGGGACCGGGCTCTACCCGGTCCCGGGGCTCTCTGTTTCCGGGCTTCGGCGGCCCGCCCTCTGCCTGCTATTCTCGGAGTCGCAAGCGCAGCAGCAGGGGAGGCGCGGGTGCCGCAGCTGGATCTCTCGCCCGGGAACGGGCTCTTCTACGACTTCGTGCCGCCGGGCCCCCGAGGCCTGAGCTTCGTCTTCGTCAACGCCTTGACCGGGTCGACGGCGATGTGGGAGGCCGAGATCGCGCCCGCCCTGCGCGCCGCCGGCCACGGCACCCTGGCCTACAACCTGCGGGGCCAGGCGGAGAGCCCCTTCACGCCCGGCACCGAGCTCGGCCAGTCCCTGATCGTCGACGATCTCTGCCGGCTTCTCGCCGAGGTCGAGCCGCCGCGGCCGGTCCTGGTCGGGCTCTCGATCGGCGGCCTTTTCGCCGCGGGAGCCTGCCTGGCGGGTGCGGCCGCGGAGGGCCTGGTGCTGATCAACACCCTGCGCCGGGCCGGTCCCCGGCTCGACTGGATCAACGCCGCGACCCTGCGGGCGGCCCAGGTCGGGGGCCTGCGGCTGCTCATGGACCTGAACATGCCGCTGCTGGTCAACGAGGACCGCCTGGCGGAGATCCGCGCGGATTTCCTGGCCGATGCGCCCTACGAGCCCCTGGATCCCGGTCATGGCCACTACAACCTTCTGGCCAACTCAGCGCGGGCCGACTGGGACCTGCCCTACGAGAGGCTCGACCTGCCGACCCTTGTCATGACCGGCCTCCAGGACCGCGTGTTCCTCGACCGGGACGACGTCGCCGCGCTCTTCGCCCGGCTGCCCCGGGCCAGGCGCCTGGATCTCCGCGACGCCGGGCACCTGATCCCGGTGGAGCGGCCCCAGGCGACCGTCGAGGCCCTGCGGGACCTCGGCCGCTGGGTCGAGGACGGCGGAAGATCTTAAGTATTTCAGGGCGTTGTTCGAATTTCGGGCGGTCGATCGGGAATCGTTAAGAAATCGGTGATCCGGTCGCCGGCAGGCCGCGTACACAAAATTGACAGAGCGTTCCCCTTTCCCTGTCAGCGCGCCTCTGGCGCGTTACTTCCTTGATCGGGCGCCGCACCACTTTTCGCGGCGCCCGATTTCTATTTACGGCGCGCCGCCTCAGTCCTCCGCCGTTTCCGGCAGGCAAAGGTTGAGCACGACTGCAAGGGTCGCGGCCGGCAGCAGCCCCGAGGTCAGCAGGATCTTCAATGTCGCCGGCAGGTGCTGCAGGGACTCCGGCACCGCCTGAAGGCCCAGGCCGACCGAGAGGGAGATCGCCAGGATCACCATGTTGCGGCGGGTCCAGCGGACGTCGCTCAGCATGTTGATCCCGGCCGAGACGACCATGCCGAACATGACGATGACCCCGCCGCCCAGCACCGCGATGGGCATGGCCGCGATCACCGCGCCGACCTTGGGAATCAGCCCGGCGAAGACCAGGAAGAGCGCCCCGATGGTCACCACGTGGCGGCTCATGACCCCGGTCATGGACACCAGGCCGACGTTCTGGCTGAAGGAGGTGTTCGGCAGGCCGCCGAAAAGGCCCGAGAGCGCGGTGCCGACGCCGTCGGCCATGGTGCCCCCGGCGATCTCCTTATCGCTCGCCTCGCGGCCGGCGCCGCCCTTGGTGATTCCGGAGATGTCGCCGACGGTCTCGATCGCCGAGACCACCGACATCAGGCACATGCCGATGATGGCGGCGGCGTTGATTTCGAAGCCGAAGTAGAGCGGCGAGGGCGCCGCGAACCAGGCCGCCCCGGCGACCCGGCCGAAGTCAACCATGCCCAGCGGGATGGCGACCAGATAGCCGACCACCAGGCCGATCAGGACCGCCGCCGCGGAGAGCATCCCCCGGGCGAAGAATTTCAGGCCCAGGGTCACGATGATCACCACCAGGGCCAGCCCCCAGTGGTCCAGGCTGCCGAACTCGGGCTTGCCGATCAGCGGCACGCCGCCGGCGGCGTACTTGATTCCGACCGGGATCAGCGCCAGGCCGATGGTCAGGACCACGATGCCGGTCACCAGGGGCGGCAGCAGGTTGCGGATCCGGCCGATCACGGTGCCGAGGAAGAAATGGAAGATCCCGCCGATCACGATGCCGCCGAAAAGCGCCGCCATGCCGGCGCTCTTGACCACCGGGACCATGACCGGGATGAAGGCGAAGCTGGTCCCTTGGACCACCGGCAGGCGGGCGCCGACCGGGCCCAGGCCCACGGTCTGGATCAGGGTCGCGATCCCGGCGAATACCATGACCATCTGGATCATGTAGACCATCTCGGCGGAGCCGAAGGCGAAACCGGCAGCCAAGCTGACGATGATCGCCGGGGTGATGTTGCTGGCGAACATGGCCAGCACGTGCTGGATGCCCAGCGGCACCGCCTGGCGCAGCGGCGGGAAATGGTTCTGGTCCCTCAGCAGCGCCTGGTTCGCCAAACTTTCAGCCATGATCGGGAATCCCCTCAGAGATCGCGGGCTTCCGGGTCAGAAGCACGCAAGACAAGCCATCGCGCAAGGCAGGGCGCGATGCCGGCGCGTTGCGGTCAGACGTTGCGGCCCGGAATCTTGCCTCAGTACTGGCAGTCGCCGACCGAGCCGTCGCTGCAGACCGCAGGCGCGGAAACCCACTTTGCGCCCGAGAAGTCGGCGCCCTCCAGCTTGGCCTCCGTGAGGTTGACGCCGCGCAGGTTGGCGCCGTTGAGCCGGGCGTTGCTCAGGTCGGCGCCGCGCAAGCTCGTGCCTCCGAAGTCCAGACCCCGCAGGTCCGCACCGCTCAGGTTGATGCTCCGAAGGTCGGCGCCGACCAGCTGTGCCCCCCTGAGGTCGGCTTGTGAGAGGTCGGCCCCTTCCAGCTTGGCGCCCGCCAGGTTGGCGTCGCGCAGGTCCGCGCCGCCGAGGTCGGTCTCGACCAGCCAGGCGATGCCGAGATCGCTGCCGCGCAGATCCGCCCCGGGCTTTTCGCAGCCCGACCAGTTGATCAAGGGCCCGTTCTTACCGAGGCCCCAGTAGCTGAGGCCGTGAAAGTCGGTGGTCTCCTGCGCGCAGTCCGCCGTCTGGAAGGCGTCCAGATCGTCCTCACGGAAAAGCTCGCAGCCCGCCAAGGCGAAGCCGCTTACCAAGACGACCGCTAGGCTGACCCATCGACTCGACGTTTTCGTCGGCATCCGCTTCTTCCTCCCCCAGCTGCCATCCTTCTTAGCCGGCGCCCGCCTCAGCCCGGCCTGCCGGCCGAGAACTCGGCGTCCATCTCCCGCTCCAGGCGCTCCAGATCCTCCGGCACGGCCAAGCCGAAGGCCTTCATGTTGCCGATCAGCTGCTTCAGGCGCAAATAGATCTCGTGAGCGTCCTCGGGCTCGCCCTCCAGCTCGGTCAGGAGGATCGACAGCTCGGCCTCAAGGTCTTCGCGCTCCATGGATCTTCTCCCTCCGCCTGCTGCCGCTCGGCCTCGCGACCTTAGCCCAAAACCGAGAAGCTGCTTTCCTCGTTGATCTCCCGGCGCCGGGAATAGAAGCCGACGTCGATGCTGCGCCCGCTGCGCTCGAGCTGCAGCGTCAGCGGGGCGGCGTCGTGATCGGCCCCGCCCTCGCAGTAGTCGATCAGGGCCGCCATCATCTTGCCGGCCACCGGGGCGTTCTTGAACTGGTTGCCGCTGGTGCCGATCGCCATGTAGAAGCCGCCCAGGGCCGACTTGTCGTAGATCGGGATCCAGTCGTCCGAGACGTCGTAGAGGTCGACCACGCCCTTCATCCGGCTCGGGATCCCTAGCGAGGGGATGCGCTGGGCGACCCGTTGCGCCTGCACCGACCACTGCTCGCTGAAGTCTTTGTTGTAGTCGTCCGGGTCGACCCACTCCCGCTCGTCGCAGTCCGGGTCCTCGCTGCCGATCAGGATGTGGTTGCCCAGCTCGGGCCGGCAGTAGCAGCCGATGTCGCTGTCCGAGGTGACCAGCCCGTCGCGTTCGAAATCGAAGCCCGGCGGCGAGGGCACGTGCGTGACCTCCTGGCGCAGGGCGCGGGTCTTGATGTTCATGTCCCCGGTAATCCCGGCCAAATCGTTGACCTTGTAGGAATGCGGTCCGGCGACGTTCACCACCACCGGCGCCGCGATCTCCTCGCCCGAGGCAAGCTTCACGCCGCGCACCCGCTTGCCGTCCGCCAGGATCTCGGTCACCTGGCTGTTGAAGCGGAAGGTCGCGCCCCTGGCCTCTGCGGCCCGCTGGACGTTGTGGGTGGCCAGCTGCGGGTCGCTGACGTAGCCCGCGCAGGGAAAGAAGACGGCCCCGCTGATCTCACCCTCGGCCTGGCCGAAGGCCGGGTCGTCGGGCAGCTTGGGCGGGCCGTAGCGGCCAAGGTCGTAGACTGGCAGGCGCGCCATCACCTGCTCCGGCCCCCAGGACTCGTAGGGAATGCCCAGGGCCTCCATGTTCCGGCAGATCGGCTCCAGGAAGCTGTTGGCCTCGGTCTTCATCACGAGGGCCCCGGTCTCGTGGAACTCGGCCAGGCCGCTCTCGTCCTCGACGCCGATGTAGCCCGGCCAGTCCTTCCAGTAGAAGAAGCCCTCGTAGGCCAGGGCGCAGCCGTCCAGGGTCGAATAGTGGGTCCGGATGATCGCGCAGGACGCGCCGGTCGAGCCGTAGCCGGCCGCCGGCAGCCGGTCGAGGCTCAGGGTCCGATGCCCCGCCTTGCTCAGCTCGAAGGCCGTCGCGGCCCCGATGATTCCGGCGCCGATGATGATCGCGTCGTGGGACTCCGGCATCTCGGGTCGCGCGCTCCCGCCTCGATTCGCTCTACGTCTTGGCGGTCGAGGATAGACCCTAAGCCCGGGATTCAGGTACCTGTTTTTTGAAGGCTGGAGGGGCGGGACCGGCCCGCCCCTCCGCGGAGCTCAGGAGTTGGATGGGGTGATGGCTGTCGCCACCATTTGGCCGTCTTTCTCCTCGTAGGTGATCACCACCGTGGCCCCGGGCTTCAGGTTTTCGGCCGAAACTCCCTGGGCCAGGACAAAGATCGTGCCGTCCTCCAGCATGATCCTGTTGCCGTCCATCGCGGCGAGCTTGCCGGTGATCTCGGCGGCGTCGGCCAGGCCGGCACTGCCGAAGATCGCAAGGGCCAAGACGGCTCCAATGACGTATCTCATGCCTTGAGTCTCCTTCGGGTCTTGGTTCGCAAAAGGCCGCGTTTTCGCGCGGCGGATCGCAGTCTGGCCCGCGCGGCCCGCCGGGCCGAGCGTCTTACCGGAGACAAAGTGATGAGGGCCGGTGGCCAAAATCGAGGGCGGCTGTCCCCCGAAGGCCCGACGCGGAGCACAGATTCGTCATTTCAAACGCCCGAATCTGGTCACAGCAACGATGCCATACTTGTCATTGTGGATGGGAAGGGACGGCCGGCCGGTACACCCCCTGGCCGGGACAGGTAAGTGCAGACTCTTTTAGAGACGCCTAGTCCGAGGAGTGACCGTGGGAACCCTGACCGACCCCAGAGAACCGCTCGCCGGTTCCAGCTATTCGACCCCGTCCACCGCCCCGCCGAAAGAGAACAGCGTGACCGCTGAGAGAAAACGGATTCTCGTCGTCGAGGATGACGATTTCACCTCCCTGCTGATTCAGGAACTGCTCGACTTCCACGGCTACAGCGTGCTGCGCGCCGCCGATGCGGTCGACGCCTATCGCCTGGCCAACGAGCTCCGCCCGGATCTGATCCTGATGGACATCCAGCTGAGCGACAGCTCGGGCCTGGAGGCGACCAAGTGGATCCGCGAGGTCGACGCTCTGCGGGATACGCCGATCGTCGCGGTCACCGCCTTCGCCATGCGCGAGGACCAGCGCAGGATTATGGAAAGCGGCTGCGATGCCTATATCGCCAAGCCCTTTCACACCGACTATTTCCTCGAGACGATCAGCCAGCTGGTCGGCGCCGAGCCGCAGGGCGAAGCCTAGAGAAGTCAGCGTTCGAGTGAACGCAGAGAAGCGGCTCTACCAGTATGAAATAGATCAAGCATCGGTCGCTCCCAACCGGGCACAGGCGGGGGCGACCGACCTCGCTTTCGACTCTCCTGAACCAGAGGTCTGCCGAACTCGGCCTCGCGCCGGCCTCCTTCGCCGCCCGGCGGTCGCTCGATACGGTGACCTCCAGCTGCGGCGGCGTTCCCCTCTGAAGCGGGACAGGCGGATCGTTCCAACCAGCCGGGATCCGCTCTAAAAGGTCTGGCCGCCGCGCGGGGCTTCGCGCTCCCCGTCGGGGGATTCGGCAGAGCCTCGCCTTGCGGCCGCGAGGCAGTCGGCATCGTCGGTGTAGGAGATCAGGCGGCCCACCTGGCTCGTCGTGTACATGATGTCGCGCTCGCAGCCCTGGATCTTGACCCAGACCCGGTAGGAGGTGGGACGGTTGGCCTGCTCGGGCGTGCCTTGAGACAGCGAAGAGCCGACCGGCTCGTTGCCCATGATGGTGATCCGTTCGACCGCCTCGCCCGGCACCTGGTGGTCCTGCGCGTGCTTGACGGCGTTGCGGATCGCGGCGTTCTGGAACTCCTTCTCGGTCTGCCCGAAACTGCCGAGCCGGTTGACCTCGACACTGCTGAACTCGGACTCGAACTCGCTTTCGGACTTGCCCGAGGCGGACCCGCTCGCGGGGGACTCGCGCGGGGGGGATTCGCTCGAAGAAGATTCGCTCGAGGGGGACCCGCCCGAGGAAGATCCACAGCCGGCAACGGCGGCCGCGGCCACGAAGGCCGCCGCCATCAAGATGCTGGATACCAGCTTGTCGCTACGCAGCACGGCTCCCGCCCTCCGGTTCCTGGCCACGTCGTCGTCTTGTGATCTTAAGGGACCCGTGGCGCAACGCCAGTAACAATCCTCATGCAGCGGCAGGCTGGCGAGAGAAAGAGAAGGCCCCGCCTCGATCGGGGGGTGGCGGGGCCTTCAGCAGGATAGCGCTCTTAAAGGCTCTTCCTTTGCACGGGTTGACGATTGCTACTGTAGCGGGAAGGCCGTGAGCGGGGCGTGACAAGGACGTGTGCGCTTTAGGTATGCAGGCTTCGTTTCTTCAAGAACACAGCGCCGCAATATATTGATATGTATATATTTTTTGGAAGTCGCTTTTTTGGGCCTTCGGGACCGGTGGTGGATGTCCTTCGGTGGCCCCGGGCGAAAAAGGAATCTTTTCACTTCGGTGAGCGGTCCGACAGACCTTGGCGCCGGGGGAGCGCGCGGGACCGTCGGTGCCCACCCGGGCGCCCCCCGTTCCGGGCTCGACGAGCGTGATCTTCGGAGATCTGGGGGTGTTTGGTGGCGCCGCCTAGATCAGGATCGAAGCGAGGCGAGACCGATTCGACTTCAGGAGAATTGGTGGAGCCGAGGGGAGTCGAACCCCTGACCTTCGCATTGCGAACGCGACGCTCTCCCAACTGAGCTACGGCCCCACGCGGGTCTCGACCGCCGCATCCGAAAACTCCGGACGCGGCGTCGCGGCGGGATAATGAGAAGGCCCGGGGCCGCTGTCAAGCGCGGGCCGCAGGCCGCTCAAGAGCCTTGATCCCCGGCCCCCGGCCACGTATTTCACTGGAAGCCCGCCTCGCCGTAACCTTCGGGAAACGCCATGATTATCCTCGATCCCCTGCTGATCATCGTCCTCTGGCTGATCAGGGCCTACATCTGGGTCATCATCATCGGCGTGATCCTCAGCTGGCTGATCGCCTTCCAGGTGGTCAACAGCTACAACCGCTTCGTCTTTCTGGTGCAAGACTTCACCAACCGTCTGACCGAGCCGGCGCTGCGGCCGATCCGGGGTTTCTTGCCCAACCTGGGCGGCATCGACATCTCACCCATCATCCTGATCATCGGCCTCTGGTTCCTCGAGATGGTCATCGCCCGGCTCCGTTTCTCGCTGCTCACGGCGGGCGCCGGACTCTAGGGACAAAGGACCTTGGGGTCGACGGCGGGCACGCCTTTCAGGCCCTTGGCCGAGGGCGTCCGGGTCGCGGTTCACCTGCAGCCGGGGGCCCGGCGGGAGGCCCTCGGCGGCCCGGTCGAACTGGCTGACGGCGCGGTCCTGATCAAGGCCTGGGTCACCGCGCCGCCGGAAGGCGGCAAGGCCAACGCCCGGTTGCTCGCCCTGCTCGCCAAAGCCTGGAAGCTGCCGAAAAGCGACCTAGAAGTCGCTTCCGGGGCAAAGGAGCGGCGCAAATCGATTCTCGTCCGCGGCGATCCTGCCCTAGTTTTGAGCCGGCTCCACTCCTGGCTGGCGTCCCGGAACGGGTCTTGAGTCCAAGGGCGGCCGGGAGCAGCGCTGGGGAGAGCGAGACGTGGCAACTGCGAGGATCATCGACGGCAAGGGGTTCGCCGCGGCCCTGCGCGGCCGGATCGGTGCCGCGGTCGGAAAGCTCACGGCCGATCACGGCCTGGTGCCCGGTCTGGCCGTCGTCCTGGTCGGCGAGGACCCGGCCAGCGCGGTCTACGTCCGCAACAAGGCCCGCCAGACGGCCGAGGCCGGCATGGCCTCCTTCAAGGAGGTCCTGCCGGCGCGCACCGAGCGGGCGGCGCTTCTGGACCTGATCGCGCGGCTTAACGCCGATCCCAAGGTCCACGGGATCCTGGTCCAGCTGCCCCTGCCGCCGCAGATCGACCCCGAGGCGGTGCTCGACGCCATCGACCCGGCCAAGGACGTCGACGGCTTCCACGTCATCAACGCCGGGCGGCTCATGACCGGCGGGACCGGCGCCCGGGCGCCGCTGGTGCCCTGTACCCCGCTCGGCTGCCGGATGCTGCTGCACGATGCGCTGGGCGATCTCACCGGCCTCGATGCGGTGGTCGTCGGGCGCTCCAACATCGTCGGCAAGCCCATGGCCCAGCTGCTGCTGCAGGACCACTGCACCGTGACCATCGCCCATTCGCGGACCCGGGACCTGCCGGCGGTCTGCCGCGGCGCCGACATCCTGGTCGCCGCCGTCGGCCGGCCCGAGATGGTCGAGGGCGACTGGATCAAGCCGGGCGCCACCGTCATCGACGTCGGCATCAACCGGATCGACAAGACCGAGGGCGGCACCCGGCTGGTCGGCGACGTCGCCTTCGAGGCGGCGGCGGCCGTGGCCGGCGCGATCACCCCGGTGCCGGGCGGGGTCGGCCCCATGACCATCGCCTGCCTGCTGCGCAACAGCGTGACCGCGGCCTGCCGTCAGGCTGGCGTCCCCGTGCCGGAGATGTAATACCAAGGAGCGCTGATAATGACCCATTCGATGGCGCGCGGCGGCCCGCCGGGCAGGCGCGGCCCGCGGCGCGATGCCATCGCATCGGGCAAGGGACGTAACGCACCCGGCGGGCCGCCACGCGCCACCGAAGGCCGGGTTTGCTTGACCGCCCGCTGCGTTGCGCTTCGCTTACGGTACATCGCACAGCTGCGCGAAGCGCGCCTGACGGGCGGGCAAGCAAACCCGGTCAAATGAGTCATTATCAACGCTCCTTGGTATAAGCCGCATCCCCCGGCCCCAGGCGCTGCCAGTCGCCGCGCCCAAGGGCGAAGAAGTGCAGGCCGTCGACGCCGTAGGCCCGGCGCAGCCCCTGGAAGCGGAGTCCGATCTTCGTCAGGACCTTGTGCGAGGTCGCGTTTCCGGGATCGGCCACCGCGACGATCTCCGCCAGGCCGACTTCGCTGAAGCCGTAGTCGCGCAGGCAGAGGGCGGCTTCGGTGGCGAAGCCGCGGCCCCAGGCGGCCTTGACCAGCCGATAGCCGACCTCGATGTCGTCGGCCTCCGGCAAGGGCAACAGCATCGCCGCGCCGTGGAAGCGGCCGTCCTCGCGGCCCTCGACGGCCCAGATGCCGAGCGGCTTGTCTCGGTTTTCGGCGATCAGGTCGACGGCCTTGCGGGTTTCCTCTTCCTCGCTGCCGACGGCGCGGATGTAGCGCATCACCTCGGGGTCCCGGTTCATCGCGACCAGGGCCGGCAGGTCGCCGTCGCGGAAGCCGCGCAGCCGCAGACGCGGGGTCAGCAGCTCCTTCATGCGCCCGAGCCGTCGGCCTCGGCCTCCCCCTGCGGCAAGGCCAGCCGGATCACGCCTTTGACCGGCTTGTGCGGGTCGACCGGCTTGCCCTTGCGCAGGATCAGGATCTCGCCGCGGCGCGCCAGGTGCAGGGCCTGCTGGCGGACCGGTGCGAGGTAGCGGCGCCAGGCCTCGGCCGGATCCTTGGCCTTGCCGTGCGCGGCCTGCATGGCGCGGGCCGCCTCGCTGGGGCAGATCGACTTGCCGGGCCCGCGCGCGGCCAGCAGATCGAAGATCTGCTGCGCGATGGGATCGGGCGTCGGGCTCTCGGGGCTTTGTGCTTGGGTCATAATCGCTAGATATCACGGCCGGCGGGCAGGGCGCCACGGTCCTGCGCCCCTACTTTGGCGGGGCCGGCCCTGGACGCGCGCCGCCCGGCCGGGGATAATTCCGTCCCATGATGCAAGGCCTCGACGATCTGCTGGCCGCGACCATTGTCTTCGTCGGCGGGCATTTCCTGCTCTCCAGCCAAGTGCTGCGCCAGCCGCTGGCCGCCAGGCTCGGCGCGCCCGGGTTCCTCGGCCTCTACTCGCTGATCGCCTTGGCCGCGCTCCTGTGGATGATCTTCGCCTACGGCGCGGCGCCCATGGTCACGCTCTGGGAGCCACCGCTGGTGCTGCGCTGGCTGCCGCTGATCCTCATGCCCTTCGCCTGCTTCCTGGTGATCGCCGGACTCACCTCGCCCAATCCGACCATGGTCGGCGGCGAGCGGGTGGTCGACGGCGGGCCCGAGGACCAGACCCCGGGCATCCTGCGGATCACCCGGCATCCCTTCCTCTGGGGGGTGACGCTCTGGGCGATCGGTCACCTTGCGGTCCGGGGCGACGCGGCCAGCCTGATCCTCTTCGGCGGGATGTTGATCCTGGCCCTGGGCGGCATGTGGCACATCGACCAGAAGCGCGAGGCCAGCCTGGGCGCTGCCTGGGGCCCGGTCCGCCTGACCACCAGCGTCCTGCCCTTCGCCGCCCTCGCCTCCGGGCGCACCCGCATGGACTGGCGCGGCATCGGCTGGTGGCGGCCGCTCGCGGCCCTGGTCCTCTACGCCGCCCTGCTGCACGTCCACCCGCAGCTCTTCGGCGCCAGCCCGCTGCCGGTGCAGATCTGATGGCTGGTTCGGTCCCGAAATCCAGCGACCTCGCGCCCCGGCTTTGGGCCCTTGCCATCTGCGCAGCCCTGTGGCTCGGCTTGGGAGTCGGCGCGACCGAGGCGAAGGAGAGGATGAGCTCGAGCGCTTTTACCGCCTACGTCGTTCAGCAACTCGAAGCGGAGATTCCGAATCTGCAGATGACGGTCATAGGCGATCTCGCCTTCGACGCGAAGGCGCCCCCGGACCACGAATGGCGGGTCTTCCTCGACAACGATTATCGGTCCTATCTGGTCGATCCGGAAGCACTTCCCCAAATCCTGTCCGATCGCCTCGGATCGATGCGGGAACTCCTCGCGCGCCCGCAAGTCGACGCTTCACCCGGCCGCGTGTTGCCCGTCGTGCGTGATCTGGACTACTTCCAGTCCATCAGGGCGCAGGCCTCGACCGATTTCCCGCACTTGATGCTGAACGAGTTTCTGGTCGTGCTCTACGTTCTCGATAGCCAGCGCTCGATGCGGTTCCTCACACAGGGAGATCTGGCCGATCTGGACGTGCCCTCCGACCGGCTGCACGGAATCGCCGTCGAGAACCTCGAGCGGCACCTGACCGGCCTGGAGCTCAGCGGCGGCGATGGGCTTTACGGAATCACGGGCGCCGACAGCTACGAGGCCTCGCTGATCCTCCTCGACTCCGTCTGGACCGAAGGGCCGCTGGAAGTTAGGGGTGATTTCGTCGTCTTCCTGCCGACCCGCAACTTCTTCCTGGTGACCGGTAGCGAAGATCCAGAGAACCTGGCGCGCGGCCAGGACATCGCTGACGACGCCTTCGCGAAGGAGGGCCATCCCCTCACCAACCGTCCCTTCGTCCGGCGGGACGGACGCTGGCTCCCCTTCGAGCCGTGAAGCTCTAGGGGTTGGGGCGCCCGGCCACTATCCCTTCTGCCGGTTCAGCAGCCTCAGGCGCAGGGCGTTGAGGCGGATGAAGCCCTGGGCGTCGCGCTGGTCGTAGACCGCGTCCTCCTCGAAGGTGACGTGCTCCTCGGAATAAAGGCTGAGTGGCGAACGGCGACCCATGACGATGACGTTGCCCTTGTAGAGCTTCAGCTTGACCGCGCCGGTGACCATCTTTTGGCTTTGGTCGATCAGGGCCTGGAGCATCTCGCGCTCCGGCGAGAACCAGAAGCCGTTGTAGATCAGCTCGGCGTAGCGCGGCATCAGCTCGTCCTTGAGGTGGGCCGCGCCGCGGTCGAGGGTAATCGACTCCATGGCCCGGTGGGCCTGGAGCAGGATCGTGCCGCCCGGGGTCTCGTAGACGCCGCGGCTCTTCATGCCGACGAAGCGGTTCTCGACCAGGTCCAGTCGGCCGATGCCGTTGGCCCCGCCCAGCTCGTTGAGTCGGGTCAGCAGGGCGGCCGGCGAGAGCCGCTTGCCGTTGATCGCGACCGCGTCGCCCTCCTCGAACTCGATGTCGATGATGGTCGGATCGTCCGGCGCGTCCTCGGGCGCGACCGTGCGCGAGAAGACGTATTCCTCCGGCGCCTCCCAGGGGTCCTCCAGCACCTTGCCCTCGGCCGAGATGTGCAGGAGGTTGGCGTCGACCGAGAAGGGGGCCTCGCCGCGCTTGTCCTTGGCGATGGGGATCTGATGCTTCTCGGCGAAGTCGATCAGGGCCTGGCGGCTGTTCAGGTCCCACTCGCGCCAGGGCGAGATCACCTTGATGTCGGGGTTGAGGGCGTAGTAGCCGAGCTCGAAGCGGACCTGGTCGTTGCCCTTGCCGGTGGCGCCGTGGGCCACGGCGTCGGCGCCGGTCTCGGCGGCGATCTCGATCTGGCGCTTGGCGATCAGCGGCCGGGCGATCGAGGTG
>JAAUXY010036394.1_pt1 | contig 24247 bp, 24 predicted proteins | sample 7278121 | NCBI WGS metagenome assembly JAAUXY01 (sample SAMN14350117, study PRJNA611818) | marine sediment metagenome | isolation source: surface marine sediment (1.8m) | place: French Polynesia: Moorea | collected 2018-08 | reverse complement strand
CCTGCACGCCTATCTTTCAATGTACGCGAACGACTTCAGCTACCGTGGAATGACGCTCGGCAACTGGGCCGCGCTGCGCTTCAGGAACTTCGAAGAACGAGGCCCCGTCGACATCGTGCTGAGCGATATCCTGATCATGGCCGACCCTGAAGAACAGGGCCTGTACCTCAGTCGCTTCCGGCAGTCGCTCGGGGGCCGCGAGACGACGAAGCGCCTCTACTGGCGGCAGGATATGACCGGCGACTGGAAGATCGTCGCCGAGGACAGCGGTTAGCCGGCTACCTTGCGCTCTCGCGGACGACCAGTTCGTCGATGACTTCGATCAGGTTCGGGTAGCTGCCGGCCTCGGCGCCTCCCGTCCGATACTTGCCATTGACGATGATCGCGGGAACGCCCGACACGCCGTAACGACGCGCGAGATCGGCAGCCTTGCGGAGCTGCTGTGCGACTTCGAACGAGTTCCAGGCCTTGTTGAAATCCTCTTCGCTGACGCCGAAGCGGGCGAAGTGGCGAACAATGGCATCCTCGGTCAGGAGGCGATTACCGCGGTTGTGGAACTCCTCGAAGACGGAGGCCCGGAACGCGTGCGGATCCTTGATCGCGCCGTTACGCACGAGGGCTTCTTCGGTGTAGAAGAGCTGTGCGTGCGTACGCAGGACCTGGTTCCACATCGCGGGTACGCGGACGAAGCGCACGGATGCAGGCTTGCCGGTCTTTTCCCATTCGTTGATGTAGGGCTCGAAGTCGAAGCAGTGAGCGCAGCCGTACCAGAAGAACTCGGCTACCTCGATCTTGTCGGCACCGCCGACTGTCGGCTGCGTGGGCACTAAGCGCGTGTAGTGCTCGCCTTCACGGTACTTGTAGTCGATCGTCTGTGCCGGCGTCTCGGCGCGCGCGAGCACGATGGCTTCGTCGGCGCTTTCCTCGGCGTCCGCCGCCGATTCCTCGACGACCTCGAGGGTGTCGTCCGTCGCTTCCTCGACGGCTTCGTCGTCGCTTGCGATCTCGGTCTCGACCGGCTGTTCGTCGGCCGCAACGTCTTCTTCGACGGCCGCGGGCGGCGCTTCCTTGCCGCAGGCGGCCAACAGCGTGACAAGCGCGAAGGTCGCGGCGAGTTTGGTCAGTTCGGCGTATTTCATTACTTCAGTCCCTGCACGTAAGAGGCAAGCGCCTGGATGTCCTCGGGTGTGAGTCGCTGCGCGATCGTCTCCATGATCTGGACCTGCGCGTCGGCCTTTCGTTCACCCGACGCATAGTCTGCGAGCGTTTTGGCGGTATAGGCGGCGTGCTGACCATTCAGTGCCGGGTATGCTGCGCCCGGGTTACCGCGACCGGCAGGGCCGTGGCATGCGATGCAGGCAGGGACGCCATTGTCGTTATTGCCACCGATGTACAGGGCACGACCACGATCGACGAGACTCGGATCCGACACTGCCTGCGCGACGGCGGGCATGCTCTCGTAATAGACCGCAAGGTCCTTCATGTCCTGTTCGGACAGCATCATCGCCTGGCTGGTCATCAGCGCATTAACGCGGCGGCCTTCCTTGAAGTTCGCGAGCTGCTGCACGATGTACGGCGCGCCCTGGCCAGCGAGATTGGGCCACAGCGGATTGGCACTGTTACCCTCGGCGCCGTGGCAGGCTGCGCAAGTGATGGACCTGCCCTTGCCGGCTTCGGCATCGCCTTCGACAAGGCTGTCGGCGTAAACCGCCGGCGTTGCCAGGAGCCAGGTTACTGCGGCGAGCAACGAGAAACGCATGGTCTTCATAGTCCTTAAACCGTTATTTTGAGCCGTTCGATCCGGTCAATGGGCGAGCCATCGTGACCGGGAGTTGTCGGAATTGCGCCCTTGAACCCGTGGCGCCGGGTATGATTCACGGCCGGAAATTATACACATAAAGCAAGGCTCGTACGTCAATGTCTCAGTACCCCGATGCCGCTTTTTTGACCAGTGCCAACGCCGTGAGCCAGTTCGTGGAGGACAGCGGCGTGGAGGTCGCCGTGGCAGGTCGCTCCAACGCCGGCAAGTCGAGCGCGATCAACGTGATCGTCAATCGGCGCCAGTTCGCACGCACGTCCAAGACACCGGGCCGCACCCAGCTCATCAATTTCTTCCACCTCCGCGAGGGCCAGAGGCTCGTCGACCTGCCGGGCTATGGATTCGCGAAGGTCTCCGACAAGATGCGGCGCCACTGGGGCGAGCTGATTCAGGATTATTTCAAACGCCGCCGGTCGCTCAAGGGGCTGATCGTCGTGGTCGACATCCGCCGGCGCCTGACCGACTTCGATCGACAGATGGTCGACTTCGCGGAGTCCGTCGACCTGCCCGTGCACGTACTGCTGACCAAGAGTGACAAACTCAAGCGCGGCCAGGCCGCAACCGCGCTGCTGGAGGTCAGGAAGGCGCTCGGAGAGCGCGCCAGCGTGCAGCTGTTTTCGGCGACCAAGCGCGATGGCGAGGACGAAGCGCGCCGCCACCTGGAAGCCATGCTCGCTGCCGGGAGCGGGTAGACCATAAAAAAACCCCGGGCGGTGCGGGTACACGACCGGGGCGAGAAGAAGCAACCGGCTTGGGGTCACCGTGTTGCACGCCTGTTTAGGGAGGTAAACAGGCGAGTGGCTTACGCACTCAGTAAGTCAGAGTCTAGATCGCCGCAGAAGTTCCCGGCGACACGCAAATATCTGAAAAAACGCGACTTTTAGCTTAGAACGATTCCGGCGCGGGGCGCCGGCCGGGCCTGAGGCTAGTGGGCTTCGTCCCAGTTGTCGCCGATCCCGGCGTCGACCGCGAGCGGCACGGAGAGCTCCGCCGCGGCGCTCATGAGCCCGACGATGGCCTCGCGGACCGTATCGAGCTCTGCTTCAGGCACCTCGAACACGAGCTCGTCGTGCACCTGCATGATCATGCGCGTGCCCGTGTCCTCGCTACCCAGCCAGGCGTGCACGGCAATCATCGCCCGCTTGATGATGTCGGCCGCGGTGCCCTGCATCGGCGCGTTGATCGCTGAGCGCTCCGCGTACTGGCGTCGCTGGTAGTTGCGCGCGTTGATTTCGGGGAGGTACAGGCGGCGGCCGAAAACCGTTTCCACGTAGCCCTCGACACGCGCCTGCTCACGCGTACCGTCCATGAAGGCCTTGACGCCCGGGTATCGGTCGAAATAAAGATCGACGTAGTCCTGTGCCTCGCCGCGCGAGATGCCCAGCTGCTTGCCAAGGCCGAACGCGGACATCCCGTACATGAGGCCGAAATTGATGGCCTTCGCAGAACGCCGCTGGTCGTCACTGACCGTGTCGAGCGTTTCTCCGAACACTTCGGCCGCGGTCGCCCGGTGGATGTCCTGGCCCTCCGCGAACGCTTTCAGGAGACCGGCATCGGCCGACAGGTGGGCCATGATCCTGAGCTCGATCTGCGAGTAGTCCGCCGCGAGGAGCTTGAAACCGTCCGGCGGCACGAACGCCTGGCGAATACGCCGGCCCTCCGGGGTGCGAATCGGGATGTTTTGCAGGTTCGGGTCCGCCGATGACAGCCGGCCCGTGGCCGCCACGGCCTGGTGATAGGACGTGTGTACCCGACCCGTCTCTGTCGAGATCTGCTGCGGCAGCTTGTCCGTGTAGGTGCTCTTCAGCTTGCTGACGCTTCGGTAGTCCATGATGACCCGGGGCAGGTCGTAGTCGTGCGCGAGTTCGGCGAGCACGTCCTCGGCGGTCGACGGCTGGCCCTTCGGCGTCTTGCGAATGACGGGCAGGTCGAGCCTGTCGAAGAGGATCTCCTGCAGCTGTTTCGGCGAGCCCAGGTTGAACGGACCGCCGGCCAGCTCGTGGGCCTCGGCCTCGAGCTCGAGCATCTTCGCGGCCAGCTCCTGCCCCTGCTTGCCGAGCATCTTGCGGTCGACGAGCACGCCGGTCTCCTCCATCGACAGCAGCACCCTGACGAGCGGCTGTTCGATCTCCTCGTAGACCCGCTTCAGCGAGGCTTGCTTGCCGAGCTCGGCCCAGAGCCTTTCGTGCAGCCTGAGCGTGATATCGGCGTCCTCTGCCGCGTAGTGCCCGGCCGTGTCGATATCGACCTGGTTGAACGTGAGCTGCTTTGCGCCCTTGCCGGCCACATCCTCGTAGTGAGTCGTGTCCACGCCGAGATAGTGCTTCGCGGTCGAATCCATGTCGTGGCGGGTCGCCACGCTGTTGAGCACGTAGGACTCCAGCATGGAGTCGTACGCCATACCCGCAAGTGCGATGCCGTAGCGGGCGAAGATGTGAGCGTCGTACTTCAGGTGGTGGCCGACCTTTCTGCGGTCGCCGTCCTCGAGCCAGGGCTTGAGCACGGCAAGCACCTCGTCGCGATCGAGTTGGTCCGGTGCCCCCGGATAATCGTGTGCCACCGGGATGTAGGCGGCGGCTCCTGCCTCGACGGACAGCGAGATTCCGACGAGCTCGGCATCCATGTAATTGACGCTGGTCGTCTCGGTGTCGACGGCGACGAGTTCCGCGCTGGCGATTTTGTCGAGCCACGCGTCGAGACGCTGCCGGTCGGTGATGATCTCGTAGTCGACGTCCTCGATGGTCTCGCCCGCAGGCGCAGGTTCGGCGGGGCCTTCGTCCAGCTGCCGGAGCAGCGTGCGCAGCTCGTAGTGACTGTAGATCTTCCGCAGCGCCGGCACGTCGGCGGGTGTCACCTGAAGGTCATCGACGCTTACGTCGAGGTCGACATCGCGGCGAATCTCAGCGAGTTCGCGGGACAGTTCCAGATCCGCGATGCTGTCGCGCAGGCTCTCCCCGACCTTGCCCTTGATCTCGTCCGCATGCTTGATGATGCCGTCCGCGCTCTCGTAAAGATTGAGCCATTTCGCGGCCGTCTTCGCACCAACCTTCGGCACGCCCGGGATGTTGTCCGAGCTGTCGCCGACCAGGCCGAGGTAGTCGACGATCTGTTCCGGCCAGACATCGAACTTCGCCTTGACGCCGTCGCGGTCCATGGTGGTCTCGGACATCGTGTTGACCAGGGTGACGTGGTCGTTGACGAGCTGCGCCAGGTCCTTGTCACTGGTCGATACCAACACCTGCTTGCCAGCCTTCGACGCCTGCTCGCACAGCGTGCCGATCACGTCGTCGGCTTCGACGCCTTCGACGCGCAGGAGCGGCAGGCCCATTGCCCGTACCGTGTCCAGCAGCGGCTCGACCTGCGCCCGAAGCTCGTCGGGCATCGGTGGCCGGTTGGCCTTGTAGTCTTCGTAGATATCGTCGCGAAACGTTTTGCCCGGCGCGTCGAACACGACGGCAACATGCGAATCGGGCTGCTCCCGAACGAGCTTCGCGATCATCGTCAGCACGCCGTGCAGCGCGCCGGTCGGTTCGCCCTGCGAGTTGGTCAGCGAGGGCAGGGCGTGAAAAGCGCGGTACAGGTACGACGAGCCGTCGACAAGAACGAGGTCCGGACCCGCCATGATCGAAGCGAGGGCATCAGCCCTCGTCGTCGTCCTCGTCGTCCTCGTCGTCCTCGGCCGGCGCCTCGGCTGGTGCTGTCTGAGGTGGCTGCTGGACCTGGCTCGGGTTGCCGGGCAGGTAAAGCGGTCCTTTCTGGCCGCAGCCGGCAAGGAACAGGATCGTAAGCAGCAATGACAGGACTTTCGGCATCATCGGAGGGCACCCGGGTCAAAAACAGCGGCCTATTATAGGCGCTCGCCAGCTTATTTCGCGTACTTCGCGCCGACCTTGCGGTACGCATCGCGAAACGGCAGGCCCTCCTCGGTAACGAGCCGGTAGGCTTCTTCGGTGGCGTGGATGCTCGCATCCGGTTCGATATTTGCCGGCACGAAGGCAACGCCATCGAGGACGAAAGCCATGATGTCCACGCTGTCGATGGCGACGTCGATACCCCGGAACAGCGGGCTCTTGAGCCGCTGCAGGTCGCGCTGGTATCCCGACGGCAGTTTCGCCGTGATCATCAGCGCTTCGTCGAGACAGGCCTGCGCTGTTGCCGACGACGCGCGCAGGAGTTCGAGCACGTCGGGATTGCGTTTCTGCGGCATGATCGACGAACCCGTCGTTGTTTCCGCGCTGAGCGTGACGAAGGCGAATTCCTTCGTGTAGAACAGGAGCAGGTCGGACGCGAGCCGACCGACATCCTGCAAGAGCAGCGTGATCTCGAACAGGAGGCCGCTCTCGGCCTTGCCGCGCGATAGCTGCGCTGCGGTCACCGGCTGCTGGGTGAGGCCAAAGCCGAGCGACTGCGTCGTGCGGTCCCGGTCGAGCGGCAGGCCGGGTGTGCCATAGCCGGCCGCGCTGCCTAGCGGGTTCCTGTCCATGCGGCGTCGCGCCGCCCCGAGGCCGTCAACGGCGTCGGCAAACGCCTCGTCGAATCCGCCGCACCAGAGCGCGACCGACGAGGGCATCGCCTGCTGCATGTGCGTGTACCCCGGCAGTGTCACGTCGCCCTGGCGAGCGGCGAGCGCTGCCAGGCTCTCGCGCAGTCCCGCCACGCGTCCGGCAAGGTCGTCAGCCGCGTCCAGCAGGTACAGCCTGAGCGCGGTCAGCACCTGGTCGTTCCGGGATCGGCCGAGGTGCAGGCGGGCACCCGCGTCGCCGATGGCGGCGGTAAGCCGCGTTTCGAGTGCCGTGTGGACGTCTTCGTCTTCCAGCGAGATCGACCACTCGCCGTCGGCATGCGCTGCACCGAGTTTTTCGAGACCATCCCGAATCGCCGCGAAGTCGGCGTCCTCGATCAATCCCTGCGCCGCGAGCATCTCCGCGTGTGCGGTCGAGCCGAGCACGTCGTATGGCACCAGCCGCGCGTCGAGCACGTGATCCTCACCGGCCGTGTAGCGCAGCACGCGCTCGTCGAGAGGCAGGCCCTTCTCCCACAGTCGGCTCATGGTGCGTCGTCGCCCTGCTCGGCAGGCGTCAGCGCTTCGATGTCGTTGACGACGAGCGTGCCGGTGCCTTCGTTCGTGAAAACCTCGAGCAGCAGACTGTCGGGCAGCTTGTAGGAAATGACATGCACGCGCTTGACGCCGTTGGCCAGCGCGGAGTCGATAGCCGCGGCTTTAGGCAGCATGCCGTCGGCGAGCTTGCCGTCGTCGCGCAGCTTGTCGAGCGCACGGCGGTCGATGTAGCTGATTAGCGACCGCGGGTCTTCGCGGTCCTCGAGGAGGCCCGGCGCGCCGGGGGCCAGAATCAGCTTCTCCGCGTCGAGTTCCGCCGCGATTGCGGCGGCGACCGTGTCGGCATTGATGTTCAACAAGGTTCCGGACTCGTCGCAGGACAGCGGGCTTACGACCGGCATCAGGCCGTTGTCGAGCTGCTTCTGCAGTATGTCCGCCTCGACCGAGTCGATATCACCAACAAAACCGTAGTCCACGGTGTCCTCGCCTTCGCGCTCGACGGGCGGTCGCCGGTGCGCCCGGATCAGCCCGGCATCGACGCCCGAGATGCCGACCGCCGGTATCTTCAGGTCACGGCAGGCGGCGAGTACGCGAGTGTTGATCTGGCCGTTCAGGACCATTGTCGCGACGTCCAGGGACGCATCGTCGGTAACGCGGCGGCCATCGATGAACGTGGTGTCTACGCCGAGCGCAGCGGCCAGCTCGGTCGACTGCGGGCCGCCGCCGTGGATCAGGACGACTCGGATGCCTACCTGGTGGAGAATGCCGACCTGTTCCATCAGGGCGAGCGTGCGGTCAGTATCCGCGAAGATCTCACCGCCGGCCTTCAGTACGAATACCTTGCCCTTGAAGAGGCGAATGTAGGGCGCCGCGTGCTTCAGTGCCGAAACGACAATCGCGCGGTCTTTCTTGGAGGTCATGTTGTCGCTCCGAGCATCTGGTGCAGCACCGCCATCTGCGCGAGCATCCGGTTGCGCGCTTCGTGAATCACGATGCTGCGCGGACCGTCGAGCACCGGCTCGCTGACGACGACGCCGCGCCGCACGGGCAGGCAGTGCATGAAGCGGCAGTCATCCTGTGCGTTCGCGAACCAGGGCTCGTCGACGCACCAGTCGAGGTGGCCTTCCCTGAGCTTCTGGTCCGCGAGCCGGTCGCCGTAGTGGCGCGTGGACGACCAGGACTTCGCATAGATGACGTGTGCGCCTTCCATCGCCTCGGCGCGATCGTCGGTTTCCACGACCGCACCGCCGGCGGATGCCGCTGCCTCTTTAGCCTTTTGCATGACCGCATCAGGGAGCTCGAAGCCCTCGGGCCGCAGCACAGTGACGTCCATGCCGCGTCGCGCGGCCGTGTACAGCGTCGATGCCGGTACGGCCAGCGGCAGTGCCTTCGGGTGGTAGGCCCAGCTCAGCACGAACTTGCCGCCGTTTGCCGGGATCGAATAGTCGTCGAGCGTCTTCCAGTCGGCGAGATTCTGGCACGGGTGGCCCATCGCCGACTCCATGTTTATGTAAGGCGTGTCGGGAATGAGCTGCGTCAGCGCGTTGAACTCGTTCTCGGCCATGTCGTTTTCGAGGTTCTTGCGCTCGGCGAAGGCGCGGATACCGATCGCATCGCCGTACGAGGCGATGACCGGCACGGCTTCGCGAATGTGCTCTGCCGCCGTGCCGTCCATAACGATGCCGGGTCGCGTTTCAAGGCCGTGAATCGACATGTCCGGCGAGATGACGAACGAGCCGCCACCGAGCCGGGTCATCGCTGCCTGGAAAGATGCGAGCGTTCGGAGCGAAGGGCTCAGGAACAGGAGCGACAGCACCTTGCCCTTGAGGGCCTCAGGCTCGGGTCGTTCGTCGAGCCGATTGGCGAGCTCCAGCAGCCCCTGGATTTCTTCGGTCGAAAAATCGGCAAGATCGTTAAACGCTTTCATCGTGCATTCCTTATGCGGGTTTCAGGCATCCGCGGGCGCGATCGTCGACAGCGCCGCAGACAAGCGGTTGACGTGCTGGTCCTCGATGACCAGCGGTGCGAGGATTCGGAGGGCGTCGGGATCGCTGCTCGTGCCCGTCAGTATGTCGTGCTCGAGCAGCGCGTCGCGGACTTCACGGGCGGGGCGGTCGCACACGAGCCCGAGCAGCAGCCCCATGCCGCGGATCTTCTTGACCGGCCCGACGACGCACTGCTCGCGGATCTGCTGTTCGCGCTCGCGCACGTTCTTCAACAGCCCCTCATCGCGTATCGATTCGATGACGGCGACGACGGCGGCCGCGGCCACCGGTCCGCCGCCGAAGGTTGTCCCGAGCGCGCCGAGCCCGAAACAGCCGGCAACCTCGTCGCTCGCCAGCACGGCGCCCGTCGGGATGCCGCCGCCGAGCGATTTGGCACTGGTCAGGATGTCCGGCTCGATGGCGTACGCCTGGCAGGCGAAGAACTGCCCGGAGCGGCCCATGCCCGACTGAACCTCGTCCGCAATCAGCAGGGCGCCGTGCCGGCTGGTCTCGTCACGGAGTGTCTCCACGAACTCCTGCGAGAGGTCGTAGGCACCTGCGACACCCTGCACGGGCTCGAAAATCACGGCCGCGATGTCGTCGCCGATCATGTCGATGGCGGCCTGGCAGTCGTCGCGCGGAATGAAATCGACATCGAAAGGTCTGGCCGGAAAGCCGTACCACTTTTCCGATTTCCAGGTCACGGCGCCGGCCGCCGCCGTACGTCCATGGAAGCCATGACTGATGGCGAGAATCTTCGAACGGCCGGTCGCGACGAGCGCCATGCGGAGTGCGTTCTCGTTCGCCTCGGCGCCGGAGTTGACAAAAAACGCCCGGCGCAGCGATTCGGGCGCGACGGAGATCAGCAGTTCGGCAGCGTGGGCGCGTATGTCGAGCGCCACGGCGTTGCTCTGGAACAGGAGTTCCTTGCTCTGGTTCTGGATCGCGCTGGTCAGCCGCGGATGACTGTAGCCGAGCGCCGCAACGGCGTGGCCGCCGTACAGGTCGAGAATCCATCGGCCATCGTCGGTGACGATGTCGCAGCCGGCCGCACGCACGGGTACGAACGGCAGCTGTCCATACACCGGAATCGTCGCGGCCACCTCGCGGTCGCGTAGTTGGTCGAATGCACTCATGATCTCGCTCGCCATCTTCCTCTTGTTCACTCAGGTCCAGGCAGGCGCGGGCGACTCAAGGCCCTCGGTTTCGGGAAGGCCCCAGAGACGGTTCATCCACTGTACGGCGCCGCCGGCCGCGCCTTTGACGAGATTATCGATCGCCGACATGACAACCAGCGCGTCCTCGCTGGCGGCACAGCCGAGCTGGCAGCGATTGCTGGCGACGACATCCTTGAGTCGCGGCGTACCGTCAACGACCTCGACAAACGGCGCGTCGGCATAGTACTCGGCGAGCGCCTGTTTCAGCGCATCTGCCGTCGCGCCGTCCTTCGCCTTCGCCTGCACGGTCGCATAGATGCCGCGTGCGAACGGTCCCGAGTGCGGGATGAAATTGAGCACGGGCTCTACGCCCGAGGCGGCGGCCGAGAAACGGACGATCTCGGGCGTATGCCGGTGTCCGAGCGGCTTGTAGGCATACAGATTGCTGTGCCGCTCCGGGTGATGCGTTCCGGGCTGCGGGCTGCGCCCGGAACCGGTGCTGCCGGTGATGCCGGTGACGAACAGCTCGGGCTCGGAGAGCCCGGACTTGAGCAGCGGCACGGCGGCAAGCAGCACGGCGGTCGCAAAGCAGCCCGGATGGCCAACGTGTGGAGCAGGTGCGCCCTCGACATGTTCCGGCACGCCAGAGGCGAACTGTTCGAGCAGCTCGGGCGCACCGTGAGCCGCACCGTATACCGCTGCGTAGTCGTCGCCGTTCGAATAACGAAAGTCGGCCGACGCATCGACGACGTGTATGTCGAAGTCGCGCGCTGCCGCTTTGTCGAGGGCGGCCTGTACGATCGCCGCGGACGCGCCGTGCGGCGCGGCCGAGAACAACGCGACACGCGCGCCGCGATCGATCTGCTCCGCCCAGTCCGCGTGCGCCGAGAACGACTGGCCGCCGCGGGCCGAGCGGAGGTGCGGGAACACGTCGCCGATCGGATCGCCGGCGCGACTCTCGGACACTGCGGCTGCGAGCGCGAGGCCGGGATGGCCGGCGATAAGCCGCAGCAGCTCCCCGCCGACATAGCCGGTGGCCCCGAGCACAACGGCGTTCAGAGGGTCGCTCACTTCCCGGCTCCGATTGACTCGGCGACGGTGTCGCCAAGCAGCACGCCGCTCGTCAGCGCATTGATGGCGCGCAGTCCGGTTCGATGGGCGATCTGTGAAACTCCGACGGCATTATCGGTTGCCGGGCCGGTAACGACGGCAGGTTCGATACCGTACTGTTCACGCAGAATCTTCACGCCGCCCCACGCGGAGACGGGGTCATTCGCGCACAGGACGACGGCCGTCAGCGCCTCGCGGATTGCCTCATCGCTCAGTATGGCTTCGACACCGTATTCGCCGAGCAGGCCGTCGCCGAGTTCGAGGACGATCACGTCCGGGCTTTCCGCCGCGAGCGACGTCAACAGGGCGCGCGTCAATGCGGGCCCGTTGGCAGCCGTCGTCGTCACAACACCCAGGTCCGAGAAGATCATCGTATCGTGGGCGCCGGCGTCTTCCATCGCGAGAATGTCGCGGCGCAGCGAAACGCCCGTCGCCTTGCAGGCCGCGACTTCGTGACCGAGGTGACGAAGGCGGCCAACGATGGCACACGCCGCTGCCGTCTTGCCTGAGTCCATGCAGGTACCGGCCAGCGCGACCACCGGGACGCCGGCCGTGTCGAAGGCGGCGCTGGGGTCGAGCACAGTCTCGCCGACGCGCGCCGGTACGCCGATGCGTTCGCCGAGATAGGGGAAATGAAGAACCGTGCCGAGCACCTCGCAGTTGAACGGCGGTCCGACATCCGGATTGGCGGAATCGCAGATACCCATGACGCCGCCGATGTTCAGGAGCTGCACGGTGTCGCCGACGCCGAGTTCCGAGGGCAGGTGGCCGGAGTAGCCGCGCAGCGCGTTGCGATGGCCGAGCGCCCCGACGACGATGTCGCCCTGGGTAACGGTTGCCATGCGGCCCGAGGTCAGTTCGAGCTGGTTGTAGCGGGTCTTGTTGTTGAGCACTCGCGCTGCAATGAGCACGCCTTCCTCACACGGGATGTCCGCGGACAGTCGGAGTTCGCGGCCGAGCTCCGCGTGCTGCGCGACCGAGGCGACCTTGTCGACGACGACCGATTTCACGATCCGGCCCCGCCCGCACGCGTTTGCAGCGATCCTGAAAGGGACAGGATGCGCGAGTAGCCGAGCGCGTCCGCCGGGGTCCACTCACCGGCGGCCTCGCCGTAAATCCCCTTTGTCGCGGCCAAGAGCGAGTAGGGTGACGTGACGCCGTCGATGAACAGGCTCCCCGGCCGCAGCGTAAAGGTGACCGTTCCCGTCACGCGTTTCTGCGAGCTGTCAAAAAAGGCCTCGACGTCACGGCAAACGAGGTCGAGCTGCTTGCCCTCGTGAACAAGGTCACCATAGGTTGCGGCCAGCGTGTCCTTGATCCGCGCCTGCTGCGCGCTGAGCACGAGCTTCTCGAGTTCGCGGTGCGCCGTGATCAACGTAATCGCGGCGGGTGCCTCGAAGGCGACGCGACCCTTGGTACCGAGCACGGTGTCGCCCAGGTGTATGCCGCGGCCGATGCCGTAGCTGCCGGCAATCGTCTCGAGCGTTTCGATCAGCTCGACCGGCGACAGCGGTTCTTCATCCAGCGCGACGGGGATGCCCGCGTCGAACTCGAGCGTGTGCCGCGCCTCGGGCTTCGGCTGCGCGTAGGCGTCGGCCGAGAGCACCCATGCCGACTCGGGCAGGGAATTTTCGCTCGTCAGCGTCTCGCGGCCGCCGATCGTGATGCCCCACAGGCCGCGATTGACCGAGTACGCGGAGCCCTGCGGCGGCAGCGGCAAGCCGCGTTCCTCGAGATACGCGAGCTGCTCGTCGCGCACCCAGCTGTTGTCCCGAACCGGCGCCAGTACCTCGAGCCCCGGGTTGAGGGTGCGCAGCGCGACCTCGAAGCGAACCTGGTCGTTGCCCGCCGCCGTGCAGCCGTGCGCAACCGTGGTCGCCTGCCGGTCCGTGGCCAGCTGCGCGAGGCGCTCTGCCTGCAGGCCGCGCTCGGCGCCCACGCACAGCGGATACGCATTGCCGCGCAGCACGTTGCCCGCGATCAGGTGACGAATAACGCTGTCGAAGAAATCGTCCTTGGTGTCGAGCAGCACGTGTTCGATAGCACCGAGTGCGAGTGCGCGCTCCTCGAGATCGGCCGCGGCAGCCGCATCGATGCCGCCGGTATCGACGCAGGCCGTGATGACGTCGCGGCCGTAGGTCTCCTTCAGCCATGGGACGCAGAACGAGGTGTCCAGCCCGCCCGAAAACGCAAGGATGATGGGTGATGTATCGCTGTCGTTACTCAAGGAGAGAAGCTCCGATAGTCGGCGTCGATCAGGCGCGGGCGCGCTCGATCCTTGCCAAGAGGTTTTTCTGGCCGGCGCTCCCGGTCGTCGCGACGAATACGGTGTCGTCGCCGCCGATGTTGCCGACGATCTCCGGCCAGCCGCTGCGATCGAGGGCCAGGGCGACTCGCTGCGCGGCGCCGATCGCTGTCCTGATCACCAAGAGATTGGGTCCGGCTGTCTGCGCGTCACGGAGCAGCGCCGAGACCGCATCGAGCTCGTGATCGGCGTCGTGGTGGGCCGCCGGCAGGGTATAGCCCTCGGCAGTCTTGATGGCGCCGAGATCCCGCAAGTCCCGACTCACACTGGACTGCGTGACCCGGAGGCCCTGCGACGTCAGGTGTTCAACGAGGCTTTGCTGCGTATCGACGGGACCCACGGCCAGCCGTTCGCGTATGGCTTCGCGGCGTACGATCTGCTCTGTATTCGGGTTCGGCATCGGCGCCCGTTCCGGCACGGAATGAATAAATATGCGCATGAGACTATAGTTATGCGCATATCGTGTCAACCCCCAAACCGGTTCCCTGACGGGGTACACTGCGCCGCCATGGACGCCACCAACCCTGACCCCGGAGCCGTCGTCGTCGAGAGCGGTACCGACCCGGTGGCCAGCATCATCTGGCTGCACGGGCTCGGCGCCGACGGTCACGACTTCGAGCCGATCGTGCCGCAGCTTCGCCTGTCCGGCAATCTGCCGCTGCGCTTCGTGTTTCCGCACGCGCCGGTAAGGCCCGTGACGGTAAATGGCGGCATGGCAATGCGCGCCTGGTACGACATCGTGAGCCTCGACTCCGAGGGTCGGGCGGACGCGGCCGGAATCGCAGAAAGCAGCGCGCTGCTGGAAAACTATGTCGCGAGGGAACAGGCGCGCGGCTTCGACCCCGGCCGCATCGTGCTGGCGGGTTTCTCGCAGGGCGGCGCCATCGTGCTGCACAACGCGCTTCGCTCGCCGACGCGCTACGCCGGCCTGATGGCGCTGTCGACGTATATCGCGCTGCCGACCGGCGACGGGGACTTTGTCGGCAACACCGACGTACCGGTGTTCATGGCGCACGGTACTGTCGACCCGATGGTGCCGTACGCGGGCGGTCGAAGTTCTGCGGACGCGCTCACGGCCTTCGGCTACACCGTCGACTGGCACGAATACCCGATGGCGCACGGCGTGTGCCCACAGGAGATTGACGACATCAGCGGCTGGCTGGTGCGCGTGCTGTCATAGGAGCAGTCAATGGATGTCGACGAGTTCTGGCGGCTGATTGGCATTGCCAAGGAGGCGGCGGCCGACTACGACGGCCGACCACTAACGCTGACGACGTTGCTGTCCGAGCGCAGTGCGGCTGACGTACAAGACTTCTACGAGCACTACATCGACCACATCGACAAGGCCTGGCGCTGGGACCTCTGGGGTGCGGCTTACTTCATCCAGGGTGGCTGTTCCGACGACGGCTTCGACTACTTCCGCGACTGGCTCATTTCCGAAGGTCGCGAGGTCTACGAGGCCGCGCTCGTCGACCCCGAGTCGCTCGGCGACGTTGGTGGCGTCGAAGACGCCGGCCTCGAGGAATTTCGCTATGTCGCGGACAAGGTCTACGAAGCGAAGACCGGCAAGGAGATGGTGCCTCGTGAGCGGCATTTTCCTCGCGACCTGGTCGGGGAGGAATGGGACGAGGACGACCTGGAGACGATGTTTCCGAAGCTTGCGGCGCGTTTCGACTAGCGCGGCTCGGTCTCGAAGCTGAAATCCGATCGTCCGTTCGTCGCGCCGTCGGCGCCGAAGCGCTTCTCGCTGATCCGCACGCGACCGGTGTCGTCGCGAACCACGACCGTCGAACTGCGCGTACCGTAGTCGGGCATGACGACGAACGGTGCGGACAGCGCGCGCGCCCTCTTGAAGGGCAGGTCCCCCGCATCGATCTCGGTTGCTCGCGCCGGCTCACGGTCGTCGAGCATGTCGAGCAGCGACGTTTCGTTGACGCGGTCGTCGTCGATCAGCGCCTGTAGTGCGGCCTTGATGCGCGCAACCTTCGGCCAGGGCGTGTCCAGCGTCGCGTTGGCGACCGCGTAGATGCCTGGCGGCAGTTCACGCACGCCAGCGCCACGATTCGACTGGTAGGCGAAGCGGTCACCGTCTGCGACCAGCAGGTTGAAGCCGGCGTAGCGGTCGCCGTCGACGGATTCGAGGTGCGCGAGCGGGTCGAGCCGGCCCTCCAGGAAGCCGGTAATCAGGTGACCGCGGGATTCGAGCTTGGCGGACGGCTGGTCCGCATCGCGGTAGTTGGTCACCGTGGCAAAACGCCCGGACCGATGCAGCCCGAGCCAGGTGCCACCCGCCGTCAGGTCGCGGCCGGCCAGGATGTCCGGCTTGTCGGGCCACCAGTGCGCATCACGCGTGGGCCGCGCGTGAAACTCGTCGCGATTGCCGGCTACGATGAGCGGCAGTGTCGGATGCACGCGGTGGGCGAGGACGACCAGGCAGATGGCTAGCCTCCCCCATTGGTCCCGTGGCGGATCCAGTGGTCGACCAGGCGCCGCGCAATCGAGATCCTGAAAGGCAGCTTCGGAAAATCGGACTTCAGGTCTTCGCGCGTGAACCAGCGTGCGTCCTCGAGCTCGGCATCGTTCAGGACGATGTCACTCGAGATCGCTTCGGCGTGAAAGCCGAGCATCAGCGAGGATGGAAACGGCCACGGCTGCGAGCTGTGGTAGTGCACCTGGCCAACGTGCACATTGGTTTCCTCGTAGACCTCCCGGCGAACCGCATCTTCGAGGCTCTCACCGGGCTCGACGAAGCCAGCGATGGTCGAGTAACGCGCTTCCGGCCAGCTCGCCTGGCGACCCAACAGGCAGCGATCGCCGTCCGAAACGAGCACGATGATGGCCGGATCCACACGTGGAAACAGCACCCGGCCACAGTCGGGGTTAGCGCAGCGACGGGCGTTGCCGCCGGCATCCGGCAGGGCCTTGGAACCGCAGATGCCGCAGAAGAGCTGGGTGCGGTGCCAGATGACCATGGCGCGCGCGTGCGCGACGAGATTGGCTTCGTCCGGCGGCAGCACCGTGCCGAGAAAGCGGAGGTCGCGAAATTCGCCGCGGTCCGGGTGCGGAGGCTCGTCCTCGCGCTCGATCGCGACGGCAAATGCCGGCTGGTCGCGAAACAGGCCGAGGAACACGAGGTCATCGGGATCGCGGATGAACTCGTCGACATCCTCACGCTCGAGCAGGATCGCGTGCCCCGCATCGGGGTCGACGAGGCAGCGCTCTCCCCAGACGGGTACGAAGCGGCTGTCCGCGTGGCGGCTCGCGGCCGCGAGCCAGTCGGGGTCCTTGCGGCGCTCGCCGAATCGATCGACGAAGGCGCCCGCAAACACGTTGTGGTCCTGCATCTGCGCTCCTTGTGGGGGCGCAGTGTACCCGACCCGGGAGCGCGGTTTTAGTCCGCCGAAAAGCTGCGAATGCCCGGCCGGCGCTTGCGGTGCGCCTCGATCTCGCAGGTCGGGCAGGTCTTCAGGTCGAGCGCGTAGGCGTCCTGCACGTAGCGCGCGCCACAGCCACGGCAGTCGGCGAGGTACAGCTCGTCGTTCCACGCGATGCTGTAAAGCAGGTTCCAGGCCCATTCGAAGCTCAGCACCGGTTTGTCGTGCAGCAGCAGGTAGTGCTCATAGGCCCGGCACACCCGATGGCCGAACTCGACATCCGGCCGCGGCCAGCGGCTGACGACGTTGTTGTCGTCGTCAACGCGCAGGAGGAGCCCTGCGCAGAAAAGGGCCACGAGCGTCGTCGCCTGCAGCTGGTTGACGGGGTTCTTCACGAACGGCGCAATCTGCCGCGGCGACTTGCCGCGCCGCCGGCGGACCCCCGCGATCCCCGAGTCACGGAAATAGGTGCCGTAGAGTTTGCGGATACGGTCGTCGGAGAGGCCCGTGCAGTCGCGGATCGTGCGCGTCCGGGCCTCGTGGCCGATCATTCGGAGCGCAAGTTCGAATTGCAGGCGTTCGCCCGCGTAGCGGTCGTCGGTCAGGCGCATATCTTATCCCTTATGCTAGAAAAAGAACATATATAGTCTATGATCTTTTACTATGATCCATAAATGGTCAAATAAGCAAACATAAAGTAAGTCGCCAATTCACCGATTTTCGCTCGAGGTTTTTGAAAATGTCGTTCCAGGGTCCAGCAAGCGCCGATCTCGCCAATGTCACAACGCTAAACCAGGCGTTTCTCGAAGCCCTCGCGGGCAACGACCCGGGAATTGCCGTGCCCGCGTCGATCGCCGAGCGGCTGCGCGAGCTTGGCGGCGAGCGCCGGACCCGGCTCGCGCGTGCGCCCTTCCTGTTGATGGCTGTCGGTGAGGACGACCCGGTCCGCTGGCTCGACATGCCCCGCCGGCCGCGTACGGGCGACCTGCTGCGTACCTCCGCCATCGCAACGCAGGCCGGGACGCGCATCGCGGCTGCGACGGTCGCCTACCTGTGGCAGCTTTCCCGTGCCAATCCGTATGCCGCACGCGTGGTCAGTGGCGCATCTCTCGACTGGTGCGAGCAGCTTGCTGGCGCGCCGCTCTACGAGGTCGTCGATTTCGCTTTGAACGAGCCCGGACTCCTGTCGCTCAGGTTCGCTGGCGACAGCGGCTTCTGGGACCGGCTGCTGACCGCCGGCACGAGTTCCGAGAAGACGGTGCGCCGGGCGGCCCGGATCTGTGCCGTGCAGACGCTGCTGACACGCTCGGCGGGGCAGCGCTACCAGCGACTGGCCAGCGCCGCCTGCGCGTTGCCTGCGCCCCCGTCCCGGGTCGCCGACAGGGAACTGTCCTGACACAGGCCAGTTCGGTCGTCCGGCCGGCGGGCGAGACGGCAATGTGCGCGGCGCGCGCACGTCGGTACAATACGCCGCCTTATGCACGCGCTAACCCTGAAAAACCTCACCAAGACCTACGATAACGGCAACCAGGCCCTGAAGGGTATCGACGTATCCGTCGAGGAGGGCGAGTTCTGCGCATTGCTCGGCCCCAACGGCGCCGGCAAGACGACGGCGATCGGCATCATCAGCTCGCTCGTGAACAAATCCGGCGGTGAGGTCGAGATCTTCGGTCACAGCATCGACGCCGAGCTCGAGGCCGCGAAGGCCTGCATCGGGCTCGTCCCGCAAGAGGTCAACCTGAACCTGTGGGAAAGGGTCGAGAACATCGTGCTGAACCAGGCCGGTTACTACGGGCTGAACCGTCGACTCGCGGCCGAGCGAACGGAGAAGTACCTGAAGGAGCTCAGGCTCTGGGACCGGCGCAAGGACACCGCGCGCAGCCTGTCGGGCGGCATGAAGCGACGGCTGATGATTGCCCGCGCGCTGGTGCACGAGCCACGCCTCCTGATACTCGACGAGCCCACGGCCGGCGTCGACATCGAGATCCGCCGCTCGATGTGGGAATTCCTGCGAACCATCAACGAGGCCGGCACGACCATCATCCTGACCACGCACTATCTCGAGGAAGCCGAGTCGCTGTGCCGGCACGTCGCCATCATCGATGAGGGCCGGATCATCGAGGACGCGCCGATGAGCAAGGTACTGCGCAAGCTGCAGCGCGAAGTCTTCGTGCTTACGCTCGCCGAGCCCGCCGCTGGACTCCAACTCGACGGTTTCGAAGTCAGCGTGCGGGACGACGGTGACGTCGAGGTCGCGATCGGTGCGGGCCAGACGCTCAACGAGATGTTTGCGCGCCTCAATGAGAAAGACGTTACGGTCGTCAGCCTGCGCAACAAGGCAAACCGCCTCGAGGAGCTGTTCATGCGACTCGTCGACAAGAACGACACCGGGGCCGCGGCATGAACCTCGCACTCGACCTGGTTGCCATCCAGACCCTGGTTCGCAAGGAGGTTATCCGAGTCCTGCGCATCTGGGTGCAGACGATCGTGCCACCTGCCATCACGATGACGCTGTACTTCATTATCTTCGGCAATCTCATCGGCCGGCGCATCGGCACGATGGACGGCTTCGACTACATGGCGTACATCGCGCCCGGACTCATCATGATGTCCGTGATCACCAACTCCTATGGCAACGTCGTGTCATCCTTCTTCGGTGCGAAGTTTGGGCGCCACATCGAGGAGATGCTGGTATCACCGATGTCGAATTCGGCCATCATCATCGGCCACGTGGCGGGCGGCGTTTTGCGTGGCCTGTTCGTTGGCGCGCTCGTCACTGCTGTCGCCCTGTTCTTCACGAAGCTCAATGTCGAGCATCCGTTCATCACGATTTCGATCGTGTTGTTGTCATCGATCGTCTTCTCGCTGGCAGGCTTTATCAACGCCGTGTTTGCGAAGAAGTTCGACGACATATCGATCGTTCCGACATTCGTGCTGACGCCGCTGACATACCTGGGCGGGGTCTTCTATTCCATCTCGCTGCTGCCGGAATTCTGGCAGGGCGTCTCGCGTGCAAACCCGATCCTGTACATGGTCAACGCGTTTCGCTACGGCATCCTCGGGACGTCGGATATCGGCATCGGCACCGCCTACGCGATCCTGATCGTATTCGTCGTGCTGCTGTTCAGTTTCTGCCTGTTCCTGATGAACCGCGGCGTGGGTATCCGGGAGTAGCCGTATGTGCGGTCGCTTCGCCTTTTATTCCCCGGCTGAGGCGACGGCTGCGTTGTTCGGTGCGGAAAACGCATTCACCGTTGCGCCACGCTACAACATCGCACCGACCCAGGACATCGCGGCCATTCGCAACGCGAAGGACGGCGGGCGCGAACTCGTCTTGCTGCACTGGGGGCTCGTGCCTTTCTGGGCGAAAGACCCGTCCATCGGCAACCGGATGATCAACGCACGCGCCGAGACCGTTGCCGAGAAACCGGCGTATCGTGCGGCTTACCGACGTCGCCGCTCGGCGGTTCTGTGCGACGGTTTCTACGAGTGGCGCCGGGAGGGCGACGTTAAAACGCCGTACTTCATTACGCTGCCGAATAACGAACCGTTTGCGCTGGCCGGGCTGTGGGAGTCGTGGACGGACAAGGAAACCGGCGAGGTTCTCGAGAGCGCCACGCTGATCACGACCGACGCGAACGAGTTCATGCAGTCGCTGCATCATCGCATGCCGATGATCCTGGACGCGGACGGCGTCGATCGCTGGCTCTCGGGCGACGACACCATGCTCGAACACGCCGTCGAAAAAACGCCGGTGCTGACAGCCTGGCCGGTCGACCGTCGCGTGAACAATGCGCGCAATGAAGGCGATGATCTGTTGCAGCCAGTCGGCGAGGCGATCAGCGGCTAGTCGACGTCCTGCGGCGGAATCCGCCAGGGCTGTACCGCGACGACCAGCGTGCCGGGTCCGCCGTGTACGCCGAACGCCGTGCCGAGTTCGGTAACCGAGAAGCGCTTGATGCGCGGCAGAAGGGCCTCGAGGCGCTCCTTCAGTTCCACGGCATCGTCGGGAGAAACGGCGTGGCCCAGCAACACGGCGAGATCCTCGTCGGCCGGCGCACGCTTCGCGACGTAGCGTGCGAAGCGGCGAATTCGTTTCTTGCGGCCGAACAGGAAGCCTGCCGTTCCGACCCGGCCGTCCGGCACTGAGCGAATCACCGGTGTCAGTCCCAGCAGGTCCGCAATCGTTCGGATATAGCCGGGAATTCGGCCACCGCGTACGGCGTAGCGCAGGTCCTTGACCACCGCGAAGGCCTGCGTCTCCGGTATCAGTTTGACGAGTTCGGCCTCGGTTTCGTCGGCGGTCATACCGGCCAGCGCGCACTCGGCGGCGAACACGGCGAGCATTCCCTGGCCGGTCGATGCCGTTCGCGAATCGACGACGCGGATGTGCCCCGGCGCGTTGACGCGGTCGGCGGCCGACTGCGCGGCCTGGTAGGTGCCGCTGACGCGTGCGGTCACGTTGACCGAGATAACGTCGGCGAAATGGCTCGCGAGGAACTGGAACTGGCGGCGGAAGTCGCCTGGCGACGGCTGCGAGGTCGTCGGATGACTGGGGTTCGTCGCGAGTTCGTGGAAGAACTCGTCGGTCGAGATGCTGACCTTGTCCAGGTAACCGCGTTCGCCGAACTGGATGCGGAGCGGCACCATGTGAATGTCGAGGCGCTCGAGATCCTCGTCGGCGATGTCGGCAGCCGAATCGGTAATGACGGCAAAACGGCGCTCCGCATTGTGACTGCTGACGTGCTGGCGGTGCATGTCGTCGGCCTTCTCGGCGCTGACTTCGCCGTAGCTGCGCGCAAGCTCGAATACGTCCTCGGGATCGTCGACGTGGATGTGTATCTTCGCCTTGCGCTTGGTCCCCGCGAGCACGAGCGAATCGCCGAGTTCGGCGAGCGATTCGCGCAGCTTGCGCCGGTCGATATCCGTCCCCGTCACGATGCATTCGGTGCAATAGCGAAACGCGGACTCAGCGCCTTCCGCCGACGTGTCGAAGGACAGCTCCTCGTCGAACAGCAGCGACAGGTCTGGCCGCGGCGCAACCTGGCCATCGAGGATATAGTCGGCCATGCCGCGAACCAGCGCGACGAATCCCTTTGCCCCCGCGTCGACGACCCCGGCCTTCTTCAGGACTTCGAGCTGCTCGGGCGTCTCGGCAAGCGCTTTTTCTGCAAATGCGAGTGCGTGTTCGAAGACCGGCCGGAAGTCCTCCTCGCTGGCTTCGACGGTGCGGCTGCGAACGCTGCGCGAGAACGCCGCAATGACCGACAGAATCGTTCCCTCGCGCGGTTTCTCCAGCGCGTCGTGCGCGTAATCGCTGCCGAGCGCCACGGCCTTGCTGAAGGTGTAGGTCGTGAAACGATTCAACTCGCCGGCCGAGTCGCTCATCCCCTGGAAAAACTGCGCGACGATAGCACCCGAGTTGCCACGCGAGCCGTCGAGTAACGCATCCGCAACGGCAGCGAGCGTCGTGCCGAGATGCCGATCGTTGTCGCCGTCGAGGATCGGCAGGGCCGCGCCGAGCGACAGGCTGAGGTTCGTGCCGGTATCGCCGTCCGCGACCGGGAACACGTTGATGCGGTTCAGGAAGTCCTGTTCGTCGATGACCCGGTGGATGCCGGACGTCAGCGCATGGGCAAAGCCGTCACCCGTCAGGTGTGTGGATACGGGGGAAATCAATGCGGCTATTCGCGCGGCAGCAGGAAGGTCGTGCCCTGGTAGTTCAACACGACGCCGTCGGGAGTGATCTGACGAAGATCGGGCCCTTCGGCGATCCGCGTGTTTTCGCGATACTTGTTCATGTTGATGAACACGAAGCGGTCGGCGGGATCGGCGCTGTACACGTGGATGTCGATGTGCAGCTCGGGCAGGTTCACGCGACCGTCGGCGCGCAGGTCCGTCAGCGTCGGCAGCAGCAGCGCCTGGCCGGGATCCGTTGCCGCGGGCGCGCTGCGGACCGAGCTCGGGGCCGGGGCCGCATCGGCCGGCGCCGAACGATCGGCCGGCGCGGGTTCGACCGCCGTCGTTTGCACGGCAGGCTGGCTCTGGACGGCAACCGGTGCCGATCGCTGCGGCTGGTCGCGGCGAGCCGCCTCAACGCGCTGGGAGAACTCCGACACTGCTGGTGCCGGCTGGCTCGCGGCAACGGCGCTCTGTGCCGCCACAGGCTCACGTATCGCGCCGCGTTCGACCGCGGTCTGCGGCGCCGGGCGCAGGAACAGGCCGGTCACCACGACGGCATTGACGAGTAGCAGTCCGCCCAGCACCCAAAGCCAGCGCGGCGCTGCCGGTGCATCGGCGCTCGATGCCACGGTCGTGAACTCCGCCGGCGCCGAGTCCTGGCGGTCGTTCTCGGATTTCTTGAGGGCGTCGAGAATGAATGACATCGCTAGTCCCTCGCCAGAAGTCGCGGCGCCGTCAGTCGAGGGACGTCGTCGGCTGCGAGCAGCGAATTGATGATGATCTGCGTTTGCCGGCCCGCAAATCCGTCGACGGCGAGGCGCTGGTCACGCTGGAATGCGCGCACCCGGTCCTCGAGCGCCTGGTCGTAAACGTCCGAACTGGCCGGCTCCGCGGCGTAGCGTTCATCGATGGCAGCAAGGCTCTGCCGTAGCCAGACGACGCCGGGCCCACGTACACCGGGACCGAGGTCCAGTTCGCCGCCGCTCGCCGGTTTCCAGACCAGCAGGTACTGGCCGAACCAGAGCTCAGAGATCGCATCGAGTCCGTGGGAGACCGTGACGCCGCCGATGGAAAGCTCCGCACGGTCACCCTCGATCGAGGTGAGTACTGCCCGGTGCCGGTAGCCGCGCCGGTCGGTCAGCGTGAGTATCGCAGGGCGGTCCAGCTGCCGCAGGCTGTTCCAGGATCCGCTCGCGCCGACGCAGTCGAGCCCGAGCTGCTCCGCCTCTGCGCAGCCGCCACCCACGTAGTCGATACCCCAGAGATCCAGCAGCGTGCCGAGCGCCGTATCGAAGTTCGTCAGGTCGCTGGCAACGGCGAGCTGATCGTCGAGCGACGGTTCGGGCTCCGTCGGCGGCGCGAGCTCGGCGGGTGCTTCCACGCTTGCTTCGACCGGTGCTACGGTAGCGTCCGCGGGAGCAGGTTCGGCTGACGCATCAATGCCGCTCGGCTGCATCTCGGTCGAGGGCAGCCGGTCCTCGGCGACCGGGGCCTCGGATGCCGGAACGGCCGGGTATTCGCTCACCTGGGCCTGGTTGCTGTATACGGACCACGCGCCTGCCGCGACGAGCAGGGCGCCGACGGAGATCATCGCTGGCGATGCCCACCTGACCCACGGTGCCTCGTAAGCCTCGCCGGAGATTTCTGCTGCGGCGCGGCGAACGAGCGTGCGATTGACGCGCCGCGACTCTTTCGAATACGCGCCGAGCAGTGCCCGGTCGCAGATGACGTTTACGAGTCTCGGCACGCCCTGCGT
>JAAUXY010208314.1_pt1 | contig 24298 bp, 21 predicted proteins | sample 7278121 | NCBI WGS metagenome assembly JAAUXY01 (sample SAMN14350117, study PRJNA611818) | marine sediment metagenome | isolation source: surface marine sediment (1.8m) | place: French Polynesia: Moorea | collected 2018-08 | reverse complement strand
CGAGAGAACCGGGCCGGGGCCGTCGCCGCTTACGAGGCCTTGCTGCGACTCCATCCGCGACACGCCAAGGCCCGGGAGCGACTGCAGGAGCTCACCCGATAGCCTTACTAGATTCCATCCAGCCTCTTTACTCCGCGGCGCGGAGGGATAGGCGGTAGGTACGGCAAGGCCCCATTCTGGTCCTCCCCCTTTGCTAAAGGGGGAGTTAGAGGGGGATTTCTGCTCACTCGAACGCCACAGTCGCCAGAGAATCCCCCCTCGATCCCCCCCTTTTCCAAAGGGGGGAAGCAGAATCCTCCGCGAGAGTGCGTTCACACCCCACGACCGGCGGTTACGCCTCCATCTACCGGCAGGACGGCACCGGTGATCCAGCCGGCATCTTCGCCGGCCAGGTAGAGGATCGCCTCGCTGACGTCCCGCGGCTGGCCGTTGCGCCCGATGGGATGGAAGGTGTTGAACGTCGGCAGCACCTCTGCCACCTGCTCCTCGGACATGAAGGTACCGTAGACCGGGGTCTCGACCACCGCCGGCGCCACCGCGTTGACCCGAATCTTCGACTCCGCGAACTCGATGGCCAGATTGCGCGTCAGGGCATGGACCCCCGCCTTGGCCGCCGAATAGGCCGAGGACGGCGTCGCGCCGACTGCGTGGTCGGCCCACATCGAGCCGACGTTGACGATGGCGCCACCGCCTCGCCGCTGCATCTCGGGAATTGCCGCCTGTGAGGCGTAGAAGGTCCCTTTGACGATGATGTCGAGGTAGCGGTCGAGATCGTCTGAAGAATGATCGAGAAACGGTGTGGGCTTGAAGATACCGGCGTTGTTGACCAGCACGTCGACGCCGCCGAAGCGTTCCACTGCCGTCCGTACCAGGGCTCTTGCGACCTCGGGATCGGCGATCGAGCCGGCAACCCAGGCGATACGCTCGCCGCTCGGATCGAGCTCTGCCGCCGCCGCCTCCAGGACCTCAGCACGCCGACCGTTGATGACCACCGAACCACCGCGCTCGAGAACCGTCTGCGCCACCGCGCGACCGATACCGGTGCCGCCACCGGTGACCAGAACCACTTTATCTTCAAATGACATGGCAGTCTCCTTGAGGTTTCGGAACCGACGTTGTTGTCCGCCCCGTAGGCATCAAGGTACCGCCCGAGAGGGATGCTGAAAAGCAGGCACTTTCCGGTAAGGTAGGCACCGCCCGGTGCATTTTGCTGGATCCAGGCGATTTAGTTCAATGAAGGAATTTCGTACTCAGAGAAAGACCATGGCGCCGCGGGTCGGCTCGATGGTTCAGGTGATTGCCGGCTGCAAATGGTCGCTCACCGTCTTCGAGCTGTTGCGCCGCGGCGTCAACCGCCCCGGAGCGATGGTTCGCGGCGTCGAGGGACTGTCGACCAAAGCGCTGAACGAGTGCATGCGCCGCCTGCTCGAGTTCGGCCTGGTCCAAAAGACCGTCTATCCCGAGGTACCGCCACGGGTCGAGTACTCGATGACGCCGAAGGGTGAGCGGTTGCGGGAGATCTTCGACGCCATGGACCGCTTGGAAGAAAGCTTCGAGGTCTGAGCGCGGATGGTTCGCCGGATCATTCCCGTGTCCTCCGGCAAGGGAGGTGTCGGTAAGACAACCTTCGCGGTCAACTTCGCGCTGTCGCTCTCGCGAACCGCGCCGACGATCCTCGTCGATCTCGACACCGGCACATCCTCGGTTCGCAACACCCTGGCGACCCCGGTCAGCAACGACCTCTACCACTTCGCGCGCAAGGGCACGCCGCTCGACCAGTGCATCACCCGGCTGGACTCGGCCCGGGATCCCGACGGCCGTTTCTCGCGGTTCGGCTTCGTCGCCTCGCCGAAGCATTTCATCGACGACCTGGCCAATCCCGACGAGGAGCTCCGCCGGCGAATCGCCCTGGCGATCAACCGACTGCCGGCCGAATACGTGGTGATCGATCTGCGGGCCGGCCTGGATCGCCAAGTGCTCGATTTCCTGCCCTATACCAACTCCGGCGTGCTGGTTTTCGCGCCCCATCATCCCGCCGCGACCCTGGCGGCGTCGGACATCGTCAAGGCGGTGCTTTTCCGCTCCCTGCGAATCCTCTTCCGGGAGGATTCCCAGTTCTTCGCCCAGCCTGGAATGGGTGTCTACCACGGCCTGGTGAACGATCTCCTCGATCGGGTCGAAGACGTTTATGACGACTCGCTGGCCAATCTCGACGCCTTCTTGGCGGAGCTCGAAGAAGCCTTCGGCCAGCACCCGATCCTGGGAGTCATCGCCGCCACCCTCGACGCCTTCCGCGTTCACTACGTGCTCAACATGTTCGACGGCGTCGAAGAGAGTTTCGAAAGCACGGTCGCGCCCTTCGTGCGCAATCTCGGAGATCACGTTTCGTCACGTTTGAACCTCAATCAGCTGGGCTGGATCGTCTACGACGAGAGGGTCCACCGCGCCAACTCCAAAGGAGTGCCGGTCCTGCTGGAAAGTGCCACGCCGCGCCGCAAGACGGCGCCGCAAGCCGATCCGGCGCTGGCGGAGCTCGAATCAATCGAATCCGCGCTCCGACAAACACGCCAACAGCAGAATCAGCCGCGAAAACGCGAGCCGAGCCGCGGCTTGTTCGACAATACCGCGCAGACCGAAGACCTCCTGGCCGGCCAGCTGAAGGCTCTCGGCACCATGTACACGGGCCGCGGCCAGAGCACCGTGCGCGAAAACTTCGAATACCTGACCTACCGCGCGCTCAACCTGATGGACGCCCACATGCGCCCCAGCGAGTTCGGGCAAACCGCCCTCGCCTCCCCGCAAGCCCTACAGTCCTGGTTTCTCAGCTGGCAGCGGGGTATCGTGCGCCCTCAGACCTCTGAGTAGATCGCAACACCACCGGATCTGACTTTCAAGGAACCGCAGTGGAGAGGTGAGGTCTCCCGGGGCCAGCTGGATGCGGATCAGGCCGCGAGGGTTCCACTTTGCGACGACAGAACACACCGCCACCTCCTTCCCCCCGGGCCCGGGCGCCCAACGCGCGCCTATGGAAGCTGGCCCCGGGAGACCTCACCTCGGCCCGAAGGCGCAAGCGGCTGGGCGGGAACTGACCTTGGTACGCCTGTGGGCCCTCAGCGGCGTACTGATCATTTCATTCTCGGCGATCTTCGTTCGCCTGGCCGGCGTCACGCCCACCACCTCGGCGTTCTTTCGTACCTACTACGCCCTTCCCGTCTTGCTCGCCCTGTGGCTGTTGCAGCGTGGCTCCCGCCACCGGCCGCCGCGCGATCGCCTGATAGCGATCACGGCCGGCATCTTTCTGGGACTCGATCTAGCGTTCTGGCATCGGGCGATCGACCTGATCGGAGCCGGCCTGGCGACCGTCCTGGGAAACACTCAGGTGGTCTTCGTCGGCCTCCTGGCCTGGGCGCTCTACGGTGAGCGCCCTAGCCGATGGGCCGTGTTCGCGGTCCCCACGGTGCTGGCGGGAGTCGTCCTGATCTCCGGTGCCGGAACCCAGGGCGCCTACGGCGAGGATCCCCGTCAAGGCGTGTTCTTCGGTCTCTTGACCGGCATCACTTACTCGCTCTTCCTGCTCGGCCTACGCGCAGCGGGCCGAGGTCTCGGAACACCCGCCGGCCCATTGCTCGACGCCACCCTGGGAGCGCTTCTCGGGATCGTGGTCGTCGGCGCCTTCGACGGCCAGCTCGACCCCATCATCTCCTGGCCGGCCCACGGCTGGCTACTGGCCGTCGCCATCGGTTCGCAGGTCGTGGGCTGGCAGTTGATCGGTGCCGCCCTACCGCGGCTACCGGCGCTCGAGACGTCGGTCTACCTGCTGATGCAGCCGATGTTGACCACGGTCTGGGCCTGGCTGCTGTTCTCCGAATACCTCTCGCCCGCTCAGATCGCCGGGATGGCGCTGGTGCTCGGCGGCGTCGGATGGCTGTCGGTCACCGGCATCGTGGCCAAAGACGAGACGCCGACGGGCGAAGCGTCGTAGCGGCGCTACGACGCCCAACTGGACGTCTAAAGCGAAAACTAGGTTCCCGCGTAGTCCATTCTCAGGGCTTCGCCGGTCTTCAGATAGTGCTCGAGCATCTGCTCGACTCGACCGATCAGAGACTCGAAGTCTTCCTGGCGCTGGCCGGCGACGTGACGATCCCCCTCTCCGTTCAGCGCCGTGATCTCCTGCTCCCAGAGCAGGCGGGTCGTACCGTCACCCCGGGGCTCGAGGTAGATGTCGTAGCGGATCGTACGCAGCGAGTCGACACGGACGAAGCTGACGCGTTCCCGAGGCTCGAAACGACTGATGACCCAGGTGTCGATTCCGCCGTCGCCCGAATCGGTCTGGAACACACAGCCTTCCTCGGCGAGTCCCGACTCGGTGTAGATGATCCGACACTCCCAGGTCGGAATCCAATCGAATTCCCGAACCGGGCACAGCAGCGGAAAGATCGCTTCCGGCTCCGCCCGAACGAGTTGCCGAGCTCGAAAATGGACGCGGGCACGGTCGGTTTGGGGCTTTATCGCGGTCATGGTGATCTCCTGTGTTGACGTGAGAAGACCACCCTAAAGTGTGAAGCCGTAGTCGGGTCAAGCCCGGGCCACCCGATCAAGGCGAACACGAAGACAGCTCGACAGTCACCGAGGCACTCGGCCCACCGTCGCCGACCTCCGCCGTGATCACGAAACCTTCCGTCAACTGCGCCGGCTGACCCCAGGCCGAAGTATCGCCGGACTCGAAACCGTCGGTAAAGATACCGGCAAAGATCGCCGCGGCGGTATCCCAGGTGAACGTCGGTGTCGCCGCCTCGAGATCCTCGATCTCGATCGTGTCTTTGAAGGTCTGCTGGAGGACCTGATCGGGATCCTGTTCCGGGCCGCGCCGGACGCTCCAATCGAGATCGACCGGGCCACGTCCCACGAGGGTCGCGGCGAAATCGACGTCTTCGCACTGGTCGAAGGTACCGGTCGAAGGCTCGATCCCGGAGATCCCGACCCTCGGATCTTTCATGAAGATCGCCGCCGCGATCTCCTCCGCATCGACACATGACGGGTCGGAGTTGGCGCCGGAAACCCGGGCCACGGCGCCGCCGCAACGACTGGCGGTATTGCACTCGAACTGAAACGTGACTTGATTGCCCGCCTCGCCCACCATCATCGCGTCGATCTCGGGTGGCGTCTGAGGTGTCCAGGTCCAGTCGCCTGCCGGGGTGCAGCCGTTCGAGCCCTGGGCTTCGAAGGTCACCTCGTCCGTCATCCAATATAGACCGTCCGGCGCGGGATCGACCACCGACGTGGTGATCATCGGATCCGGCGGAGTCCAGACATGAACGTCGAGAACGCCGCGAGCCGCCCGGTAGAAGACGCCTGTTTCCGGATGGAACTTGCCGACGCGGGGCGACAGGTTCTTGAGCCCGAACTCGTTGCCCGGGTAGTACCACGCCCAATAACCCAAGTCCATCTGGGTGCAGAGGACATCGAAGTAGGTCGGGCCGCCGTCGGTCATCTCGGTGATATTCTGCCCCGGGCGACCGAGGGTCGTGAGGTTGAGCAGTTGCTCGGTCTTGGGCCCGTTGAGACCCGTCTGGAGGCCGTAGTAGAGAAAAGGCGTGCCGTTGCTGGTCGAGTAGGTGAGGACCTGGTTGGACGGACGGGCGGTGACGGAAATATCGTCGAAGACCGGCACTCCAAGATTGCAGGGCCCGTCGCTACAGGCGTTGACATTGAAGATCTTGATCACGTTGACGTCGAGGGGGTCGTCATGCTCGACCGTCGCCAGATAGTCGTTGTCTTCATAGCTGAACAGGGCGGTGCCGTAGGTCTCGGCGTCGAGCCCAGAGAACAGCTGGATCGCGTCGCCGGGGTTCGCTGGATCATCGAGCTGCAAGAGCTCGAGCCCCAACGTCGTATCTGAACGGTCGCCGTCGGCGGCCGCGATCAGAAATTTTCCGGTCGGCCGCTGCAGGATGTCCACGTAGTGCCCTTTGGACAGCGACCCGAGGTTGCCGAGGTTCACCCCGGGGCAATTCGAACCTTCCTCCACGCATGGGCCGATCGTCGAGGCTTGCGAGACGTCATAGATCGCCACGCCGCCACTGTGGCTCGAAAAGACGTAGATCTTCGGAGTGCCGCCAGCCGCCGAGACCAGGCGAACCTGCCGAGAGACCCGGTTCGGATCCTGGTAAAGAGCGGTCAGGTCCTCGGTAGCGGTGTTGAACCGCCACAGCGAAATGCCCACCGGCCTCTCGCCGGAGAGGGCGATATAAACGTTGTTAGTCCCGGGCTCAGGCAGCACGTCGATGTCCTCGATCAGGAACTGTCCGTGGCCGGCGTCGGGAAAGGTCAGGAAAGGCCCGCATCTCGGGTCCTGCTGGCAATCGGAAAAGTGATAGCCGTCCCGAACTTTGATCCGCTTCGGCCTCTCCGCGTTCGCGCCGCGGATATCCCAGATCGAGAGCCCGACGTTGTAGGCCACATAGAGATAATCGCCGGCAACGTCGAGGGACTCGAAGATCTCCAGGCCCTCGGTATAACCCGTGGTGTCGAGGCTGTCCCAGGCCGTGCTGTCTCGCTCGGCCGGCAGTTGTCGGTTGGGGAGCCCAGTCAGCCCCGGGCGAAAGGTGCCGGAAAGCCATAAATCGATGCCCGGCGCGTCCGGATCGTGCTGGGGTGGCGGCCCCGGCACATGCCGTCCCGGCACCTGGCCAGCGCAGATCTGGGCCTCCAGCGTCATCGGCTGGGCCCCAACGATGAGTAACAAGCCGAACAAGACTACTCGGTAGAAAATGCTCTCACAAACTAAGAACTTGCGCATAGAACCCTCTTTTCAGGCACAGTTAAGCCTTTGCTTCAATTCAGAGACGGATAAACAGAGAATTGGCAGCTCCAAACCAGCCTTGCGTATGCTGATACGACATCATACATCAGAAGATCCGACATCGCCAATCAAAAAACCATCCCCTGCTTGTGAGGGTGCACCGCGTCACCTGGCAACTGAGTGATGCCCTAAAGCGGCCCCTCTGTATAGGATCCGGTCCTCCAAGGAGATCTCTTGTCCGCCAGACCCAAAGTTCTCAAATACATCCTGCTGGCTCTGCTGGCTTGCTCGATCACCGGATGCTCGCCACCAGAAATGCGGGAGAACGAGCTACGGGTGGCAGCTCGGTGGTTCGAAGACGACGCGATCGAGCTGTTCGAGAAGAGCTCCGTCCTGCGTCCTGAGGTCGTCTTCCGGTGGTCTTTCTCGGCTCCCGAAGACCTCCAGAACTGGACCCTGGGACGTACCCGGGAAATCTCCTGGGCCCCGGAGGGGTGGCTCGAGATTCGCTCCGCCAAGGGCTCCGCTGTTCTCGACCGGTCGGTTGCGATCGACGCCAATGAGATCGACGCGATCGAATTCGACGTCCACGATTATCGGCACGGGACGCTGCAGATCTGGTGGGCGGCGGCGGGCGAGAGCTTCTCCAAAGAGCGCCGACGACGTCTACGGGTCGGGCAGTCGGTAGCCCGGTCGGAAGCAGCCTCCGGTTCGACCCATACCTTCCACTTGAGCGGTGAGCCCGGATGGCAAGGGGCCATCGCCAAGATACGCCTCGAGCCCGGAGCCCCTCGAGACCGCAAGATCGGCCTCAAAGAAGTGCGCGGGGTCAAGTTCTCCACTCGGCCAGAGGCTTTGGCCGCGGCTCTCGACCAGGGATGGAAAGTCGATCTCGGTGCCGAGCTGCGCGCCGCGCGTCTGGCTCCCCCCGGAGTACCGCTCGAGTGGCCGGTAGAGCTCAAGCGAGACAGCCGGCTGCGCTTCGCTTACGGGTTGGATTCAGAGATCCGAGAGCCGCTGCGATTCAGCGTTTCAGCGCGACGCGACGGCCAGCGGGATGAACCCTTGTTCGATCGAACGTTCCAGCCACGACCCGGGCAGCCCGCGCGCTGGCATCGGGCCAATGTCGACCTCTCCGCTCTCGGCCCCGGAGACGCTACTCTGATCTTCGAGACCGAGACCGAAGACGGATCTTTTGACGTCACCCAGGGCTTCCCAGTGTGGGGCGGCCCGGAGCTCCTGGTCCCGGCCGAAGAGCCCGGCCCGATCAACGTGATCCTGGTATCGATCGACACTCTGCGGGCCGACCACCTGTCGCTCTACGGCTACGAACGCGACACCAGCCCCCGGCTCGACGCCTGGGCCGAACGCTCGGCGGTGGTGTTCGAGAACGCGGTCGCTCCGGCCCCCTGGACCTTGCCCTCGCACGTCTCGATGCTCACCGGCCATTCGCCGCTCGCCCATGGCGTCAACTATGCCCATCAAGGGGTGCCTCGCGATCTCACCCTGCTGGCTGAACGCCTGCGCGGGGCCGGTTATTCCACCCTGGCGGTGACCGGCGGAGGTTACTTGAGCCCCCTATTCGGTTTCTTCCAGGGCTTCGACGCCTATCGTTATTGGCCGGACAGGGCGACCCAGAACGAGCTGAAACGAGGCATGACGCGGGCAATCGCCTGGCTCAAGCAGCACCGCTCGTCGCCATTCTTCTTATTCCTCCACACCTATGAGGTGCACAAGCCCTTTACCCCTCGCCAGCCGTTTCTGGATGCGTTCGGAGGCCTGCCCGAAGACGCGACGCACTACGACTTCCTCACCGTCAGCGAGCGGCCGGCACACGACGGGTTTCGCACTACCAATCGCTTCATGCGGCAAACCAAAGGCGGCAAGACCGGCCCTGCTTCGCCGGAAGATCTGGAGAACGTCAAGAGACTCTACGACGCCGGGATCGCCTATGCCGACAGCCAGCTGAATCAGCTGTGGCAGACGCTTGAGGAGACCGGTCTCGATCGCCACACGATGGTGATCGTGACCTCGGACCACGGCGAAGCCCTGGGGGAGAAAGGCCTGGCCGGGCATCTCTACCCATACGACTTCAATCTCTGGGTGCCTTTGATCGTGGCTTTACCTGAGAACCTGCATGCCGGACGCCGCGTCGAGCAGCAGGTGAGCCTGGTCGATATCGTGCCCACTGTGCTCGAGCAAGTCGGTTTGCCGATACCGGAAGATCTCGACGGGTCGTCGCTTCTGCCGCTGATCGCGGGCGAAGCGCCGGCCGGACAACGCCTGGCCTGGAGCTACGCGGCCTCGTCGAACCACGGCGTGGCACTGCGCGTCTCGAATCGGATCAAGTACATCTACAATGATTCCGTCTACCCGCCGGTGGCCGGGCGAGAGGAGCTCTACCGGCTGTCGATCGATCCGGCGGAGGAGCACGATCTCGCCCCCGACGCGGCCGAGTTGCCAAGCCTCCGGCAGCGCGTTCGGGAGCTCCTTGAAACCGAGCATCAGGGCCTGGTCCTGGAGCTCGAAAACACCGGCGACGCTGCCTTTGAGGGAACGCTCGCTGGAGCCCTGATGCTCGAGACTCTCAGGTCGCCGGATCTTTCCTGTGCCTGCCTCGACTGGCATGACGGAACGGTCCAACTCAAGGTGCCTCCGGGCGAAGCCTTCCACCTCTTCTTTCAGCCATCCAACCCACTGCCGGTGCGCTTGACCGGAGCCGTGGGGGCCGGCGATGAGCTCAAGGCGACCTTCGAGCCCGCGACCCTCGCTGAGCCCTGGCAGAGATTCTGGGACGGCTCGCGGTGGCTGCCTGAGACCCCGCCAGGCGGAACCCTGCGAATCACCGCACGCTGGCAGGGCACCGCCGGCTCACCGGCTTCGGCACTGCCGGAGCCCGACCCCGCGCTCCTCGAACAGCTCAAAGCTCTGGGCTACGTCGACTGAGGCGGCCCCAGAGCGACAAAATTTGCCGGATCAGCGACAAGAGTTGTCAGCTGAACCGGATTAAGCAGTGATTAAGGTCCGGTTCAGGCTCGGTTTCCATGGCACAGGCATTGCTCAGGCAAATACATAACTGCGCATAAGCGACTGCCACGAGCTAGATCGGGCACGATCATGCGCGGGGAGGAGGAGGCGTCGATGGGCTCTGGAAATCTCAAGCTCTATCTATTCCTGGGTGTCCTGACCTTCTTCGTCGTCGTGCCGGTGGTCCAAAGCGCCCTCCAGGAGGCTTCCATCGGGCAGGACATCCGCCGGGTCCAGGAGGAGTACAGCATGTACGGGCACGGGCCTTTCCGCGCCCGGCTCGAGGAGATTGTGGAACGGGCTCCTCTCGACCTTCGGGAGGTCGAGATCGAGATCCAGGAGAAGAAGCCCCAGGCCAAGGTCTTGGTCGAAATCCGCTACACCAGCCGAATGAAGATCCTGCTCTTACCGCTGAATCGAAAAGTCGTTGTACGCCAGGAGATTCCACTGATCCCCTTGTAGAACGTCACCAGCACATCGACCTGAGATCCGGTCCATGACCTCCTTCTGCTATCTTAGAGGCAACAACCCTGAGATAGTGACATGGAGCCACTAAGCAACGTTCTACGCGCCCTCGCCGACCCGACCCGCTGCAAGATTCTCGAGCTCTTGCAGGCCGGCAGCCGTTCGGTCAACGAGCTGGCACAACATTTTTCGATGAGCCGTCCGGCGGTCTCGAAGCACCTCTCGATTCTGCGCGAGGCGGAGCTGGTGTCGTCGAGGCGCCAAGGGCGCCAGCAGATCTACGATCTGCACGCCGAGCCCCTGGGGTTGGCTCGAGAATGGCTGGGGCGTTTCCGTTCCGACACCAACGAGCCCGAGGCTCCGGTCAAGCGGATCCCCCGAGCTTCCGGGCGAGACGACTGGCGTTGCTGGTAAATCTCGCCGACGTCCGCGTTCATCTGATCGACGAGGGCTCCGGCCCGCCGATTCTTTTCCTGCACGGCAATCCCGACACCGGCGAGCTGTGGCGGGATGTCATCTCACGCCTGAGAGGCGAATATCGATGCCTGGCGCCGGACCTTCCGGGTTTCGGCCGCTCAGAGGTCACCGGCGACTTCGCCTGCAGCTTGATCGAGATGGCCGACTTCGTCGACGAATTGGTCGAGAAGATCGGGGGCGAGACACCGCTGTATCTGGCGGTGCACGACTTCGGCGGCCCTTATGGCTTGTCCTGGGCGATCCGTCACCCGGAGAAGGTGCGGCGGATCATGATCATGGATTCGCTCTATTTTTCGGACTACCGCTGGCATTTCTGGGCTCGGATCTGGCGTTCACCGATCCTGGGCGAGCTCTCGATGCTGTTGATGAACCGGTGGATCTTCCACCTCGAGCTGCGGCGCGGGTCCTCGCGGCTGAGGCCCAAGCACATTCGCCAGACCTGGGAGCGGATCCACCCCGCCATGAAGCGCATGGTGCTCAAGCTTTATCGGGCGACCGATCCCGAGAGATTCCAGGGCTGGGAAGATGAGCTGTACGCCCTGGCCGAGCGCGTGCCGATTCGGGTCCTATGGGGCTCCCACGATCCCTACATTCCGCCTCGCTGGGCAAAGCATTTCGGATCCAGCGACGTCCGCATCTTCGACGACTGCGGTCATTGGTTGCCGGCCGAGGCGCCGGCCCGGATTGCAGAGGAACTGAGACAGTTCTTCAGGTAAGACAACTTCTCCGAAGTCTGTTCCAGTTTCGAGGGGTCTCGAACAGCGGAGCGGAAAACAACGAGTTCGAGGGGCGACAGCCCCCTCTCCCTCTGGGGGAGTGGGCCGGGGTGAGGGGGAAACAAGCGGTGCCGAAAGCGCTTCCTCTCTCCCAACTCGCCCCAAAGTACCCCCTCACCCTAACCCTCTCCCCCAAGGGGAGAGGGGACCAGAGCCCGGATGGCATCCACTCGCCAGCACAACTACCTAAACCTGGGCTTCAGACGCTGAGCAGCATGACCACACCCAGGAGGCCCGTCAGGAGAGTGGCGAGAATCAGCGGCGCGCCGGTCAAGATCAGTTTCAGCGATACCTTCTGCGAGGCTTCTCGCCGACGCGAGCGTTCTTCCTGCTGATCTTCCAACCAGCCGCGGGCGACGGTGAGGTCTTGATCGGTATCCGCGTCTTCTCCGAGCAATCGGCTCAACTCGCGCCCGTGCTGGAGGACCTCTTGCTCACGACCGGCGTGGAGAGCGCTGGTCAGCTGCTGTCGAGCTTCAACCTCCTCGCCCATCCGACGACTCGCGTCGCCGGCGAGCGGCTCGGCCGAGCGCTCCGCGTCTCGCTGCCGGTCCCAGGACGCCAAGAATTCCAGACCGACCTCTCGAGCTTCCGCCAGGGCCTGCTCGAGACCGACTCCCGGCCTCTCGATGCGCCGGAGCAGACGAGCGGCGGAAGGCGATACCTCACCCCGCGGGCCGGTGACCAGCCGACGAAAGAGCGAACCGGCACCGCACAGAGGCTCCGCCGCTCTTTCGGACGACGCCACCCTGTCGACCAGCTGGACCCGGGGATCGCGGCTGGGATCTCTCAACAGCGCACGCGGCGACACGCCGGTCAAGCGGACGTCGTCCAGGGACAGCTTCCAGACCACCCCACCTCGACGACGGGCGAGGGCTCCCAACACCTGGGCCAGGATCGTCACCGCCAACATCGTTGGGACAGGCCCGTCGGTCTCCCGCAGCAGATCCCGAAGCGTCGGAGGGCCCATCTCCGCACCCATCACGTGGTCGCCTCGAGGGTCACCGTCTCCGGCCTCAGGTGGCGGGCCGGCACAGTCTCGCTGACTTTGATTGACGTCGCCTCCAGGGCTCCGGCCTGGCCCCCGGCGTTCTCGATCAACGCCTTGAATCTCGGATGCTCACGCAGCGGATCCCATTTCGGGTCCAGGGCCAGCAGTGGGACCGACAGTTCTGACGGGATCGACAACAGCAACTCGATACGGTCGAGGGCGGCCTCATAGTCACCGACCATCACGTAGATCAAAGCCAGGTGCTCGACGAATTGCGGCCCGATGAAGGCGTCTTGCGAGATCGAATACTCTTCGACGGCCGCCAGACCTTCGCGCACGGCATCGTCTTTTCGATCGAGACCGGCATAGGTGATGCCCAAGGCGATGCGCAGGCGCGGATTGACAGTCCCCTCGGGCAGGAGGCGCTCGAGCGTTCCCCGGGCGTTCTCGAAAGAGTTCCGGGCCTTCGCCAGGTCACCGAGCCGTTGGTAGGCCAGAGCATGCAGCAGGTCCCGAGGATAAGAGATCGACTCGATACCAATCAACTTCGCCTTGGTATTGGTATTGAGCCGGTTGAGCGCCGCCTGCTCGTTTCGGTCGATGACTTCCAGGTGGTACCAGGCGAGCACCGAGCTGGTCTCGTCCTGACGCGGCATTTCCTCGAGCGTCGCTCGGGCGTTCGCGATGTCCCCACGCCAGAGCAGGAAGTTGTGGGCTCGAACCTGGTACGGCGCCGGTTGATCAGGAACCAGGGAGATCGCCAGCTGGTAGTAGCGATCCGCCTCCCCGTAGCGACGCATGGTGGTGTAGGTCCTCGCCAGCTCCGCCGCCATCCAATCGCTCTTGGGCTGGATCTCGATCGCCTTCTCGAGATTGGCCACGGCCTCCTCGAAGCGACCCTGTCGGCGCCAGATATAAGCCGTACCTTCGAGCAGCTGGCTGTCGTTGGGCAGCGCTCGGGCCGCGATGTCGAACTCGCGCAGGGCCTTTTCGTAATCCCGATATCCTCGGTAGTAGTAATAGGCCAGGGCGCGATGCCCTTCTGGCAAGTTGGGATCTATCGCCAGCGCTCGTTCAGCCGCCTCGCGGGCCTTCTCCCGGCGTTCGGGGCTGGGATCGATATTCCAGAAATACACCAGCGAGTGCGCCTCGGACAGCTCGGCATAAGCGAGGGCGAACCGCGGATCGAGCTCGGTCGCACGGCTGAACATCTGAACCGCCAGCCGCCAGGTCTCGGGCTGCGACTCGCGACGGCTGGCGAAGTCCATGCCGCGGAGGTAGGCCTGATAGGCCTCGAGATTGCCGGTCGGTCTGGCCGCCAGAGCTTCCCGCTCGGGCTCGAGCAGGGCGATGTCGAGCTGACGGATCACCTCGGCGGCGATCTCCGACTGTACCGCGATGATGTCGTCGATCACCCGGTCGTAGCGCTCCGACCAGATCTGGGTGTCGTCGACGACCCGGATCAGCTGTGGCGTCACCCGCACCCGGTTCTCATCGCCGCCGGTACTCCAACGCACCGTGCCGTCCAGCAGGTAGTCCACCCCGAGCTCGGCACCGACTTGCTGGGCGGTCTTGTCGGCGCGATCGTACTGCAGTGCGGTGGTTCGCGAGATCACCTGAAGCGCGCTGACAGAAGCCAGGCGGCTGGTGATCTCGTCGGTGATGCCGGCAGCGAAGTAGGCGTGCTCCTCCGGCCCGAGATTTTCCAGCGGCAGGACGACGATCCGATTACGACCATCGGCGACGATCGGTGCCGAGGGCTCCGGGGCGGATGTAGACGGCCCCGCACCGTTCCCGGCTCGCAGCCAGAACAACGCCGCCACAGCGATCGTGACTAACAGCGTGGCGCCGACGGCGATCCACTTCTCACCGTCGCGTTTCTTCTCGCTGACCGGCGTCGCCACGCCGGAAAGATCGGGCTGAGTCGCCAGCAGATCCCCGGCACCGCCGCGGGGCTCGCCAGCGCCAAAGAAAGGCCTCGTGCGGACATCGCTCAGAGAGTCGCGATCGGCGCGCAGAACCGCCGCGCCGGAGTGGATACCGCTGTCAGACCTGAGACCTACATCACCGGTCAGCATCTCGCGCTGCAACTCCTCGAGCTCGTTGCGAAGATCGAGGGCGGTCTGGAAGCGACGCTGGGGGTCCTTTTCCAGGCAATGACGAATGATCCGTCCCAGGTGTCGCGGCAGGTAGACGTTGAGCATCGTCACTGACGGCGGCTTGTCGCGCAGGATCGACGAGGCCAGATCGCCCCAGGTCTTGCCCTCGAACGGCCGCGAGCCGGTCGCCATCTCGAAGAGGATGATGCCCAGGGAGAAAATGTCGGTTCGGGGATCGATGGAGTCGCCCTGGAGCTGCTCGGGAGACATATAAGGGATCGTGCCCATCATCTGCCCGACCTGAGTCTCCGGCTGGTGGGCATTGATCTGTGCCGCCCCCGGCGTCACCGCGGAATCCTGGCGTTTGGCCAGGCCGAAATCGAGCACCTTCACCCGCCCGTCGTCGGTCACCATCACGTTGCCAGGCTTGAGATCGCGGTGAATGATGCCGCGCTCGTGGGCGGCGGCCAGCGCGTTGGCCAGGGGAATAGCGACGCGAAAGATTTCTTCCGCCGACATGCCGACCGAGGGGATGAGCTGATCGAGGGTCTTGCCCTCGACCAGCTCCATGATCAGGAAGTGAGCCCCTTCCTCTTCCTCGATCGCGTAGATGGTGACGATATTGGGATGATTGAGCTTGGCCAGGACCTGAGCTTCCCAGCGGAAGCGACGGTAGCGATCAGGGTCCGCCGCCCATTCCGGGGTCAGCGCTTTGATCGCCACCTTGCGGTGCAGCTTGAGATCCTCGGCCAGGTACACCGCCCCCATACCGCCCGAACTGAGTTGGGACAGGATCTCGTAGTTCGAAATACTGGGTGCGACCGCTTCCGCCATCTGAGCGCTCCGCCTTCGATAATACCCTAGCGAAAACGAGCGACCTTCGGCCTGACCAACAGGCCATTCAGGTCAGATAAGTCTGACAGCGAAGTCAGGCAGCGAAAAAGCCGATACGAGGATCGCGACCGCGGGAACGGCTAGAAATCAGGGCTGTCCGCGGTCGGCCCGTAGACCTGGGGCAGAGGGATCTCGAGTTGGCGCAAGTAGACCGAGAGCTGGCCGCGGTGGTGAACGATATGGTTGAGGATGAAACCGCGCATGGCGGCGACACACGGCATACTGAAGTAGACATGATCGCCGTTCTTCATCGTCCAGGTCTGCATCAAAGTGGCGTCGTCCTGACCCTTGAGCGCTCCGTTGAAGGCCGCGACACTCTGGTCGTGAAGGTCGAGCAAGGCCTCCGGCGTCTCCGGCACCACCGGTGAGAAATCGCTCTCGGCGAAATCGAGCACCTCCTGACCAACCATCATCGGCGCCCATCCGGGAATCTCAGCGATATGAGCGGTCAGGCGCCCCAGCGTCATCGACTTCTCGTGCGGCTTCCAGTCGAACTTGTCTCCCGGAGTGACTTCGAGCATCTTGCGGGTATTGGCGGCTTCCTGGTTGAGCTCGGCGAGCATCGCTTCACTGATAGACATCTCGGAATCTCCTGTGGGTTTTTGTTCAGTCCGCGCAGTCGTGGATCCACTGCGCCAGCGCGGCATCGCGCTCGATGTCAGGGTCGGTGATCGCCAGGCCGCCGCGCACCATTGCCAGCTGTAAACCGTTGCGCAGATCCTGGAGGATCAGATCGAGGGCGCTGATCTCGGGCAACCGGTCGCTGCCGTTGTAGATCCGGATGTCGCTGTCGAGCAGTCGAGCGACGGCCGCCTGGGGGCTGCCGTAGCTCGCGACCAGCGCTAGCAGAGCCGTCACGTAGGGTAACGAGGAGTCACCATGCATCTCAGACGCCTCGTGCGGCTCGACCCGCGGCATGTTGCTCTCGGCATAATAGAAGAATCGCGGTTCTAGAAGCGCCCGCGTTTTGGCTCGGCTAGTGACGACGTCGTCGGTTTCGCGGTAGTCGTCGTGCAGGATGCTTCCCCCCTGATCGATGGCGATATCGGCGATCGCGGCACCTTTCCTCATCCTGCGGATCTGAGAATAGTTGCAGACCTTCTCCGCCGCCCGGGCCCCGGATCGATGGGCGAAAATGATACCGACCGCGTCGTCGAAAGATCCGTTCTCGAGCTCGGGGATGATCTCGTAGTCTTCCACGCCCGCCGCCTCGAGGTCCTGCTCCACACGTTCGCGAGCCGGTGCCCAGGGCTCGACCACGATCAGCCGCGCGGTCTTCGGCCGCAATGTCTCGATCGCGCTCTTGCCGGCGATGCCGGCACCGACAACGATCATCGTGCCGGGACCGAGGCGTCCTCGCTCCAGCGCCGTGATCACTTTGCGACCTGACACCGCGCCGGCAAATCGGGACATGCTGCCGACGATCGGCGTCTTGTCGCCGCCATGGTAAAGATAGGAGCAGTTGCCCACTGTGCCACCGTCCAGGATGGCGGCGAAGTTACGACGCTCGAGCAGACGTTTGAGCCCCAGCGGACGGCTGGCCAGGTGCAAGGCGCCGATCCGGATCACCGGCCCGGTTAGCTCGCCCTCGTACTCCGTCGGCTCCTTGAGGGCATGAGCGACATCGACCGCGCCCAGAGAACCGACGTCCTCCAAGCCGACCAGCTCGGCTCCGGCGGCCTGGTACTGCTCGTCGGAAAAGGCCTCGCCGGCCTCATTCGCCGCCCGTTCGCCGGCCCCCCGAACAACAGAAATCCGGCCGTCGAGGCCCAGCTCTTCGAGATCATGCCGCAGGGACACGAGGTGTCTGGGGGTCAAGGCAACCCGTCGCTCGCGTGGGATCAACTCGTCGGTACCGAGCAGGAACGATACCGATCGGCGCTGAAACGGGAGTCGCGAAAGCGCTTCCCGCACCCAGACCCTCAGCTCGCCGGGTTTCATCGCCCGCCTCGGCGGCGCCGCGACGGTCACGACTCCTGCCTCAGGCTGACCACGTGATAGTGCTTCTGCCCCTTGCGCAAGACCAGCAGCGATCCATCGAGAAACTCCTCAGCGGTGAGAACTTTGCGCTGATCGCCGATCCGGTGGTTATTGACGTAGGCTCCACCGTCGCGAATCAAACGCTTGGCCGCGCCTTTCGAAGCCACCAGGCCGCTTCGGACCATCAGGTCGGTGAGCGCCAGCCCGTCACCGTCGAGCGCCGAACGCTCGAGCTCGGTCGACGGCACGTGATCGAAGATATCGAGGATCTCCCGCGTTCCCAGGTCGTCGATCGCGGCGCCGAACAGCACCCGCGAGGAACGCTCGGCACGTTCGAGCGCCGTCGCGCCATGTACCATGGCGGTGACCTCCGCGGCCAGGCGCCGGTGCGCCTCGCGCTTCTGCGGCGCCTCTTCGTGGGCCGCTTCGAGCTCGGAGATCTGATCCCGATCGAGCCAGGTGAAGTACTTCAGATACCGGACCACGTCGAGATCGTTGGTATTCAACCAGTACTGGTAGAAACGGTAGGGAGACGTCAGCTCGGCGTCGAGCCAAACCGCTCCCGCCTCGGTCTTGCCGAACTTGACGCCGCTCGAGGTCATCACCAGCGGCGATACCAGCGCGTAGGCTTTCTTCTGGCGCATGCGGCGAATCAGCTCGGCACCGGCGGTGATGTTGCCCCATTGATCGCTGCCGCCGGCCTGCAACGTGCAGCCGAAACGATCGTTCAGCACCAGGAAGTCGTAGGACTGAAGCAGCAGGTAGCTGAACTCGGTGTAAGAGATGCCGTCCTCACTGTCGAGCCGACGATGTACGCCTTCCTTGGCGAGCATGTAGTTGACCGTGAAATGCTTGCCGATGTCGCGCAGGAAATCGACCAGGTTGGCACTGCACAACCAGTCACCGTTGTCGACCAGGCGCGCCGGATTGGCCTCGACGTCGAAGTCGAGGAAGCGGCTCAGCTGCGCCTGGATGCCGACGATGTTCTCGGCCACCTGCTCCTTGGACAGCAGCTGGCGTTCTTTGGTCTTGCCGGTCGGATCGCCGATCAGGCCGGTGCCGGTGCCGGCGAGGGCGATCGGCGTGTGCCCGGCCCGCTGCAGGCGCGCCATGTTCAGGATTTGCAGCAAACTGCCGACGTGCAGGCTGCGGGCGGTCGGATCGAACCCGATATAGAACGTCCGGGCGCCCTCCGCGAGGTGCTCGGCGACCCCCTCGGAGCCGTCGTAAACCAGGCCACGCCAGGTCATCTCGTCATAAATACTCAATGGTCATTCTCCTCAGAGGCTCGAGCCCGGGCTTGAATTTTCGAGCAGAAAAGCGGACGGTGCGGGGCGGGCCAGCAGAACGAACGCCTACTATAACACCTCACCGCCACCGCTATTGCATGCCGTTTGGGAACTGAAACGCTCGCCACGACGTATCAGTCGACAACATGCGTACCCGACCCACCTGCCCCTTCTCTCGCCGGATCGCGGCCCTGATCCTGGGAGCCGCGGCGATGCTGACCCTGACAGCCCATTCACCGCCGCCTCAGCCCCAGCCGTCACGAGACGAGCCTTTCCTGCGCGGAATGACCGTCTCATGCCCCGGTTACGGCCGCATCTGGGGTTCACCGGCGATGGAGGACTCCCTGCGCGAGCTTTCAGAGCTCGGAGTCGATTGGGTATCGATCCACCCCTACGCCGGCGTCCGTCGTGACGGCTCGATTCGTTTTACCCCGGCCGCGGAAACCGGCTACCTCGAACGCGCCGCGGGTTTTGCCCGACGTCAGGGTATCGAGCTGCTGTGGAAGCCGCATCTCGCCTATTGGGGGAGCTTCGACTGGCGCGGTGACATCGCCTTCGGCGACGACGAGGCGGCCTGGCGCCGCTTCTTTGACGACTATCGTCGGTTCATCGTCGACCAGGCACGCTTCGCCGAACGCTGGCGCATGCCGCTATTCACCGTTGGCCTCGAGTACGAGAAGACCACCCACCGAGAGGCTGAATGGAGGCGGATCATCGCAGAGGTGCGCCGTGTCTACTCCGGGCAGATGACCTACTCCGCCAACTGGAGCGATCTCGACCGCGTGAACTTCTGGGACGCGCTCGACCTGATCAGCGTCCAGGCCTACTTTCCGCTGAGCCACGAGCCCTACCCCTCCACCGACGCCATCCGCCGCGGCTGGGACGGCCCCCTCGAGCAGCTCCGCAAGCTCTCCGAGCGCTACGACAAGCCCGTCCTCTTCGCCGAGATCGGCTATGACATCGCCGCCGGGGCCGCCCGCGAGCCGTGGCGCGGTGAACGCGACGACACCCCCGAGAACCGAGCCCTACAGCGACGCTTGATGGAAGTCGCCCTCGAGCGTCTCGAGCGCGAACCGTATATCGCCGGCATGTTCTGGTGGAAGTGGATGCCCGGCTCGCGCTATCGCGGCGACTTCGCGATGCGCCACCCCGCCGTCATGGAGGTCGTCCGCCAGGCCTGGGGCGAGGATCTCCGGATCTCGGCCGAATAGCTGTCGTCACGGTGGAGTATCATGTCAACTCAGAGAGGAGACAACATGGCTGCCATCCATATCCAAGATGTTCCCGACGAAGTCCTGGAAGCGCTCAAGAATCGAGCTCGGCGCCGCGAACGGTCGCTCCAGGGAGAGCTGCGCCACATTCTCTCGTCAGCGGCACAGTCGGAGCCCCGCAAACCAAAACTTGCGCCGCTAAAGCTTCGCTTCTCAGACGCAACCCCTCGAAGTAGCTGGAACCGCGAGGAGATCTACGGCGACGATGGACGATAAAGACGTCCTTGTCGACACCAACGTTCTCTTGACAGCAACAACTCCAGCCCGCGCGCTTCATGGCGCGGCGCTTGAAGTTCTCAGCGAGTGGCCAGCTCGGGGTTACTCTCTATGCGTCAGCGGCCAGGTCTTTCGTGAGTACCTGGTGGTTGCTACCCGCCCCAGAGACGTCAACGGTCTCGGACTCAGCATCGAGGACGTGCTCTTCAACATTGCTGAGCTTAGGCCGCGACTCCGACTCCTCGATGAACGAACCGCTGTATTTGAGCACTTGCGCTAGCTGATTCAAGAAGTCGGATGTCGAGGCAAGCAGATCCATGACGCCAACCTCGTGGCAACCGCACTCGTGCATGGCGTGAACTGTATTCTGACCGCTAACTCTAAAGACTTCAGCCGTTTCGGGGCTTATATCGAAATCCTGGACCTGAGAGAAGTGGACTCTGCTCCTTAATGTCCTGCACATGACCACCATCAACACTACCGTCGCCCGGGTGACGGAACGTATTCGCCGGCGCAGTCGATCGACGCGCCAGGCCTATCTCGACCATCTCCGCGCTGCCGCGAGCAGCGGCCCGCGCCGCGGCCGACTCTCGTGCTCCAACCTGGCCCACGGCTTTGCCGCTTGCGGCGCCGGGGACAAGGCCGCGCTCAAGGACAGCGAACGATCCAACATCGCGATCGTCACCGCCTACAACGACATGCTGTCGGCCCACCAGCCGTTCGAGGACTTCCCGGCCCAAATCAAAAAAGCGGTTCGGGAAGCCGGCGCCGTGGCTCAGGTCGCAGGCGGCGTGCCGGCGATGTGCGACGGCGTCACTCAGGGTTTCCCCGGTATGGAGCTCTCCCTATGGAGCCGCGACGTGATCGCCATGTCGACCGCCATCGCCCTCTCCCACGACATGTTCGACGGCGCCATCTGCCTCGGGGTCTGCGACAAAATCGTTCCGGGACTCTTGATCGGCGCCCTGTCTTTCGGCCATCTGCCGATGGTCTTCCTGCCCGCTGGACCGATGCCTTCGGGGCTCTCCAACAAGGAGAAGGCGCGCGTCCGCCAGCTCTACGCCGAGGGAAAAGTCAGCAAGCAGGAACTGCTCGACGCCGAAAGCGCCGCCTACCACTCCCCGGGCACCTGCACCTTTTACGGCACCGCCAACAGCAACCAGATGTTCATGGAGGTGATGGGCCTGCACCTCCCGGGAGCCTCCTTTCCCAACCCCGGCACGCCGCTGCGCAACGCCTTGACCGCCGCCGCCGCCCGGCGGGTGGTCGAGCTGACCGCGGCCGGCGACGAATGGACGCCCCTGGGCGAGATGGTCGACGAACGATCGATCGTCAACGCGGTGGTCGGGCTGCTCGCCACCGGTGGCTCCACCAACCACACCCTGCACCTGGTGGCGATCGCCCGCGCCGCCGGCATCATCATCGACTGGCAGGACTTCGACGATCTCTCCAACGCGGTGCCGCTGCTCGCCCGCGTCTATCCGAATGGCCCGGCCGACGTGAATCACTTTCACGCCGCCGGCGGCCTGGCCTACCTGATCGGTGAGCTGATCGACGCCGGCCTGCTGCATGCGGACGTCGGGACCGTCGCCGGCGACGGCCTCGGCGCCTACCGCACCGACGCGACACTGGTCGACGATCGCATCGCCTGGCAGCCGGCCAGCGGCGAAAGCGGCGACGACAACATCCTGCGTCCGGCATCTCGGCCCTTCCAACCCTCCGGCGGCCTCAAGCTGCTCGAGGGCAACCTGGGACGCGCGGTGGTCAAGATCTCGGCGGTGGCCCCCGAGAACCGCCGGATCGAAGCGCCCGCGGTCGTCTTCGATCATCAAGAAGACCTGCCGCGGGCCTTTGCCGCCGGCAAGCTCGACCGCGACTTCGTCGCCGTCGTCCGCTTCCAGGGCCCGCGGGCCAACGGCATGCCCGAGTTGCACAAGCTGATGCCCCCCCTGGGCGTGCTCCAGGACCGCGGCTTTCGCGTCGCCCTCGTCACCGACGGCCGTCTCTCCGGCGCCTCCGGCAAAGTCACCTCGGCGATCCACGTCACCCCAGAGGCTGCCGACGGCGGCGCCCTGGCGCTGCTGCGAACCGGCGATCCGATGCTCATCGACCCGGAGCTGGGCGTGCTCGAGGCGCGGCTCGACCTCTCGGGCCGTCGCCCGGCGGTCCCCGACCTCAGCACCTGCCACATCGGCTTCGGCCGCGAGCTCTTCGCCAACTTCCGGGCCAGCGTCACCGGTGCCGAGGAAGGAGCGACGTGCTTCGGCGCCGACTCCTTCACCGTGACCGACACCTGCCTCGAAGACCCGGAGCCCGAGCTGGCGTTGGTGGCCGCTGAAGAAGGCGTTTAGGAGACCCTCCAGGAGCATGGCCGAGGCCGAGCCGCAACAGGAGACCTTGCGTACGCCCGACGGCGCGCGCCTGGTTTGTCGCGTCTTCGAGCCTGAAGAGAGCCCGCCCCGCCGGGTCGTGGTCATCAACTCGGCGATGGGCGTGCGCCAGCAGTACTACTTCAAATACGCGCAATACCTGGCCGGCGCCGGTTTGGTGGCGGTGACCTATGACTACCGGGGCATCGGCGACTCGGCGAGCTCCGACGGGGTTCGCAGCAGCCCGGCCATCCTGCGAGATTGGGGGCGCGACTTCGAAGCGATCCTCGTCCGGGTCGAAGAACAATACCCGGGCCTGCCCATCGCAGTCGTGGGCCATAGCGTCGGCGGCCAGATCCTGGGGCTATTGCCCCGGCCCGAACGCGTCCATGCACTGCTGGGCGTGGCGGCCCAGAGCGGCTATTGGAAGCTCTGGAGCGGCGTCCACCGGCTGAAAATGCTAGCGCTCTGGTACCTGCTCATCCCGGTCGCCTGCGCGACCCTGGGCTACCTGCCGAGTCAACTCTTCGGCGGCGGCGAGCACATTCCGTCAGGCGTGGCGCGACAATGGGCCCAGGCTGGCCGGCAACCCCGCTACGTCAAGGACCGATTTGCCGACGACAGCTCCTTCGACCGCGTTCGATTTCCGATCCGCCTCACCGGCTTCTCCGACGACACCTTCGCGCCCGAGAAAGCCATCGGCGGCCTGGCCGCGCTCTACCCCAACGCCCGAATCGAACAAAAGCAGATTGTGCCGGGCCGCGAGCACGGCCACAAAATCGGTCACTTCGGCTTCTTCAGGTCGCGGACGGAAGACAGCCTGTGGGCGGACAGCGTCGCCTGGTTGTCCAGTATTTGAGCTGATACCGCACAATGTCCAACACCCAAGCCGACATCACCCACCTCTTGATCGCCTGGAGCGAGGGCGATCAGGAAGCACTCGAAGCCCTGATGCCTGTCGTCTACTCGGAGCTCCGCCGTCTCGCTGGGGGTTACCTGCGAGACGAAAGCCGCACGTTGATGCAGACCACGGAGCTGGTGCACGAGGCCTACCTGCGCCTCGCCGGCAGCGACGTCGAGTGGCGCTGCCGCGGCCACTTTTTCGTCATCGCGGCCCGCACGATGAGACGTCTCCTGGTCGATCTTGCCCGACGCCGCGCGGCACTTCGCCACGGAGGTGAAGCGCAGCGGGTCACCCTGCGGGAGGTCGACGGCGAGGCTTCCCCCGGAGTCGATATCCTGGGGCTCGATGATGCGCTGCAGGAGCTGGCAACGTTCGATGAGCGCAAATCACAGGTGATCGAGCTACGCTTCTTCGGCGGTCTCACCATCGCCGAGACAGCTGCCGCCCTCGAGCTTTCGACCGCCACTGTCGAGCGCGACCTGCGCGCCGCCAAGGCCTGGCTTCAAGCGGCCCTCAGCACGTCGGACTGATATCGATGTTAGCTAGATCGCATCCAGAAACGCACGTTGTCCACCGGGGGAGCGGCGCCCGGATCCCCGAGGACGGCGCTGAGCCGTGTTTGAGCGCGGCTTCGTCGGAACTGCAAACCGCTTGGAATCAGCACCTTAGAGACCAGAAGAGGCCGCGCGAGTTCAGGGCAGCGCTGCCCGCAGGGGTCCGGGCGACGCGGAGAGATGG
>JAAUXY010146199.1_pt1 | contig 24306 bp, 26 predicted proteins | sample 7278121 | NCBI WGS metagenome assembly JAAUXY01 (sample SAMN14350117, study PRJNA611818) | marine sediment metagenome | isolation source: surface marine sediment (1.8m) | place: French Polynesia: Moorea | collected 2018-08 | reverse complement strand
TCGATGCGTCCCAGATCCGTGAGCTGTCTGTGTTTCTCGGCGGCGCGGTAGCTGCAGCGGAACCCGTTAAGCGCTGTGCGGCGGACAGCGTTGCCGCAGCCGCGCCAGTCACCCAGGGATGGAGTCTGACTCTGGAGGGATCCCGTTTTATCGACCCAGCGGTGGCGGGGCTCGAGGCTGAGGACGTTCCTGATCTGGCGCTCAAATGGGTGTTCGCCTATCCGGGCGCTACCCGGGCGCGCAGCCAGCCGGTGCCTTACGGTGACGCCATTCTGGTGGGGAGTCAGGGTGGTAGCGTCTATGCGTTGAATCTGGCTGACGGCTGCGCACACTGGGAGTTTCAGGCAGACGTAGAGGTGCGCAGCGCGCTGGCTCTGAGCGACGACGGCAGGCGGGCCTATTTCGGCGACGTCGGCGGCACGGTCTATGCGATTGATCCTCGCGATGGTTCGGAGGTCTGGCGTGCAAACGCTGATCCTCACCCCGATACGACGCTCACAGGCTCTCCGCGGCTCTACCGGGATACCCTGTACGTGCCTTTGTCATCATCGGAGTGGGCGAGCGCTGCGGATCCGGGCTATGCCTGCTGCACGTTCCGCGGCGGCGTGGCCGCGTTCGACGCGGCTACAGGGGAGAAACGCTGGACTGCTTACGCGATTCCGGACGAACCTTCGCCGACCGGAAAGAAAAACGAGCTGGGAGTTGAGCTTTATCATCCAGCGGGGGCGCCGATCTGGAACTCGCCGACCGTCGATGAGAAACGCAATCTGCTCTACGTCGGCACCGGTGAGGCGTATACCTCGCCGGCTGCGGATACCAGCGATTCCGTGCTTGCCATTGATCTCGACACCGGTGACGTCGTCTGGCATTACCAGTCGATTGCCGGTGACGCCTGGAACATGGCCTGTTTCATCGGCGGCGGCGCCAACTGCCCGGAAGAAGACGGCCCGGACCTCGACATCGGCGCGCCGCCGGTGTTGATGAACGTCGGGGGGCGCGATCTGGTCGTTGCCGGTCAGAAATCGGGTGACGTGTTTGCCCTGGACCCGGCTGATGGCCGCCTCATCTGGCGGAACAAAATTGGCCGTGGCGGCTTTGCCGGTGGCGTGCACTGGGGTCTGGCGGCGGTGGACGGCGTGATCTTCGCGCCGAATGCAGACACGATTTTTACCGGCCGCTTTACGGGTCCGCGCAAACCGGGTCTCTTTGCCTTGAATGCCGCTGATGGAGAGGTGCTGTGGCATACGCCGGCGCCGGACGTCTGTCCGGCGGTCGACAAGCCCGCCTGCGATCCGGGACTGTCCGCCGCGGTCACCGCCATTCCAGGAGTCGTCTTTGCCGGTGCGTTCGACGGTCATCTGCGTGCCTACGACAGCGCCAGCGGTGAGATCGTGTGGGATTTCAATACCCGCGGTACGTTCCCGTCTGTTTCAGGCGAGATTGCAAAGGGCGGCAGCATCGAATCGGATGGCCCGGTCGTTTATCGCGGGCACGTGCTGGTCAATTCCGGTTATCTCTTTGGCGACCGGATGGCAGGCAACGCCTTGATGGTGTTTGCGGTGCCGTGATGAAGCGTCGTTACAGATCGTTTGCCGATCAAACCCAGCACTATTTCACCCGTCCGCACGAAGGGGTGCCCGCGTCGCCGCTCACCGGCCCGAGCATCTGGCGCGGCGCCGACCTGGTCGACCGTACGGATCTCTGGATGGTCACTCTGGCACCTGGAGAAGCAGACGAGATCGTTGCAGCCGCAAGAGGCGCTGTGGCATCCGGTTTCGAGCTGGAAGATGTCGACAAAAGTCGTTTTCCGCTGCCGACGGTTGGGCCGAAAGTCAGGGAATGGCGCCGCACCATCGAGCAGGGGGTTGGTTTTGTCGTTGTCCGAGGTCTACCGGTTGCGGAGCTCTCTGATCAGGAAGCGCAGATGGCTTTCTGGGGTGTCGGCCATCACATGGGTATTCCCGGCGCCCAGAACCCGGACCAGGAGCTCCTGGGTCATGTCCGCGACTATCAGGAGGCGGAGGACAACCCGCACGTACGTCTCTATCGGACAGCGGCAAACATCGAGTTTCATTGTGACGCCGCCGACGTGGTCGGTTTACTCTGCCTCTCGACGGCGCGTTCGGGCGGTCAGAGTCGAATTGTGAGCACGGGCGAGCTTTTCAACCTTGTCATGGCTGAGGACCCGGACCTGGTGCAGGCGCTGTTCGAGCCTTTTGTGCTCGACCGTCGCGGCGAGGGGCGGGAAGGTACCCTCCCATATTACTACCTGCCGCCCTGCGCCTACGCGAAGGGAGAGCTCCGTACGTTTTACCACAGTGAATATATGCGGTCCGTGGCCCGCCATGAGGGCGTAGAGATACCGCCGGCGCAGAAAAAGCTCATAACGCTCTACGATACGTTCGGTGCGGATCCGGAAATCCAGCTCGACATGTGGCTGCAGCCCGGGGATATGCAGTTTCTATCCAATCACAGCATTGCGCACGCGCGAACGGCCTACGAGGATGATCCGGACAGTCCCAGACATCTGCTGCGGCTCTGGTTGTCGCTGGAATAGTATCGAGCGGAACGCCAAACCAGCTTAGTCCGTTTCCTGCAGCGTCTCTTCTGGCGGAAGTGCCCGGCGTTGCCAGCCCAGCACCTCCGCAATCACGAGCGTCACGATCACCACGGCCAGCATGATCACCGCGGAATTTAATGCCCACTCGATTCCGCCGGTCACCTCCACGATCTGGCTGCTCACCAGCGGTGCAATCGACGAGCCGAGAGAGGACATCAGCAGCATATAGGCGATGTTTCTGTGGGTAGGTGTGCGTACCTGGGTGAGCGCAAACGCGACGTAGGCGTTGAATGTCGCGGACACGGAGAGCCCGTACGCGAAAGCGAGCAGCAGGACGTGCTCTACCCGCTCCAGCTGAGTCAGCAGGTACGCAGAGACCAGCGACAGGGTGACAAACGCGTAAACGAGATAACGCACGCTGATGTGGGCTACCAGCCAGGTGCCGGCAATGGAGCCGATCAGCGCAGCGGTGAAAATGTTCGACATGAACGTGCCGCCAACGCTGGGGGCTACTGCAAAATGACTTGTGATGTATTGCGGCGCCCAGATGAAGAGGGTGATTTTGGCGGTCATGAACACCAGCAGGCTGATACCGATGAGGACGATGCGCGGGTTCCATTGGGTTCTGATCGGCTCCGCGCCGCTCGGTCCAGGAGCCGTCCGACCGCGCTCGAAGCTCGACAGCAGGATCAACACGATCACAAACAGGATTACCCCGGCGGTAATCAGATAGGTGCTGCTGAACGGCAGCGCGCGGGCCAAAAAGTAAGAGGTCAGTGCGGCAAAAATGACGCCGCCGCCGTTGAACATTGCGTCCTGGGCAACGATGGCGGCCTGGCGCGCCCGGCCGTCCCAGAGCTGGGTAATCAGCGTGCTGGAGCCACATATGGCGGTGCTGATGGCGAGGCCAAACAAGACAAACCACAGGGCCAGCCATTCGAACTGCAAGGTGAAGTGGATGGCCGTCAGCGCTGCTGCGCAGATCAGATGCGAGGTCAAGAGCGCCCGTTTGATGGAAAAGTAGTCGAATACGACAAATGCGACGAGCTGACCGACCAGGCCCGCGGCGGTGAACCAGGTGAACTGCGCGGCCATGTCGGTGACTTCTACGCCGTAGTACTCAGCCGCGGCCGGGACGATGAGGCCAATGGTTGTCACCACGCTCGCAATCACGAACGTGGCCAACTGACAGGCAATCAGCAGCTGCAGCGAGTTGCGGGTGATCACTCAGTCTCCCCCGCCGGTGGCTAAGCGAAGCTCGGAACGGGTGCAGAATGGGGGGAGATCAACCTCCTCGGCCGGGTCCGTCGTAAGATCCGAGAAGCTCGTACCATCCTGCACCGCGGATGTTCATGGGGATGTCACCGCCAAGACGCTGCATGGTTTCGAGATGACGCATCCGGCCCGGCCAGGCGTTCTCGTCGGCCTGCCATTCGTTGAGCACTCGTTCCGCTTCCTCGTAGGAGTCGGCCTCGACCTCGTAAAAGGAGATGTAGCGTGACGGCGTCTCGATATCGAGGTGCGGGCCCGACAGCTTGAAAACGCGGCCGCGCACGAAGTTCGGGCAGTGGGTCGTGTCTTCGATGTGCTGGTCGATGAACCACTCGTCGAACGCAGCCTGATCCTCAGCGCTCAACGGCTCGCACAGCCCGATCAGCATGAATTGCGGCATGACTTTCTCCTCAGGTCCGCTTGGCGGTGATTGAGGTGCGGCCTTCACTCATCTGCTGCATCGCATCGTCCGGGTTGTTACCCACCCACACGCAGAGTTGTGGATCAGCTTGTTTGATGTCGCCGGAGATGTACTGACCCTTTTTGGTGAAGATGCCGACCTGGTTGCCGTTCGAGACTTTGATGTTGCCGTCACCGTCGAGCTCATAGAGCGTATCGGGATCAAAAGGATGTGTCAGACTGGCCATTATTCGCCCACCCATTCCGTCAGTTTGTGATGCAGCCAGCGGACCTTGGACTCCTGATAGCCGGACAGGACAACGCCCGTCTGGTACGTGGACTCGAGGCCTTCCTGGACCCGCGGCATGTTGAACGCGTCCTGGTCGAAGACTTTACCCAGGAAGCCCAGCGCGCTCGACCAGGATTGGTCTGCTTCGAGCCACACGACGGGCGCCGGTGGCGGGCGCTCACCCTCGAACGGTGCGAGCATGATGCATTCCATGATGGCGCTGCGGTGATCGTTGCCGTTCGGACGGAAGCGGTAGTTGATGCCGTTGAAGGCACCCCAGGGATGGAAGTTCGGAAACAGCGTGTAGTCGATGCTGTCGACGAGCTCGGCGTCGCAATACTCGTCCACGCGCGCCCCTGCGACAGGACGCAGATTTTCCCGTGATCGTTCAGCCAGGTATTCCCGCAGATTCATGCCTTCGGGGATCTCGGGCACTTCGGCGTCGTGCGGCAGGTCCAGGTTGGCGCGCAGCGCCTCCTGGTCGGAGACTTCATAGTCCAGCAGCGGGCTCGACGTGCCGCCGGGGGTGATCACCCTGGCGCAGTTTTCCCAGATATCAACCTGGCTGTTCACGTCGCCGAGACTGCGCAGGATCTGCGGATGTGTACCGTTGACGTGGTAAGCCTCGCAGAAGGCTTCCTGGGCAATCTTCCAGTTGCACGGCATGACCTTGGCGACGTGGGCTGCCTTGTACAGCGTGGCTGGTTTCCAGCGCTGGAACTGATCGGCAAGGTCCTTGATGTAGTCATCGAATGGCGCGCAGTTCTGGTCCGGATTGATGAATACGAAACCTTCCCAGGTGGCAACCGGCAGCTCCGGCAGGTTGAAAGTGCTCTTGTCGACATGGGCAAAGTCCCAGTCGGCTGGAATGTCGCAGAAGCTGCCGTCGAGGTGCCAGGCAAAGCCGTGAAATGCACAGCGTAGCTCCGTGGCATTGCCGTCGAACTCTTTCAGCATGCGGCCGCGGTGCAGGCACGCGTTGGGAAACGCTTTTATGTCGCCGGCGTCGGTACGCACCACCAGGAACGACATACCGGCAATGTCATAGCGCATGTGATCGCCGGGGAGCGGAATTTCTTCTTCCCGACACGCCATCTGCCAGACTTTTTTCCAGAGATGCTCAACCTCCCGGTCGTGCCACTCTTTTGTCGTGTAGCGGCTCACGGGGTACTCGACCACACCCATGTCCTTGGGCGACTGCAGCCGCAGGACGTCGGGTACGTCGTGGGAGTCCGTGTCCAAGAGATCCTGATAGGTCAGGCCCGGTGAGCGCGGCATGGTTGCCGGATCGAGGTCCTTGTAGGCTTCAGCCATTTTCGTCTCCTAGTTCTGAGACACCGGCGGCGGCGTCAATCTGAGTGGGGTCAATTCGATCCTCGGGCGCTTTGGCGTCGAACTCGATATGCAGTTCCTTGAGGGCCCGGAGGGAGAAGCTTGGCGCGACGGTGAAATCGTTGGCGTCCTCGACGAAGCGCATGCCGTCCACGCGGTCGATGAGCGCGCGAAACGCCCAGTACAGCTCACGACGCGCCAGCGGTGCTCCGAGGCAGTGATGTACCCCGGATCCGTAGCCGAGGTGGCGTCCTGGTTTATTGCGATCGAGGTCCAGATCGGCGGGGCATTCGAATTCCCGCTCGTCGCGATTGGCGGCGGCATAGCGCACGTTGACCATGGCGCCTTTGGGGATCGTCACGCCGTGGAGCTCAATGTCCTCGGCAGCCATTCGAAAAAGACCCTGCACAGGGCCTTCCAGGCGCACAACTTCCTCGCAGAACGTCTTGAGGTACTTGTCCGGATCAGACTTCAGCTGCTCCCAGACGTGAGGGTTCTCGATCAGGAGCTTCATGCCATAGGCAATAGCGTTGGTAGTCGTCTCCGATCCGCCGACGAAGGTGTCGGCCATCATCTCCGCGTGGAGCTCATTGTCGTTGAGCGGACGCCCCCACTCGGGAATCACGCGGTTGACCATCTCGGAAAGCAACGTGTCGTCCGGCTCCTCGCGCAGCTGATCGAATTTCGGCTGGAAGTAGTGCTGAGCCTCGATCTCCATCTCCACCGACCACTGCTCTTCTTCCTCGGTCTGCATCATGCCGAGGCGCTGCACCCATGCATCGGTCCAGGCTTTGATGCGCCAGATGTCCTCCTCCGGCACGCCCATCTGCTGACCGATCACAATGAGTGGCAGAGGCACGGCATACTGCTTCACCCAGTCGCATTGGCCATCGTCTACAAAGGCGTCGATCAGCTTGTACGCGGTGTCGCGGACGAACGGATCCATGGCGTTGATCTTCTTCGGGCGGAACGCCTCATTGAACATCGCACGCATCTGTTTGTGGTTGGGGTCGTCGCGGCCAGCCAGCGTGGGTGCCGGCACCCAGCCTTTCTCCTTGTAGAGCTTGTGCATGCGCTCGGCGCGCTCGGCGTTCAGACGGTCGCGGCTGCCGCCCTGTCCGCCGGACATGCTGTTCAGATAGTGCGCCGGATCCAGCAGGACGTCCCGCAGATCCTCGAAACGGGTAATGACGTAAAAGCCGGTGATCGGATCGACCCACACGGGCGCTTCGTCGCGCAGACGCTGGTAGGCATGATAGGGGCAGTTCTGCAGCCCCGAGTCGAGAAAATTAATGCCGTCCAGCGAGTCGGGTACGATGGTCTCGTACGGTTGTTTGCTCATGACTTCTCCCCTGAGCCCAAAATCTATCGAAACGGTGTTGTTGTCAACGCTGGGTGAGCGGGGTAGTCTACTTCAAATTTATGGACCGTGGTACAAAAAACACTGGGGAGGCGGCGGTGACCATGACGCTCGAGGAAATGCTCGAAAAAGAGACCATCAAGGAGCTGCGCATCATGTACAGCCACTACTTTGATGGTAAGAATCTGGAAGGACTGGTGGACCTCTTCACCGAAGACGCCATCTGTGAGTTTGGTCCGGACTACGGCGGCGACTGGATTGGCAAAGAGCAGATCAGGACCAACTTCGCCGGATACATGGAGCAGGAAGGGCCGCCGTTTGCAGTCCTGCATTCCGTGACCAACCCCTGGATCCGGCTCATCGACGAGACGACGGCCAATGGCCGCTGGTACCTGCACGACCTTTTTACCTCGGAGGGTTCAGATAGCCCCCTTGGCCTCTACGGCATCTATGACGATGTGTACAAGAAAGTCGACGGGCGCTGGCTGATCCACCTCACCCGTATCGATTTTCTCTGGCCCAAGCGCCAGTTTTACGGTCTGCGGGAGTTCTGAAGCGGCTCGAGGGTCAGAGCAGGAAGTTGTCCAGCTCGCTGGAGATTTTCTGCTGCAACGGACGGAGACAGACCGGTAACAAAAGCGACAGATAGTTGCGCTTGAGCTCCAGCTCGAGTCGGTCGGGATCGTACTGACCTTTGCTCCACATCATGTACTGCGACCAGAACGCGGCGACCATCGTCTCAGACAGATGCTGAATGTCGGTCCTCGGATTGAGCTCACCTTTCTCGAGCATCGCTTCGAGGGAGACGACAATCGCCCGGGTTGTGCCGCCAATCAGCACATCGACAATCTGATCACCCTCGTTGGCGCGCAGCAGAGCCTGGGTGATGGCCCGGGCGTAGGCAGGCTCCTCCCGGGTCTGCTCCACCGAGTTGTGCATCTGACCGAGCAGGCGGTCGAAGCCAAGCTCATGAAACTCCTCTGCGGTCCGGTTCCAGCCTTCAGCCACGCTCTCGCGCAGCGCTTCCAGCAGCAGCTCGTCCTTGGTGTTGTAGAGGTTGTAGAGCGTAGTGGGTGAGACTTTAGCCAGCATGGCGACGTCGCGCATGATTGTACCGTCATAGCCGTGCTTGGCGACGAGGTCGCGTGCTGCGCTCAGGATCCGCTGCCGGCGTTCCTGCTGGTTGGGAGTCAACGTTCGCGCTGCTGCGGTGGAAGCCATGGTCAGGTCACCGAGATGCCGTCTGACATGATCTGCTCCACCCGCGCCCGCGCGGCATCTTTGTCTTTGAAGTAGAGCGCGTTGATTTCCAGGAATTCGCTGGCTTCGTTAGGCAGATCCTCATCCCGGAATATGGCGCCGACGGGGCAGGCCGCCTCGCAGACGGCACAGTCGATGCACTCGTCGGGCTCGATGTAGCACATGCGATCCTCATCCTCGTCGATGTAAATGCAGTCGACGGGACACACCTCGATACATGATTGATCAACGACGTCTATACAGGCGCTGGCAATAACAAATGTCATTCTGGCTCGACCCGGTTGCGCTGTTGGCTGACCCTGACGGTGCGCCGCTGCCTTGGTGAGCGGTGCGGCAGGATTGCCTTGTTCTAATGGTGGGAGTAGTCTAATCGAAAACTGGACCTTACTACAATTTTGCGTCACGCACGCAAATCCCGGGGGAGAGCAATGCACGGTTTTTTTGACGATCTGATTGATGCCGAGCCGTCCGCGGAGGGCAGTCCCTTCCCGTTGATGCCCGAAGGCGAAGCGGTGGATATGGGCACGGCCCCTGACGGCACACCGCTGATCGATCCGCGGATATTCGACTCACCGGAGTTTTTCAGGAACCCCTATCCCTACTACCGGATCCTCAGAGATCACTACCCCGTTTATCATGACAAGCTGCACAACTGTTATTGGGTGACGCGCTATGACGACATCACCGAATGCTATTTTGATGACGAAGGGTTCAACACCATCCCCAAAGGCAGCTCCAGCGGCGTGCTGGGCAACACTCAGCTGGAGCTCTCCGGCGTAGAGCATCGGCGCAGACGCAACCTCTACGGTCAGCATCTGGTTGGGAAGTCGCTGCAGCTCAGGGTGCCTGCCATCGAGCGCCTTGCGCGCGAGATGATTGGCGCGTGGGATGACGCAGCGGCTGCCGGCTCAGAATTTGTCATCGATGAAGGATCGCGTCGCACGGTTGAGCTCGGCAGGATGTTTGCGAACGAATTCCCGATCCGCGTGGTCTGTGAAGTGCTCGGATTTCCGCAGGAGGCGCAGGACGACTTCTACTACTGGTACAACTCGATGATGAGCGGCCTCGGTGGCTCGGAAACCCATAAGCAGGGTGTCGAGGCGCGTCAGCACCTGGAGGACTACGTCGAAGGTATCGTCGAAGCACGCCGCAAAGAGCCGACCTATTTGTATGACTAAGACGGCAACCCGGTTGGCTTGGACATCATCAGCAAACTCTGCGAGACCAGGATCGACGGCGATTTTCTGTCCACTGAGGAAATTACCTCCAACATTGCGCTGATTGTCGGCGGCGGCGGCGAAACCACCCGCGGCGCCATCATGAATCTGTGGTGCCTGCTCCTGCGACATCCGGATCAGTTTGCCGCGGTGCTCGACGATGAAAGCAACTGGGACCGGGCGTTTCATGAGATGCTCCGGCACTCGTCATCCATTGGCGGACAGCCGAGGCACAACACCTTTGACATTGAGATGCACGGGGTGCACATCCCCGCCGGCTCGCTCATGAACATGGTGGATTTCTCCGCCAATCACGACGAGCGCATCTTCAAGGATCCCGAGAAGTTCGACATTTTCCGTGAGGACCTTTACTCGGGGAAACTCCTGCGCAGCGGTTATCGCAAGGAAGGGCGCTGCAGCCACATGGCATTCGGCGTAGGGCCGCACCTGTGTCCCGGCGCATGGATTTCGCATCAGGAAACCGTGGTGGGCTCGAAGATCCTGGCGGAAACGATGCAGAACCCCAGAATTTGCGAGGACAAAATGCCGCGTGACCTGGACGGCGTTGGACCGTCACCTATGGGCATCGTGTCGGTGCGCGATCTCTGGATCGAGTTCGACAGGGCTTAAGGGGACAGGCGCGTGGCGGAGAAAGCACAATCCATTGCCGGTCTCAACGGCGTTGTCGTCACCAAGTCCGGTGGTGACGGCAGTGGCTACCGGACGTACGAGGTTTACCAGCGGGAGCGGGTTGGGGAGAGCACCGAGAAGATCAAACCGATCCATCTCGTCTCCGATGCCTATCGAGTTGATCCCTATCCATTCCTCGAGATTCTGCGCGAAAACTATCCCTGCTACCGGGACTGGCTCGGCAACCGCTACTGGCTGACCCGCTACGATGACGTGACGTCGGTATTCGCCGACGAAGCCAACTTCGAGACCCGCAGCAAGCTCTGGTTTTACGGGCTGGAAGACTTCGGTCGGGATCTGCGGAGCCTGCTGGCCGTGGAAGAGTGTGTTGCCCGCGGGCTTGACGACAATGTCAGCGCCGTTGCCGCGGAACTGATCGGTCAGATGCAGGCGGGTGCAGAGATGGACCTGGCCCGGGACTTCGCGGCTCGTCTGCCGCTGACGATACTTGCGGAAACGCTGGCGCTGCCGGAATCGGACAGAGAGCGTTTCTATTCCTTGTACTGGCAGGCTCAACGCGGTGCCGGCTGGCAGCCGGAGCTGCAGCGCATCGGGGAAACCGCGCTCTTTCAGATGGCCGAGCTCTTCGATCCGCTTGTCAACGAGCGGCGCGGTTCGGGCGGGGAAGACCTCGTATCTGTCATCGCCAATGCCGAGGTGGAGGGTGGGCCAACCACAGGCGCGGATGTAGCCACTACGCTCCTCGAGGGTGACCACGAGACGCTGCACGGCGCGCTCGCCAATCTCTGGTTTCTGCTGCTCACCCACCCGGACGAATTTGCAAAGGCGCGTTCCGATCGCCGCCTGATGAAGCTGGCTTATCTGGAGACGCTGCGCCACTCAGCGCCCGTGCTGTCCGCCAAGCGCTTTGCGAGGCACGAAGTGGAGCGGTTCGGGCGTTTGTTACCAGAGGGCGCTCTCATGATGTGCTCGGCAGCCGCTGCCAACAGGGATCCACGTGTTTTTCAGGATCCGGATCGGTTCATCGTCGACCGCCGGGACATGTGCCAGCGTGAACCGCGCGGTCAGTATCGGGCGGACGGCCTGGCGTCCGGCATTGCCTTTGGTCTGGGCAAGCCGTCCAAGCATCCCGCAATTCCCGAGGACCGGCCGCGATCGCACTATGCGCAGCTGCGCGACACTGCAGTGACTGCGTCGATGGCGCTGGTGGAGCGGTGTCCGAACCTGGCTCTGGCAGATGGCGCTGAGCCCCGGCTCAGCGCGCTCAGCGTGGGCGAGATGCATACCTGCTGGCAGCTGCCAGTGACAACTTAGGGCCAGTGACAACTTAGGGCCAGTGACAACTTAGGGAGAGAAGCGATGGCAGAACCGGTACCTGATCTGGGTCCTGAGCTCGATCCGAGGGTCTTTGACTCAGCAGAGTTTCAACGCGACCCATTTCCCGTCTACAAGCAGCTGCGCGACTACCACCCAATCTATCACGACCGGTTCCACAACCGCTGGATCATCTCGCGCTACTGGGACGTGGATGGCGCGTTTCAGGACAATGAGAGCTATGACCGGGCGATGTACAAGCCCGATGGTCCTTATGACTTCGGCTCGAGTCACATCTTCGGCCCCAACATCCTCGAATACGGCAACAGCGACGAGCATCGGCGTCTCAGAAACATCGTCGCGGGCCAGTTTGTCGGGCAGAAGCTGAACGATTTCCTGCCGATGATCGATCAGATCTCCAACGAGGTGATTGAGCGCTTCATCGACGATGGCGAGGTTGAGATTGTCAGCCAGTTCTCGAGCCAGGTGCCGATACGCGTGATCTCCAACATGCTCGGTTTGCCGCGGGAAGACGAAGACACGTTCGTGGAGTGGTATCAGCTGCTGATTGCCGGCCTTGGCTTTGGCGGAGAACACCTTGCCCGCGGCCTCAAGGCGCGGAACGACATGTGGGATTACATCGATCCCATGATTGAGGAGCGCACGAAAAACCCTGGTGAGGATCTGCTGTCGCGCATCTGCGTGGCGGAGATGAACGGCAGTCGCATGACGCCGGAGGAGGTCAAAGGCTTCGTGGCGCTCCTCCTTGCGGCGGGTGGCGACACTACGGACAAGGCCATTGCCAACATGTGGTATCACCTGATGTATACCCGCCCTGATCAATTTGCCGACGTCGTGGCGGATCCGTCGCTGTGGGAAAACGTGTTTACGGAGATGATGCGCTACGACCCGGTGGTGCACGCCCAGTTCCGCTTCACCACCCGGGAGATACCGATCCACGGCAAAGTCATCCCGGAGCGCGCGGGTGTCATTCTGTATCTCGGTGCGGGCAATCGTGATGAGCGGGCGTTCGAGAATCCCGATGCGTTCGACATTCACCGCGACGATCTGCACATGGGGCGGGAAAACCGTTCCGGACGCTACAAGGACGGCAAAAACGGTCATCTTGGATTCGGCATCGGCCAGCACTTCTGCATGGGTTACGCAATGGCGCGCCAGGAGGCGGCCATTGCCTGCAGGTTGCTCGCGGAACGTGTGAAGAATCTCCGGCCCAAGTTTGCGGAACACGCGGGGATCACGGCGCCCTCCATCGACTCCGGTGGCTTTCGCGCGCCGGCAGAGCTCTGGCTGGAGTTCGACAGGTGAAAGTCGTCATCGACAAAGACAAGTGCTACAAGTCCGGCGAGTGCTATTACAATCATCCCGAGCTCTTCAAGATGGATGACGAAGGCTTTCCGCTGGTATTGGTAGACGAGCTCAACGACGCAGCGCTCGTGCAGCACGCCGAAGAGGCCCGGGAAGTCTGTCCTGCGGTTGCCATCTCAATCGTCGATTAGCTTGGAACCCGCTCGCGGGTCACGCAGGGGAGGGAGCGTGGATCTGGATCAGAATCCCGACGTGGTCATCGTCGGTGCCGGCATCGGCGGCAGCGCGCTGGCGTGCGCGCTCAGTGAAGCGAACCTGCGTGTAGTACTGCTCGAAAAAACGCTTGAGCATAAGGACGTCGTGCGTGGTGAATGGATGGCCCCCTGGGGCGTTGCCGAGGCGGACAAGCTGGGGCTGACCTCAGTGTATGAGGCACACGGCGCGCATCGGCCAGATCGATTTATTGGCTACAACGAGCACCATTCGCGCGAACAGGCGGAGAACGCAGCGCTCGTCTTCGGGGAAGGGCCGGTATGCCCGCCGCTCTGCATCGGGCACCCCAGGGCGTGTGACGTGCTCAATCGCGTCGCCTGCGAGAAGGGTGCGCAGCTTTGTCGCGGCATACAGCGTCTCAAGGTGACGCCAGGCACGCCGCCCCGTGTGGAATTCACCTGGCAGGATCGCGCCTACGATCTGGAGCCACGCTGGGTGGTCGGCGCGGACGGACGCAACGGCATTGTCGCCCGGCAAATCGGTGCAACCCTGAGTCACGATGACGAGCATCATCTCTTTTCCGGCATGCTGGTCGAGGACGCGCACGCGTGGCCGGAAGACCTGCAGGTCATCGCCACCGAAGGCGACGCCCATGTGCTCGCCTTTCCTCAAGGTGACGGGCGCGTCCGCGTTTATCTCGGATGGCCGAAGGAAGATCGCACCCGACTCATGGGGCCAGAAGGGCCGCGCAACTTTCTCGACAGCTGGCAGCTCGACTGTGTGCCGGACGCCGCCGCCATCTATAACGCAAAGCCAGCCAGTCCCTGTATCGCCTACCCCAACCACGACTCCTGGGTTGATCACCTGGTGTGCGAGGGTGTCGTTCTGATTGGCGATGCGGCCGGGCGCAACGACCCGATAATCGGGCAGGGTCTGTCGGTTACGCACCGCGATGTGAGACTGGTACGTGACGCCATGCTCGATGCTGATTCCTGGCACGAAAGCACGTTTGACGGCTACGTCGCCGAACGTAAATCCCGTATGGAGCGTTTGCGGATCGTTGCGCGTATTGCGAGTCTGCGTGACGCTGCGTTCGGCGAGTCGGGACGCAGGCTGCGGCAGGATATACACGACCGGATAGATGCCCGCCCGGACCTGGCGGCGCCGATCAGCGCCGCGTTTCTCGGGCCGGAGACGCTGCCGGAAGAAGTCTTTTCCGAGGCGTTCACGACTGAAATTGTCGGTCAGCCCATATGGTCAGATTTGCCGTGAGGAAGTTGGCGTGAGGTTGGTGAGGTTGGTGAGGCTGGAGAGAACGGATGGATGAATTTACAGGAAAAGTAGCCGTCGTGACTGGCGCGGCGAGCGGGATCGGTCGCGCAACCGCGACGCGTTTTGCCGAGGAAGGCATGCGCGTGGTGCTTGCCGACATTGAGGAAGCAGCGCTGGCAGATGCGGTGGCGGACCTGACTTCGGCAGGGCATGAGGTGCTGGGCGTGCCAACCGATGTGTCGAGCTGGGAGGCGGTACAGGCTCTCGCGGAGCGGACCATGGATGGATTTGGCGCTGTCCATGTGGTGCACAACAACGCAGGCGTGGTCGTCTCGGGCCCTGTCGACTCCCTGTCCATCTCCGACTGGGAGTGGGTGCTTGGTGTTGATCTCTGGAGCGTCATTTACGGGGTCAAAGCGTTTCTGCCTCTCATCAAAGCGAGCGGCGAAGGGCACATCGTCAACACGGCCTCCACGGCGGGGTTGCAGGCGTCACCCTCGATTGCGCCCTACAACGTCGCCAAGTTTGGTGTGGTGGCGTTGACCGAGACGCTGCGGCTGGAGCTCGATGCGGAGAAGTCGTCCGTATCGGCCTCCGTTCTGTGTCCCGGCGCAATCAACACGCAGATTGTGACCAGCAAGCGCAATCGACCGGCAGCGTCCGCCGCCGATCATGAGTCCTCTGCCGCGGAAGCGGCATTCGAAGATCGTGCCGGTAAGCTCCTGGCGGAGCAGGGTAAAGATCCCGCCGAAGTCGCGGACATGATCGTGAACGCGATACGGGCGAACGACTTCTGGATCATCACTCACCCCGAATGGAAAAACGTGCTGCAGAAAAGAGTTGCCGCGCTTGCCACAGACAACTCGCTGCATTTCGGCTTTGGCGGCTGAGCTCATGCCGCTGACTTTCAACAAAGAGGTGTTCATCACGTGTGCGGTCACGGGGTCCGGAGCAACGCAGGATCGCAGCGAGCATGTGCCGCGCAGCCCGCGACAGATCGCCGATAGCGCGCTGGAAGCCGCGCGCGCGGGTGCAGCCGTTGTGCACTGTCATGTACGTGATCCGGAGACGGGTGCGCCGAGCCGCGATCCTGCGCTGTACCGCGAGCTCACTGAGCTGATCAGAGCGTCAGATACGGATGTGGTCCTCAATCTCACGACGGGCATGGGCGGTGATCTGTATCTCGGCCCGGTGGAAGAACCGCTGCCACCGGCGAGCGGCACCGACATGGCCGGCGCCACGGAGCGCATGGAGCCGATTGCACTGTGCCGCCCGGAAATCTGCACGCTCGATTGCGGCACGATGAACTTTGCCGAGGCGGACTACGTCATGACCAATACGCCCGGGATGCTGCGGGCCATGGGTGCGCAGATTGCGGCGCTGGGTGTACAGGCAGAGATCGAGGCGTTTGATACCGGCCACCTGTGGTTTGCGCGACAGCTCGTGGAGGAGGGCGTTCTGCCGCCGCCGGTGCTCGTGCAACTGTGCATGGGTGTGCCCTGGGGGGCACCTGACGATCTGCAGACCCTGCTGGCGATGGTCAACAACGTTCCCGACGACTGGACATGGTCGGCGTTCAGCCTCGGCGCCCATCAGATGCCCTATGTTGGCGCGGCGGTGCTTGCCGGCGGTAACGTACGCGTGGGTCTGGAGGACAACCTTTATCTCGGTCGCGGGCAGCTTGCCACGAACGCGCAGCTCGTCGAACGGGCGGTGGGCATCATCGAAGGTCTGGGTGCAACCGTCATGGGGCCGGACGCTGTCAGGGAGAAGCTCCAGCTGACCAAGCGCGATCCTGCATGAAAGCGGCGGTGCTCGGAGCGGGCGTCATCGGCGCCGGATGGGCCGCGCGTTTCATCTGTCACGGCTGGGACGTTGCCTTGTGGGATCCGGACGCGGCGGCGTGCGAACGAGCTGCAAAGCTGTCAGCCGAGGCGCGTACGCTGCTGTCTGAAGTGTACGACCAGCCGTTGCCTGCGAGCGGCGCACTGGACGTCTGCGACGATCCGGGTCAGGCGGTGCAGGCGGCGGACTGGGTACAGGAGAGCGTACCCGAGAACCTTGCCATCAAGCATCAGCTCTACAAGACGGTAGCCGGAGCGCTGCATCCGCAAACGCCCCTTGCATCCTCCACCTCAGGCTTCAAGCCGTCAGAGCTTGCTGCCCAAACGCCGGTCGCGGCACAGCTGCTCGTGTGCCATCCGTTCAACCCGGTCTACCTGCTGCCGGGGGTCGAGGTGGTACCGGGCACGGCAACTCGAACGGAGATCAGCGACCGGGTGATCAAGATCCTCCCCGCTATCGGCATGCAGCCGACGCTGGTGCGCCATGAGATAGATGCCCACGTTGCGGACCGTTTGCTGGAAGCGGTCTGGCGCGAAGCTTTGTGGCTCGTTCACGACGGCGTGGCGACCACCGGTGAAATCGACGCCATCATCCGCAACGGCTTCGGTTTGCGCTGGGCGCAGATGGGGCTTTTCGAAACCTACCGCCTCGGCGGTGGAGAAGGCGGTTTTCGTCACTTTCTCGAGCAATTTGGCCCGGCGCTCGAGTGGCCGTGGAGCAAGCTGACGGACGTTCCCGAGCTGTCAGCGGAGCTGATCGACAGAATCGTGTCGCAATCGGATGAGCAGGCTGCTGGCCTGACCGTGGACGCTCAGCGCACCCAGCGCGACCGTAATCTGGTTGCGATTCTTCGAGCTTTGAAAAAGCAGAATTCCGGCGCGGGCAAAGGGCTCAACGCGTATGAACGAGGACTCGAGGCGGACTGAGTCAGCTGCGCGCGATCAGGGACCCTGAGGCGGGATCCAGCACCCGTATCGGATCCGTTCTCCCGTCCCACGTCCGGGCGGCCTCGTGCAGCAGTCCAAACATCATGTCGTAGAAATCGCTGCGCGCCATCAGCTGAATCATGACGCCGGGCTCGTCATCGAGATCGATGTAGGCATGCGCCCGATAGTGTGGCGGCTCACCGTAGCGCTGCCAGACTTTGTAGTTGACCTCCCGCTCGTCGAGCGCAGCGAGGCTTGCATCAATGTCGTCGACCCAGAAGGCCAGATGCTGCAGCCCGCCCCGGGGAGTGTGCGCAAGATAATCCCGATAGATGGAAGGGTGACCCGGATCAGGTGTGATCACCTCGATCTGCTGGTCCCCGGAGTACGCAAAACCCGCCTGCATGGCCGCCATGATCGGCTCACCGTCGTAGCTGCCCGGGAAGTTGCTGATATCGACGAACACAAACGGGCCGACGCCCCGGGCAAGCCAGTGTCGCATGGCAGCCTCCACGTCCGGAACGACGTATCCCTGTTGCACGACGGGACCAAATAGCGTGCTCATGGCGACTCCTTCTCAGGTTGAAGATCGAGGGAACAATTTGCTCAGGAGCACGCTACGCGTTGGCACCGTGCCATCGACGAGATAGCCGAACGTGTATACGTTCGCCAGGTTGGCGCGGATCTGCTGCTCGGCGCCGCTGCGACTGCAGAAGAGCACCTCATCGCCGTCCAGAATCGGATCGTGGTCCATCGGCAGCATGCTGATGTCGTCACCGCGATGCAGCGCCAGCGCCACGCACGCGAGGCTCTGTTCGCGGTTGCGTGGATCGCGCAGCAGATCGCCAACGTTCACGCGCGAATGAGTCAGGTGCTCTGTGACCGCATAGGCTTCCTCCTGGCCGATGCGCACGGTCCAGAGCGCCGGGTTGATGTCGCCGACATTGGCGCGCAGGCGCGGGAACACATCGTTCTCGAGGATGTCCGGATGCGCTTCCAGATGGTCCAGCCAGGCCTGAATGATGGGTGAGATCAGCTGCAGAAGAATGCGTCTGGCGGTGACCAGGCTCGGCTGCATGATGAGATCAGCGGAGGCTGCCGAGAAAGCCAGCTCGTTCTCGTGATGATTCTGACGCACGATGAGGTGGGAATCCTGATTCAGGGTGCGCGCCGCCAGCAGGATGGCGAGATTGTCCGTGTCGCTGTTCGTAGCGGCGACGACGCCGGCAGCGTCAGCAATCCCTGCCGCCTCCAGATTGGCGCGCGTTGCCAATCCGGCAATGCCGTTGCTGACGTGGTCGGCGTCCTCGATGTTCGGATCGATGACAACCATCTCTACGCCCCACTTATCGAGCATGCGATGCAGAGTTTGTCCCATCTGCCCGAATCCGCAGAGAATCCAGCGGCCGCGCGGGTGTGAGACCAGCTTTTCCAGGGTGACGCCGTGCGCGCCAACCAGCCATTCGTCGAGGGTATGCAGGGCAGGCTGGTAGAGCGCGAGGCCAAGCTCGCGCGCCCACGTGGCGAACGGATCGATGATGTCCACCGAGCCCAGCCCCTGGAGCTCCGCTTCGTGGGCACGATCAACCGAGCGGCAGACGATCTGCAGGTCCGGATTCAGGAGTCTCGTCATCACGGCTATTTTGAGGTTGACCGCCTCGTCGCCGGTAAGGAGCACAATGCCCCTGCAATTGGGCAGCGTCAGTCCCGCATCCTGCAGGACCTTGGGCACGCTGGCGTCACCTTCGAGCCCCGGCATCGTGACCTTGTAGTCGCGCATGGACAGCGCTTTGATGCGCTCGACGTCGGTGTCGATGATGACCGCTGTCCGGCGCCGGTCGCTCAAACCGCGCGCCAGAAGGCTGCCGGTGTCGCCGAAACCGCAGATGATCACAAACGGATCGTGGATGCGCCGGACGTTGCGCGCGAAGCGGGCCTGCGCAATGGCGCGGGTAAAGTGTGGATTCTGTACTTTGCTGATGATGGTGCCGATGGCGTATATCCAGGCCACGACGCTCATGTACAGACATACGGTTGCCCATAAACGCTGAGCGTCGCTGAACTCGACCGGCAGCTCACCGAAGCCCGTTGTCGTGGCGGTATAGGTCATGAAATAGAAGGCGTGAAAGATGCCCATCGGCTCGCCGCTGGTTCCCGGTATGACGAGCATCACGCCGATACCGAGAGAGTAGACGCCGATGAGGACAATCAGGGGCGGGCGGATCTCCCGCAGCACAATGGCGGTGACGCGATCGAGGTCCGACCCCTTAGCCACTGTCCTATCGTCCCGACATCAGCGCATCGCAGACGAGCAGGGTAACCGACACGATGTTTGCCACCAACGCGCCGGTGGCCAGAGACACGATTGTCGCCAGCGTGCCTGGGGCGAGCCCCGCCGTGGTATCCGCAAATGTCCAGATCAAGGCTGAAGCCAGGAGCTGCAGGTCTGCTACCAGCGCGGTTGCGAGCAAGAGTGCCCCGACATGGGATCTGTCGCCGAGTTTCAGGGCCGTTGCGATGAGGTTCACGATGACGGCGGCAAAGAGCAGCCAGATGCTGTGATGCTGCGGGTCCGAGGTTTCGCCGACAACGAAGGCCACGTTCAGCGTCAACGCCAGAACGATGAAGAAACCGAAAAAAACTTTTTCCAGATTCACAAGCCCCTCCCGCAACCCGGATGCATGAGAGCTTACTCCTCTCGAAACGGTCGGGGTAGGTTGTCAGCGGATGAGGTCGAACGCCAGGGGCAGTCCCGTCAACCCGTGCAACAAAGCGTTGGGGGCAAATTCCGGCTCTGCCGCGCCTTCCTGCAGGCGGAAGTTCTCCATGCGTTCGAAGATCACCTTGAAGCCGCCGTTCATTTCCCGCCGCGCTAATGCCGCGCCGAGGCAGTGGTGGATACCTTTGCCGAACGCGACGTGCTCTTTCAGGTTGGTGCGCGTGATGTCGAACCGCGCGGCATCTTCGAACTGGGCTTCGTCCTGATTGGCGGACGCGAAGCGGGCAAAGCAGATCGAGTTTTCCGGGATGGTGACACCGTGCAGCGTCACGTCGCGGGTGGTGCGGCGGAACATGTTGGAGGAGGGGCTCGAGTAGCGCAGCACTTCCTCGACGAAGTCGCTGATGCGCTGCGGTGACGTATCCTCTTTGAGAATCTCGTACTGATCGGGGTTGTTGATCAGGAGCCAGATGCCTTCGGTCAGCGACGCCGCGGTGGTTTCGTTGCCGGCCACCAGGATCTGCGACAGCATCGACAGCCCCTCGGCGTTGTCGAGGGGTTTGCCGTCGATGCTCGCGTTGATGACCATGGACAGGATGTCGTCGGTTGGCTCGGCGCGACGCTCCTCCATGCGCTCGACGAAGTAGTGCTGGAACTCGAGAATGTCTTTCGCGGCTGCGATGATGCCGTCGCGGTCGAGCTGCTGGCTCAGGTTGCCGATGAACGCCTCGGTCCAGCGCCTGAGCTTTGGCAGGTCATCCAGCGGCACGCCTATCTGCGACGCAATGATGGTCAGCGGCAGCGGCACCCCGAATTCGTTCAGAAACTCACACTCACCCCGATCTGCGAACTGGTCGATGAGCTCGTTGGAGACCTGCTCGATGTAGGGTTCCAGCTTTTTGAGATTGGCCGGGGAAAAGGCTTTGTCGACGAACTTGCGATAACGGCGCTGCAGCGGCGGATCCTGCGTCAGCATGGTGGCGACGTTGGGATAACCCTGCGCCATGATGGCAATGACTTCTTCGTCCTCGGAGTTCACCGCGCGGTTGGTGGCGCCCGGCATGACGCTCGAAAACGTCTCGTGATCCAGCGCCATGGCAACCACGTCCTCATAACGCGATATGAAGAAGATGCCGCTCATCGGATCCCGAAACACCGGGGCTTCGTCCCGCAGGCGCTTGTTCATCAGCCAGGGGCTGATGAGATTGGCCGGCATCATGGGGCCAATTTCGTGAATCGGGCAGGTGGCAACGTCAGACATGGTTACTCCGTCAGTCTCAAACGTGGGATCAGCTTTGTTCCATATTGAGGATTTTGTAGACGCGCTTCTTGAAATACCAGCGTCCGTCGACCTTGACGTAGTCGTCCTCGTACTGACCGGTGATGTTCATTTTGCCGCCTTCTTTCTGATGCAGGAACTCCTGCTGGTACCACGTGCCGTGGGCGGTATCGCCGTCCACGACAATCGGGCCGGCGGACGCGAAGAAGCCGACAAAAGAGAAACCCGACATGGCCTGCTGCCAGACGGGATAAAAGACGTCCTTGCCGGTCAGTTCACCCTGGCCCGTGTCCCAGGTACCGTCGTCGGTCCAGTTGGCGGCCCAGGCTTCGCCGTCGAAGCGCATCACGGCATCGTTGTATGACTCCACCAGCTCTCTGATGGCCAGGCGGTCTTCGACAGGTCCGCTGCTGATCATTGGTCTACTCCCATTCGATTGGTTTGTTTGCTGTTACTGCTTCATTTACTGATTCTGGGCCCAGCTTCGCGCCTCGGCCGAGGCGACCCAGTGCAAGGCGTTTTCGATGAGCCGTCGGTAATTGGCATCATCATACGCCAACGGGCTGTCACCCACGTCGGACACGACAATGGGAGAATTCCGGCAGGCGTTGGCCCAGACGATGAGATCGCTACCCGGGGGATGCTGCCAGTTTGCCTGTTCTTCGGGTGGCGCGAGCGGCGGCGGCGTGAAGTTTTCCATCACGAAGTCGTACTCGCCGCGCATGAGCGGGGTGACGTCTGCCTCGTAGTCGCTGGTTTTGAGATACAGCTCATCGGTCAGCGCGAAACCGGCTTCGAGACCCGCAAGTACCGGGTGCTCGGTTTGCGGCACGAGCTGGATGGTGGCGTTCTCCAGCGGTCCGTGTCCGCCGCGATAGCCGGAACCGGGTACCGTCTTACCGTTCAGCTCGCCTGCCGTCAGCATGAACGACGAGCCACTGATTTCCCGCCACAGCGGCCACAGTGGCCAGCTGACGGTGGCATGGTTCACGAGCACGAGGCCGATGCCTGCCTCGAGCAGGCCTTCGATCGCGCGGACATACCCTTCGGGCGGATTGCCGCTGTTGTTGGCCCCATCGTGCAGCAGACCCGCGCCGGGAATGCCGCACATGTCGTAGAAAAAGACGGCATCGTAGACGCCGGCATGCTCGGGCTGCAGCACAATCTGTGCGGCCGGTTGTTCCACCAGAGTGGTGGTAATGCCGTCCATTGCGGCAAACATGGCGAGAAACGAGTCATGGACGTAGTCATGACCCTTACTGACGATGAGGACGTTGATTGGATCTGCCATGACGCGACCTAGTTGGGCTGACCGCCGGCCACGTCGATGAACTGGCCGGTGATCCAGCGCGATGCGGGCGCGGCAAAGAACACGGCCGCAGCGGCGCAGTCTTCCGGCGTGCCGGTGCGGCCGAGCGGGATCTGCTCGTCGAAGATCTCGTGTGCCTGCTGCTCGTCGATGTTCATCGTTTCAACCAGCATGTCCGTGACAATGACGCCCGGCGCCAGGCAGTTGACGGTGATGCCGCGCGGCGCAAGCTCCACAGCCAGCGTGCGCGTCATGCTGATCATGCCCAGGTTAGCGGCAGAATAGACGCCGAAACCGGGGGAGGGTTTGTGCGCGGCGATGGAGATGATGTTGATGATGCTGCCGCCGTCTTCCATGCGCTTGGCAGCCTGCTGGCTGCCCCAGAATTTGGTTTTCATGTTGAGGTGCAGTTGCTCGTCGAATTTTTCGATGGGGATATTGGGTAGATCGTACATCTTGCGGTCGAGGTTGCCGCCGGCGTTGTTGACCATGATGTCGAGGCGGCCGAATTCCTCGACCAACCGATCGAGCGCGGCGGGGATTGAATACCAGTCCATGACGTCGGCGGAGATGCCGAGTCCCCGTTGTCCGCGTGCCTGAATCTCTTTGGCGACAGCGTCCACGTCCGCCTGCCGCCGGGCGATGACCACCACGTCAGCGCCACAGTCTGCCATGCCGAGCGCAATGCCCCTGCCGATCCCGCGGCCACCGCCGGTGACCACGGCAACTTGACCATCGAGTCTAAAATTTTCGTATAAGCCCATGATTTTATTCCACTTTATCCGGTGATTCGTGTGTGAAGAGGCGGTTGCTCGCCGATGGTGACCGGCTCGCCGACCCACGCGCCGACGTTCTCTCCGCTGCGTCCACTGGCGATGAGATCCATCATCTGCTGGGCGATATCCGCAGCCGACATGACGTCACCCAGCGCCGCTGGCAGCTGTCCGTCGGGAAAAAGTCCTCGCAGCATGGGCGTATCCACCGCGCCCATCGCCAGGCCGTTGACGGTGATGTTGTCCTTGGCGAGATACTTAGCCCACGCGTCGGTAAAACCGTTCAACGCCCACTTGGAGGCGTTGTAGAGGTCGGTGTCCGGTGGATTCGTGCCGTCGCTTTTCGCCGGCAGCACATAGTAGGAAGACAGGTTGATGATGGTCCCGCCGCCCCCGGCCTGCAGGTGCGGCACGGTGGCCCGCGATAGCATCAACACGCCTTTGAGGTTCGTATCCATGATCTCGTCCCAGTCCGCCAACGCCTGCTCCCAGGCGCTGTCCACCGGGGTTTGTTTCCAGGCGCCGGCGTTGTTGACCAGGACGCCAATGGTGCCGAGTTCCGCCGCCGCTGCAACGACACGTTCGACATCGGCGCGCTGGCTGACGTCGGCCACCATCGCCTCGACGCCATCGAGTTCCTGCACCGCCGGGTTGATGTCGAAAGCCAGCACCTGGCAGCCTTCCGCAGCCAGCCGTTCTGCAAACGCCTGGCCGAGTCCCTGGGCCGCGCCGCTGACAATCGCAACCTTGCCTGCCACGTTCATGACGCGCCTCCAATCTCAACCTGCTCCGGCTTGATGTAGACGTGCTCGAGAGGTGGTTCCAGTTTCACCGGTCGGCCCACGCAGAAATTGATGTTCTGCGCATTGCGGCCTGTCGGACCCTCCTCGAGCAGATCAATGAGTGCCTGGGCATTGTCCTCGGCGCGCATCCACGAAGCCTCTTCCTCCGGGGAGGGATCGAAGTTGTGAAACGAGCGCAGCATGTAGG
>JAAUXY010030729.1_pt1 | contig 24307 bp, 22 predicted proteins | sample 7278121 | NCBI WGS metagenome assembly JAAUXY01 (sample SAMN14350117, study PRJNA611818) | marine sediment metagenome | isolation source: surface marine sediment (1.8m) | place: French Polynesia: Moorea | collected 2018-08 | reverse complement strand
TGACCGCGTAGAAGCCGATCAGGTTGCGCAGCAGTTCCTGGTCCGCCTCCGGTGTGCCGGTGTGGAAGTTGGGGTCGCTCAGCGCGTGGGTATGGCTGAGGCTCCAGGCAGCTTTTTTGGCCACCGAAGGTACCTCGCGGTACATGTTGAAAACCGCGCCCTCGTCCATGCCCAGCGACTCGATGCAGTACTGGTAGGCGTGGGTGTGGATGGCCTCTTCGAAGGCCTGGCGCAGCAGGTACTGCCGGCACTCCGGGTTGGTGATGTGTCGGTAGATGGCCAGTACCAGGTTGTTGGCGACCAGCGAGTCGGCGGTGGAGAAGTAGCCGAGGCTGCGCAGCACGATGCGGCGCTCGTCTTCCGACAGGCCGTCGGCGCTTTTCCAGGTCGCCACGTCGGCGGTCATGTTGATTTCCTGGGGCATCCAGTGGTTGGCACAGCCATCCAGGTACTTCTGCCAGGCCCAGTCGTACTTGAAGGGCACCAGCTGGTTGAGGTCGGCCCGGCAGTTGATCATTGCCTTCTCGTCCACCGAGACGCGCGCCGCGCCCATCTCCAGCTCTTCGAGACCGGGTGCCACGTCCATCTCGGCGACCGCCTGGCTGGCTTCCGCGACAGCGCTGGTGGCAGCGGCGAGCGCCTGCTCTCCTTCAGCGTCTGCGGCGGCTGGTGGTGCCGTGGCCAGCTCCCTTTCGACATCGGCTTCGGTGATGGTCTCAACGATCGGTGTCGGAATGGGTGCTTCTGCCTGTGTCTCTGCCACAGGCTCCTGCGTTACCTGTGTGACCCGCGCTACCGGGCCGCCGGCCCCCTGGTTCGCCGGCGGCTCTGAGGCGATTGCCGAAGCGGCTGTTGCCTCGCCCGTGCTGTCTTCCGTGTTGTACTCGTCCCAACTCAGCATGTGTTTCTCTCCTGGAATTCCTACCTTTATTACCACTTATTATGTGGTTGCCTGTTTGAGTTGCTGTTTCCTGATGGTCTAGCGGTTACAGCTCGCTTTGCTATTTTGCCGGTGTTGCTGTTGCCTGAGTGGAGGCCCGCCTTACTGGCAGGCCTCGCAATCCGGGTCATCCAGGGAGCAGGCCGCCGGTACTTCGGCCGGGGCCGGCTCGCCCGCCGACACCGCGTTCAGGGCGCCGGTATCGATGGTGGATTTCTCGGTGCCCGTCGCCGCCAGGGAGCGCAGGTAGTACGTGGTCTTGAGACCGCGGTACCAGGCCATCCGGTAGGTGACATCGAGCTTCTTGCCGCTGGCGTTGTTGATGTACAGGTTCAGTGATTGCGCCTGGTCGATCCACTTCTGGCGGCGGCTGGCGGCATCTACCAGCCAGCGAGGTTCTACCTCGAAGGCGGTCGCGTAGATGGCCTTCAAGTCTTCGGGGACGCGGTCAATATTCTGAACGCTGCCATCGTAGTACTTGAGGTCGTTGACCATGACCTGGTCCCACAGGCCGCGGGCCTTGAGGTCCTTGATCAGGTACGGGTTGACCACGGTGAACTCGCCGGACAGGTTCGATTTCACGTACAGGTTCTGGTACGTGGGCTCGATGGACTGCGATACCCCGGTAATGTTGGCAATGGTAGCCGTCGGCGCGATCGCCATGACGTTGGAGTTGCGCATGCCCTTGATCTGTACCCGGGCGCGCAGGCTTTCCCAGTCCAGGGTCTCGCTGGTGTCGACTTCGATGTAGTCGCCACCGCGCTCTTCCACCATGTTTTGCAGTGAGTCTATCGGGAGAATCCCCTTGCTCCACAGAGAGCCGTCGAAGCTCTGGTAGGCGCCGCGCTCCTCGGCGAGGTTGGTCGAGGCCTGGATCGCGTAGTAGCTGATCGCTTCCATGGAGGAGTCGGCGAACTGCACCGCCGCATCGGAACCGTAGGCGATGTGCTGCTTGTAGAGGGCGTCCTGGAAGCCCATCAGGCCGAGGCCTACCGGGCGGTGCCGCAGGTTGGAATTGCGTGCCGCGTCCACCGAGTAGTAGTTGATGTCGATAACGTTATCGAGCATGCGCACGGCGGTGGTGACGGTCTGCTCAAGCTTCTTGCGGTCCAGGCCATTCTCGCCAATGTGTTGAGGCAGATTGACGGAGCCCAGGTTGCACACGGCGATCTCGTTGTTGGCGCTGGTATTCAGCGTGATCTCGGTGCACAGGTTCGAGGAGTGCACCACGCCCGTATGCTGCTGCGGCGAGCGCATGTTGCAGGGGTCCTTGAAGGTGATCCAGGGATGGCCCGTCTCGAACAGCATGCCCAGCATCTTGCGCCACAGGGTCTGCGCCGGGACGGTCTTGTGCAGCTTCAGTTCGCCGCTGACCGCCATGGCCTCGTACTCTTCGTAGCGCTTCTCGAAAGCAGCGCCGTAGAGGTCGTGCAGGTCAGGCACGTCGTTCGGCGAGAACAGGGTCCAGTCACCGTCGTCGAACACCCGCTTCATGAACAGGTCCGGAATCCAGTTGGCGGTGTTCATGTCGTGGGTGCGGCGGCGGTCGTCGCCGGTATTTTTGCGCAGTTCGACAAACTCCTCGATGTCCATGTGCCAGGTCTCAAGGTACGAGCACACGGCGCCCTTGCGCTTGCCGCCCTGGTTTACCGCGACCGCGGTATCGTTCACCACCTTGAGGAAGGGCACGACGCCCTGGGACTTGCCGTTGGTGCCCTTGATGTAGGCGCCCAGCGCGCGAACGGGAGTCCAGTCATTACCAAGGCCGCCGGCGAACTTCGACAGCATGGCATTGTCCTGGATGGCGCCGTAAATACCGTGCAGGTCATCGGGCACCGTGGTCAGGTAGCAGGAAGACAGCTGCGGGCGCAGGGTGCCGGCATTGAACAGGGTCGGGGTGGAACTCATGTAGTCGAAAGACGACAGCAGCTGGTAGAACTCGATCGCCCGTGCGGTCGGGTTGTCTTCTTCCACCGCCAGACCCATGGCCACGCGCATGAAAAAGATCTGCGGCAGCTCGAAGCGCACCTCGTCACTGTGGATGAAGTAGCGGTCGTACAGGGTTTGCAGGCCCAGGTAGGTGAACTGCAGGTCGTGCTCCGGTGCCAGGGCTTCGCCCAGCGCCGCGAGATCGAAACTGGCGAGGTCCGGGGCCAGCAGCTCGAGCTCGATGCCGCGCTCGATGTAGGCAGGTAGCGCCTGCGCATACAGGGTGCCCATCTCGCGCTGGGTGGCATTGTCGGCCACACCCAGGAAGGACAGCGCCTCGGCTCGCAGGTTATCCAGCAGCAGGCGCGCGGCGGCGTAGCTGTAGTTGGGCTCTTTCTCGATCAGGGTGCGCGCGGTGATAACCAGCGAGGTGCTCAGCTCCTGCTGGGACACACCGTCGTACAGGTTCTTGAGGGCCTCATCGATAATCTCCGCTTCGCTGACATCCTCGAGGCCGGCGCAGGCTTCCTTGACGATGGTGTTGATGCGGGTGATATCCAGCGGTGCGCGGCTGCCATCGGCCTGGGTGACGTGGATGCCGACGTGGGGCATCTCTACTGCGCTGGCGGTGTCTTCGCCGGACTTTTCGGCGCGCAGTCGGGCGTGCTCTTCCCGGTAGATCACATAGTCGCGAGCAATCTTGTGTTCCCCGGCGCGCATCAGCGCCAGTTCCACCTGGTCCTGGATGTCTTCAATGTGGATGGTGCCACCAGACGGCATGCGGCGCTTGAAGATGGCGCTGACCTGATCGGTGAGCTTGGCCACGGTTTCATGGATACGCGATGAGGCGGCTGCAGTGCCGCCCTCCACGGCCAGGAAGGCCTTGGTGATGGCGACAGAGATCTTGCTGTCGTCATAGGGAACCACGGTACCGTTGCGCTTGATCACGCGAATCTGCCCGGGTGCCGTTGCCGAAATGTTGGAAGAACTGGTCACACCGGTATTGGTGTCGGGCAGGCTGCCCTGGCCAGGAATGGTTTGCTCGATCTCTGTTTGCATGTCTACTCCGGAATCAGGCTTGGCGCCATCGACAGCGGGCGTACCCCGGTCTGTTGCAGATGTTCAGCTCGCCCGCGAACCTGCTGTGCCTGTCGATGGACCTAACGCTCTCTTATTCACCGGGCCCGTGCGGGCCGGCCGTTTTTTTAGGTGCATTCACGATGGGCGCATACTGCCTGGGTTCCCCTGCGCTCATCGTGTGTTACCTCTTTACCTCATGTACACCACTTGCATTAGCCTTCCGATGCCTCGGGTAGGGTGATTTGACGCCTGGCTGATTACAGCTCGATGTCCCCTTTTCCAACGTCGCGACACTGTTGCAAAGACAATGTCGCGAAAGTGAGTGTGGTCGCGTCCGAAGAACTCGGAAACGGCCCGTTGTCGGCGTTGGATGTTCCCCTCTGGCCCTGTCTGGAAAACGTCGCTCTTTTTGTGCTCTTGCTGCTACTACTACGGTACTACGGTTGTTACTACTGTTATTGCTACTACTGTTATTGCTACTACTGGTACTGGTGCTACGGCATGTACCACTGCTTTTTGTGCCCTTTTGGCCCGGTTCGGGGTATTTTTCGTCCCGATCGGTCCGCATGGGCCTGCTCTTCGGCTAGTCCCCTATATATTGGGTTTGGCCGACAGCCGGGATACAAGATAATGCGCTTGTGGGCGGAATGCAAGGCATTGGAACTGGGGTTTTTCTGTGGATAAGGTGTGCGCAAACCGGGCAGTCTGTGACCACTAACCTGCCAGCCCGCATGGTATCAAAGTCTTTAGAAATCAGGTGCTTGCGCGCCCCAATGCAGGCCTTCTATCAATTAGTTCTAAGCGCTGCCGCAGCACAGTAGCTTTGGTTATTACGTGTCTTGCACCTGTGCAAAACCTGCACAGGCCAGGCCGTTTCACTGCCTGTGGATCACGCGCTGGCGCGAGCCGGCGCGTCCTGCTGCAGGAATTCGCTCACCACGCTGCACACGCCATCGACCAGTTGATCGGCCTCCGACGCATTCAGGATCAGTGGGGGCAGCATGCGAATGACGTTGCCGGCGGTAACGTTGATCAGCAAACCCTGCGCCAGGGCGGCGCCGACGAGGTCGCCGCAGGGTTGCGCCAGCTCGATGCCCAGCATCATGCCGCGCCCGCGGATCTCGCGAATGCCGTTAACGCCTGCCAGCCGGTCCCTGAACCCGTCGAGGATCTGCTGGCCCCGTGCAGCGGCGTGGTCTGCAATACCCTCCGCCTCCATGGTCTCGATCACGGCCAGGGCCGCGGCACAGGCGAGGGGATTGCCGCCGTAGGTAGAGCCGTGATGGCCGGCCTGGAAGACCTCGGCTGCGGCACCGCCCGCCATGCAGGCGCCGATCGGCACGCCGTTGGCCAGTGCCTTGGCCGTGGTAATTACATCGGGAATCACTGCTTCGCCCTGGCAGGCGTACCAGCTGCCGGTGCGGCAGTTGCCACACTGGACCTCGTCAAACATCAGCAGCCAGCCCCGTTCATCGCAAATGCTGCGCAGTTCGGCCAGGTAGCCCGGCGGCGGCAGGTTGATACCGCCTTCGCCCTGGATTGGCTCCACCAGGACCGCCGCAACGCTGTGGTTGTTCTCGGCAATGGTGCGCACGGCCTCGGCGTCACCAAACGGAGCCCGGATAAAACCCGCTACCAGCGGCTCAAAGCCCGCCTGTATCTTGCGGCTGCCGCTGGCAGTCAGGGTGGCCATGGTGCGGCCGTGGAAGGCGTGCTCCATCACCACGATGGCGGGGTTCTGGATGTCGCGCTGGTGTCCATACAATCGGGCCAGCTTGATAGCCGCTTCGTTGGCCTCGGCGCCGGAGTTGCCGATGAAGGATCGACTCAGGCCGGAGACCTGCGATAAACGCTGTGCCAGCTGCTCCTGCAGTTCCACCCGGTACAGGTTCGACGTATGCACCAGCTTGCTCGCCTGGGCAGCGACCGCCTCACTGACCGCAGGGTGCGCATGGCCCAGGGAGTTCACGCCGATGCCGGCGATAGCGTCCAGGTAGCGTCGGCCGTCACTGTCTATCAACCACGGGCCTTCGCCGTGGCTAAAGGTCACGTCCAGGCGCTTGTAGGTGTTCATCAGGGCAGATGACATGGCATGGGTCCCATAGGTCGTGTGCGAGTGCTCGGCGCGCGCCGCGCCAAAGCTCGCATGGTAATGGTCGTCAGGGTAGCGAGGCAATCGGGGATGATCCGGTCGGGAACTTTTGCCCTATAGAAGTTACAATAGAGTTTCTGAATACGCGGTAAAGGTCATCATGGATATTATCGACACCATCAAAGAACAGATAGAGAACAATGCCGTCATACTTTATATGAAGGGCTCCCCCAACCAGCCCCAGTGCGGCTTTTCTGCGCGCACCTCCCAGGCCCTGATGGCCTGCGGTGAGCGCTTCGCCTACGTGGACGTCCTCAGCAACCCGGACATTCGCACCAACCTGCCGGCCTACGCCAACTGGCCCACCTTCCCACAGCTGTGGGTGAAGGGTGAGCTGATCGGTGGCTGCGACATCGTTGTTGAGATGTACGAGTCGGGCGAACTGCAGCCCCTGGTCAAGGAGGCGGCCGCCGACGCCGGCGAGGACAGCGCCGCCAACGCTTAGATAAGCTTACAGCGTGCCTCCCGGGGCACATCGAGAGCCCGCCCAGCTGCGGGCTTTTTTGTGCCTGCGGTTTCGAAGCTGATCAGCCCACCGCGCCCAGACCGGCTGCGCCGCCAAGGTATTCTGCCCGCGGACGAATCAGTCTTGCCTGCGGCCTGAACTCCAGGGCGTGGGCGATATAGCCCCACACCCTTGCCATCGCGAACATCGCGGTAAAGCTGTCACTCGGCAGGCCCAGGGTGTGAAACACCGCGCCCTTGTAGAACTCGACATTGGCACGCAGGGTCTTGCCGGGTTTTTCGAGCCGGCGCACGCAGCTTTCCTCGATGGCTACCAGGGTCTGGAACAGCTGGTGGGCTTCCGCATCGGCCGAGCACAGGGAGGCTGCCAGCGGCTTCAGCAGGCGCGCCCGCGGGTCTGTCACCCGGTATTCACGGTGGCCGATGCCCATCACTCGCCCGCCTGCTGCCAGCACCGTGCCTACCGCCGCGTCAGCGGCCTCGGGGCTGCCCACCGACTGCGCAAATTCGAGTGCGGCCTGGTCGGCTCCGCCATGCAGGGTGCCAAACAGGGTGCCTATTGAGGCCGCAATAGCGCATTCCACCGGTGCCTGGGCACTCAATACCACCCGACCGGCGAAAGTGCCGGCGTTGTAGCTGTGCTCCATTTGCAGGATCTGGGCCGCGCGCAGCGCCGCCAGTTGCTGGGCGTTGGGTTCGCTGCCCGTGAAGCTCGCCAGGAACGCCTGCAGCGGGTCCAGTCGGGTCGAACTGGCCGTCCAGTCGAGTCCGGCGCGGCGCCGTAGCCAAGCTGCCAGCAGCGTCGGCAGACGGGCAGCGACGATCAGGCCGCGGCGCGCGTCCTCTCCGCCAGGCAGGGCGAGCCTGGCGCGAGGCTCGAAGTCCAGCACCGGCACCAGGCCCTGCAGCATGCGCATCGGGTGGATGTCCAGCGGCAGGGCCGCGAGCAGGTCGCGCTCATGCTGTGCCAGCGCCCGGTGTTCCAGCAGGAAATGTGCGAGCGTCTGTTCTTCCCGCGGGTTTGGCCAGGTGCCATAGAGCAGAAGCCACGCCACCTGCAGGTAGGGGCGCGCAACCAGCTCTTCGATGGGCTGGCCCCGGTAGCTGAGCCGCCCCTCGGTACCGTCGACATTCGATACCGCAGTGGCGCCTACCACCACACCTTCCAGGCCAATATTGATGTTGTTCATGGGAGCTCTCCCCGGTGCATGTGCGGGAGAGTATCGTGGCGGCGCCAAATTAAGTTAAGCTAAATATTCTTATATTTCTATAAGTATAAATTAACCATGAATATCCGCCTCGAAACCCAGGAATTGCGTGTGCTGACAGCAGTGGCTGAGCACCGTGGCTTCAAGCGCGCAGCCGAGCAACTTGCCGTCAGCCAGTCGGCGGTGTCCCAGGCCATCACCGGTCTCGAGCGCAAGCTCGACCAGCGCCTTTTTCTTAGAAGGCCTCTGGAGCTTACCGAGGCAGGTATGCGATTGCTTACTTACGCTCAGAATCAGGCCCGCGAGGAGGCTCAGCTGATGGGCGATCTCGGGGCTATAAAGCTCGGCGAGCAGTCCAACCTGTCGCTGGCAGTCAATGGCACTATCAACAGGTATCACGCGCCGGCACTGGTGCTGGACTACTGTAGACAGCATCCCTATGCACGCCTGCATCTCGATGAGCTGCCCTCGCGCCAGGTGATCCAGGCGGTGGTTAGCGGGGCCGTCGAGCTGGGTATGGGCCCCTTCCAGTCGCATATGCCAGCACTGGAGAGCATTCCCCTCTACGACGAATTGCGCACACTGGTGGTCGCGGTCGATCACCCGTCCATCGCGGACCTGCGCGCAGCGCCAGCCAAGGCCCTGGTCGAACTGCCCCTGCTGGCCTCCTTCCTCGACGATCCCGAGGAGCGGCCCGGCAACCAGCGCATCCGCGACCATTTCAGTCGGGTCTGGGAGGTACGCTCGATCAGCCTGCGGCTGCGGCTGCTGGCAGAGGGTCATGCCGTGGGTTATGTTAGCGACCAGTTGCTGGTGCACGAGCCCCTGTGTGAAGACCTGGAAGAGGTGGCGGGGCTAGCCTTTTCACGCATCCCTCGCAGCGTGGGCGTTTTCTATCGCAAGGATGCCGTGCTGTCCGCCGGGGCGCGACGGTTCGTAAAGCTATGTCGAGAGAGGTGGTCAAAATGAAACGAGTCTGCAGTCTGTTGCTCCTGTTAGGGGCGACGCTCGCGCTGCCGCTGTCGGCCGAAACCCTGCTGGTCGGTAACAAGGCCGAGGCCAGCGTCTCCATCATTGATCTTGCCAGCGGCCGCGAAGTGGCCCGACCGAAGACGCAGCCCGGCCCCCACGAAATAGCGGTATCTGGCGACGGCAAGCTGGCGGTGGTAACCAACTACGGCGCAGAGGAGCCTGGCAACAGCCTGACCATCATCGAGGTGGAACAGGGCCAGACCGTGGCAACTATTGATCTCGGTGAGTACACGCGCCCGCACGGCATCGTGTTCATGCCCGGTAACCGCAAGGTGCTGGTAACCGCCGAGGGCGCCCGCGCGCTGCTGGTGGTCGATGTCTGGGACGGAGTGGTGGAAAAGGCCATCCCCACCGGCCAGGACACATCCCATATGCTCGCTTATGATCCCACCGGCAAGCGCGCCTTTGTCGCCAATATTGGCTCCGGCTCGGTCAGCTTGATCAACGTACCCGGGGGTGAGTTGCTGGCCTTCCGCCGTTCCGGCGCCGGGGCTGAGGGCATTGCCCTGTCGGAAAATGGCCGCGATCTGTGGGTGACCAATCGCGCCGACGATAGCCTGACCCTGTTCGACGCGCTCAACCTAGATACCCGTGCAACGATCCCGGTGCCGGGCTTCCCCATTCGTGCGGAGGTTATGCCGCCCAGGGCCGGGGGCAGGGTGCTGGTCACCAGTGCCCGCAGCGGCGAGCTCAGCATTATTGATCCGGTCAAGGCCGAGGTGGAGCAGACCGTGATGATATCCCTGGAACAGGAGGGCGGGACCATCCTGGGTGATCGTGTGGCCGGTAGCTCTGTGCCGATTGGCATCGAGATCGCTCCCAGCGGTGACCGCGTATGGATTGCCCATGCCGCTGCCGATGCAGTGCAGGAACTCAACGCCGCCGACTGGACGCAGACGCGGCTACTGAAAACCGGGGATGAGCCGGACGCGATGGCCTATTCGCCGCTGTCGGTGAGGATGCTGGTGGAGAGCCAGTAGCACGAAAAAGGCCGCCCGGGAGGGGCGGCCTGCTTGTCCTGCCAGTCTCGAGGTCAATCGGCGACGTTGTCCAGCACGCTGCCCTGGTCGACGAACTGGGCGCTCTGTATGTAGTTCTGTATGCCCATCTTGTCGATCAGGCTCAGCTGGGTCTCGATCCAGTCGACATGCTCTTCTTCCGAGTCGAGAATTGCTGCGAACAGGTCCCGGGAGCCATAGTCACGCACCGATTCGCAGTACTCGACCGCGTCCCGCAGGTCGGGAATGGCCATCATTTCCAGCTTCAGGTCGCACTTGAGCATTTCCTCGACGTTTTCGCCGATAAGCAACTTGCCGAGATCCTGGAAGTTGGGCAGGCCTTCCAGGAACAGGATGCGCTCGGTGAGCTGGTCCGCGTGCTTCATTTCGTCGATGGACTCGTGGTATTCGTGCTCGGCAAGCGTCTTGAGCCCCCAGTCCTGGTACATCTTGGCGTGCAGGAAATACTGGTTGATGGCAATCAGCTCGTTACCCAGTACCTTGTTCAGGTATTCAATGACCTTGGGGTCGCCTTTCATGGGGTGTGCCTCCTGGCAGTTGTCGAACGCCGAAAAGTATAGGCACCGCCGCCCCTAAATACAACGCTAAGCCATTGATTTATATAGTTTATTTAGAATGATAATAAGAGCGATTCGCAATCGTATCGACACCTTCTCAGGCAGTCCGGGGAGAATGCGAAAGTATCCGTTGGAGAAATCAACCGGTCTTGCAGCAACCGAGGAATTCCAGTGCTGGATAGTAAGAACCGCTATATGAAGAGGCGCGGAGGGTGGCTATGCACCCCTCGGGTGCTTTGGAGATGATCTCTAGCGGTTTGGTAGAGAGCGGTGCACCTCCGGGGCAATTGGGGCTGTATCTGGCGCGGTTTTATCGACAGCACAAGAGGTGGTGGTGCACCTCTGAGGGTTACTGAGGCTGGAGCTGTAGCGGTTTTATTAAGAAACCGCGTAGAAGAGCTGCTGCTCGTCATTGCTGTCGACCAGGCTCTCGCGGAGGATTTCGCGGGTGAGAATGCCGCATTTGCCGCATTGGCTGGCTACACCGAGGGTATTACGCACATCGCGCAGGCTGCTGGCACCGTCTTCGACGGCGGCGCGGATCTGGGTGTCGGTAATTCCCTTGCAAACACAAACGTACATCGTTGGCTCGTTTCTTGTGCGGTATGGTGTAAAGCTAATGGGAATGAGAATGATTGTCAATAAGATTTCTACAGCGAATTGAATTTTTCCTGCCGCGGGCGGCTCCGGGAGCCGCAGGCCTTCAGGTATAATCGCCGCATACGACGGAAGGACACCATGGACCTGATCTCCTACATGCAGCAGACCGGCAAGGCAGCGCGGGAAGCGGCTGCCCGGCTGGCCGCCGCCGATACCGGTGCCAAGAACGCGGCCCTGCTGGCAATCGCCGAAGCCCTGGCCGCCGAGCGCGCGTCACTGCTGGCGGCCAATGCCGAGGATATGAGCCGTGGCCACGAGCGGGGACTCGATGCCGCGCTGCTCGATCGCCTGGAACTGACAGCGCCGCGCATCGACGCCATGCTGGAGGGCCTGGAGCAGGTGGCCGGGCTGCCCGATCCGATTGGCCAGATCGACGACCTGCGCTATATGCCCAGCGGTATTCGCGTCGGCCGTATGCGCGTCCCGCTGGGTGTTATCGGCATCATTTACGAGAGCCGTCCCAACGTGACCATTGATGCCGCCAGCCTGTGCCTGAAGTCCGGAAATGCCACCATCCTGCGCGGCGGCTCCGAGGCGCTGGCCTCCAACCAGGCCATCGGGCGCTGTATTGCCCGCGGCCTTGCCGAGGCTGGCCTGCCGGAGGCGGCTATCCAGGTGCTGGACACGCCGGATCGCGCGGCGGTCGGTGAGCTGGTGCGCATGCCGGAATACGTTGACGTGATCGTACCGCGCGGTGGCAAGGGCCTGATTGAACGCATCAGCAGCGAAGCCACGGTGCCTGTTATCAAGCACCTCGACGGCAATTGCCACGTCTATATTGCCGCTGAGGCCGATCTCGACATGGCCCAGTCGATTACCCTGAATGCCAAGACCCAACGTTACGGCACTTGCAACACCCTGGAGACGCTGCTGGTGGATAGCGCAGTCGCGGCCGAGGTGCTGCCAGGCCTCGCCGCGGCGCTTGTCACTGCCGGCGTCGAGCTGCGCGGCTGCGAGCAGACCCGGGAACTGGTGGAGGCTGCGGTACCGGCCGAGGAGTCCGACTGGTACGAGGAGTACCTGGGGCCGGTGTTGGCCGTGCGCGTAGTGTCGGGTCTGGAAGAGGCAATTCATCACATCAACCGCTACGGCTCGAAGCACACCGACGCCATCGTCACCCGCGATCACGCCGCCGCCATGCGATTCCTGCGAGAGGTCGATTCCAGCTCGGTCATGGTCAATGCCTCGACGCGCTTTGCTGACGGCTTTGAGTACGGGCTGGGCGCTGAGATCGGCATCTCGACGGACAAGTTGCACGCTCGCGGCCCGGTGGGCCTTGAGGGCCTGACCTCGCGGAAATACGTGGTGCTCGGCGAGGGGCAGACCCGGCAGTGAGCAGCGGCCCCATTGGCATTTTTGGCGGCACCTTCAACCCCATCCACCACGGCCACCTGCGCTCTGCCCTGGAGCTCAAGCAGAGTCTGGCGCTGGACCAGGTGCGCCTGGTTCCCGCCGCCGAGCCACCGCTCAGGCGCGCACCGGAACTCTCCGCCGAGCAGCGTGCGGAACTGGTAGAGCAGGCGGTGGCCAGTGAACCCGGTTTGGTATGCGACCGGCGCGAACTTTCCCGGCAGGGACCGTCTTATACAGTAGATACCCTGGTGGAGCTGCGCACAGAGCTTGGCACTGACCGCCCACTGTGCCTGATTGTAGGGACAGATATCCTGGAACGCCTCGATCAGTGGCACCGCTGGGAAGAGCTTCTGGATTTTGCTCACCTGGTGGTGATTGCCAGGCCTGGCTGGCGGATGCCGGAGACTGGACGCATCGCTTCCTGGGTGGAAGAGCACGGCGGTGTGAGCGCTGACCTGCAGGGCAGTCCCGCGGGGCTGGTGGTTCTGCAGCAGCAGCGGCAGCTGCCGATCTCTGCCACCGAAATACGTGACATGATTGCCGCGGGGCAGTCACCAAGATACCTGCTGCCAGATGCAGTCTGGGACACCATCCAGCGACTGGGCGCCTACGGCGCCGGGCTTGAACGACAGGAACAACATGGAATCTGCTGAACTCAAACAACTGGTGATCGAAGCGCTGGATGACCTCAAGGGGGTCAATATCGTTGACCTCGACGTGCAGGCACTGACCGACGTGATGGATTACCTGGTAATCGCCAGCGGCACTTCCAACCGGCACGTAAAATCCCTGGCCGACAATGTGCTGATGTCCGCCAAGGAAAACGGCTGTCGACCCATGGGTGTCGAGGGTCAGGATGGCGCCGAGTGGGTATTGGTGGATTTTGGGGGCGTGGTAGTACACGTTATGTTGCCGGCAACGCGCGACTTCTACGATCTTGAGCGACTCTGGTCGTCACCGGCGGCGAGTGCGGAACAGCCGGAGTGAAGCTCACAGTGTTGACTCCGGGATCGCGCATGCCCCGGTGGGTAGATGAAGCTGTCAGCGAGTACCACAAGCGCTTGCCCCCGGAACTGAAACTGGATATTCGCGACCTGCCGCTGGGTGGCCGCGGCCGCGGCAGCAATCCCGTGAAGGCCATGGCAGAAGAGGCCCGGCGCATCCGCGATGCCATGCCGGCCCGCGACCGACTGATCGTGCTGGATGTAGAGGGCAGGTCTTTCACTACAGAACAACTGGCTGACAGGCTGCAGGCCTGGCAGATGTCCGGCGACAACTACAGCCTGGTGATCGGTGGCCCGGACGGGGTCGACCCATCCCTGCTGGACGACGCCCAGCTGCGCTGGTCTCTTTCGCCGCTCACCCTGCCACACCCGCTGGTACGGGTGCTGCTGGTGGAACAGCTCTACCGCGCTTGGACAATCAACGCCGGCCACCCGTATCATCGGAGCTGACATGGCGCCTGCAGTAGCCCTCAAGGATCCCTATCTCGAATCGCGTATCTACGGCGCCCGCACCGTATTCGTGTTGGTGATCGTGATCGCGCTGATGGGCATCCTCATGGCGCGTTATTTTTCCCTGCAGATCACCCAGTACGAGATCTATCGCACCGAGTCTGACCGCAATCGTGTGCAGTTGCAGCCGCTGCCGCCGAAGCGCGGCCTGATCTACGACCGCAACGGGGTGTTGCTGGCGGAAAACCGCCCCAGCTTTGTGTTGTCTCTGGTGCTGGAGCGGGTGCCGGATCTCGACGAGACTCTCCAGGCCCTCGGCGAAATCGTCGAAATCACCGAGTCGGACCTGGAAAAATTTGAGACCCGCAGCCGGCGCCGCCGACCCTACGAGGAGGTGCCGCTGCATTTCAGGCTCAGTGAAGCCGAGCGGGCCCTGCTCGCTGTCAATCGCTACCGCCTGCCCGGCGTGGTGGTGGACGCCCAGCTGATTCGTCACTACCCCCAGGGGGATCTCTTTTCCCACGCGCTCGGCTATGTCGGACGCATCAACGAGGAAGAGCAGCGCCAGCTCGACGAGGTCGATTACCGCGGCACCAACCACATTGGCAAGATTGGCGTCGAGAAGTACTACGAAGAGCAACTGCACGGCAATGTCGGCTACCAGAACGTGGAGACCAACGCCCTCGGACGGGTGCTGCGGGTACTGGAGCGTACCGACCCGGTGCCCGGTGCCGACCTGACACTGTCACTCGATGTGACGGTGCAGGAAACGGCGTTCGCTGCGCTGGATGGCCGCCGCGGTGCCGTGGTGGCCATGGATCCCAACAACGGCGAGCTTATCGCCCTGGTCAGTACGCCGGGATTTGACAGTAACCTCTTTGTAAACGGTATCAGCGCCAGGGATTACTCCGCCCTGCGGGAGAACCTGGACCTGCCGCTGTTTAACCGTGCCGTACAGGGCCAGTACCCACCGGGTTCCACGGTCAAGCCGATCTTCGGCCTGGCGGGCCTGGAATATGGCCTGATCACTCCCGAATTCACCATGCGTGACCCGGGCTGGTATACCTTGCCCGGCGAAGACCGGCGCTTCCGTGACTGGACCTTGCGAGTGCGTGGCACCGGTCACGGCAAGGCGGTAGACCTGCATCAGGCAATTGAAGAATCCTGCGACGTGTACTTCTATGATCTCGCCCATCGCATGGGCATTGATCGCCTGCACGATTTCACCGAGCCCTTCGGTTTAGGCACGCCGACCGGCCTTGATACCACTAACGAGCGCGGCGGCATTCTCCCTTCCAGCGAGTGGAAGCGGCGTTCACGGGGTCAGGTGTGGTTCCCCGGGGAAACTCTCAACGTTGGTATTGGCCAGGGCTATATGCTCGCCACGCCGGTGCAACTGGCGGTGGCCACCTCGGTGCTCGCCAGTCGCGGCCAGCACTACACACCGCATCTGTTGCGCGCCATCAATGGTGAAGCGGTGACCGCGCCCACCGCCAGCGTGGTCGAAGCCGATGAGGCCAACTGGCAGGTGATCCACGATGCCATGCACGCCGTGTTCCATGGTCAACGTGGTTCCGCCCGCGCGGTAGGCCGGGGTTCCGCCTTCACCATGGCGGGCAAGAGCGGCACCGCCCAGGTGATCGGTATTGCCCAGGACGAGGAATACGATGCCGAGGCTTTGGAGGAGCGTTATCGCGACCACGGCCTTTTTGTGGCTTTTGCGCCCTATGAGGACCCGCGCATCGCGGTCGCCGTTGTTGTGGAGAACGGTGGTGGAGGCAGTACCGTGGCGGCACCGATTGCCCGCGAGGTGATGGAACGCTACCTGCTGGGCCAGTCACAGGATGAAAACCAGGAGCTCGCCGATCGTGGCTGAATACGTCCGCCAGATGCCCTCGGCCTCCAGCGACCTGGCGCGGCGGCCGGCGATTTCCGAGCGCTTCCACATCGACTTCCCGCTGCTGTTCCTGTTGATGGGGCTGACGATTTTCGGGCTGGTGGTGCTCTACTCTGCCAGTGGCCAGCGGCTGGGCGCGGTAGTTCGCCAGGCCCAGTATTTTGTCATCGCCTACGTGGTGATGCTGGCGGCGGCCCAGGTGAGTGTTCAGCGCTATCGGCGCTGGGCGCCGTTCATTTACTTGGGAGGGCTGGCGCTGTTGGTCGGGGTGCTGCTATTTGGCGTCGGCGCCAAAGGTGCCCAGCGCTGGCTGTCCATTGGCGGCTTTCGTTTCCAGCCCTCCGAGCTCATGAAGCTCGCCATGCCGCTCATGCTGGCCTGGTACCTGGCGTCGAGGATTTTGCCGCCGCGCTTGATCAATATCCTGGTGGCATTGGTATTGGTGGGCGTACCCGCGGCGTTGATCGTGCGCCAGCCTGACCTGGGCACGGCGTTGCTGGTATCTGTGTCGGGGCTGATTGTCTTGTTCATGGCAGGCATTCGCTGGCGCTTCATCTTCGGTGCCGGTGTGCTGGCGGTCATCTCCGCCTGGCCGGCCTGGGTCTACCTGCTGCACGACTACCAGCGGCAGCGGATTCTCACCCTGCTCAGCCCCGAGCGTGACAAGCTTGGTACCGGCTGGAACATCATCCAGTCAAAGACGGCGATCGGGTCCGGAGGTTGGAGCGGCAAGGGCTGGCTGAACGGCACCCAGTCCCAGCTCGATTTCCTGCCGGAGAGCCACACAGATTTCATTATTGCAGTACTGGCGGAAGAGTTTGGATTGCGCGGCGTCATACTATTGCTGGCCATCTACCTGCTGATTTTTGCGCGCGGGTTCTGGATTGGCATGCACGCCCAGGACAGCTTCTCGCGGCTGGTGGCGGCAGCGCTGACGCTGACGTTTTTTATCTACGTTTTCGTGAACATGGGCATGGTGTCGGGCCTGCTGCCGGTGGTGGGGGTGCCGCTGCCGCTTGTCAGCGCCGGTGGCACCTCGATCGTGACCCTGATGGCAGGCTTCGGCATCCTGATGGCGATCAGTACCGAGCGTCGCCTGGTTGTCCAGTAACACACCTGAAGGGGAGATGTTTCGCATGAGGATTGCTGGAGCGCTGTCGAGGCTGGCCGCCCTATACCTGTGTCTGCTGGCATCGAGCCTGGCCAGTGCCGAGGGCTATACCGATCATCCCGCCGCCCAGGCGCTGATCGAGGAAATGGTGAGAACCGAGGGCTTTGACCGGACCGAGCTGGAGGCGCTGTTCGCAGGCGCCATGCGCAAGGACTCGATCCTCGAAGCCATCGCCCGCCCGGCGGAGAAGACCAAGCCCTGGCACGAATACCGGGATATCTTCGTGACCGAGACCCGTACCCAGCAGGGTCTCGAATTTGCGCAGCGTCACAGTGACAGCCTGCAGCGCGCCGAGCGCCAGTTCGGCGTGCCCGCCGAGTTGATTGTCGCGATCATCGGCGTGGAGACGCGCTACGGGCGCAACAAGGGCAGCTACCGGGTGATCGATGCGCTGTCGACCCTGGCCTTCGATTACCCACCGCGTTCGCCATTCTTCAGCGGTGAGCTGCGCGCCTACCTGGTCATGACCCGGGAGCAGGGCCTGCCGGCAGGAGAATTGAAGGGCTCGTACGCCGGCGCCATGGGCTTCGGCCAGTTCATTCCCACGTCTTACCGCGCCTACGCCGTGGACTTCGACGAGGATGGCGTGGTCGACATTATCAATAATCCCGTCGATGCCATCGGCAGCGTGGCCAACTATTTCAAACGTCATCGCTGGCGCTCAGGCCTGCCGGTGACAGCGCCGGCGCGGGTGGGCGAGGGTTATCGCAGCGACTGGATGAACGACGGGCTCAAGCCCAGGCGCAGCCTCGCCGTGCTGGCTACCGGTGGCATCTTCCCGACGGTAGACATGGCGCCCGACACCCTGGCCACGGCGATGCGTTTCGACGGCGAGGCCGGCAACGAGTACTGGCTGGGTTGGCACAACTTCTACGTCATTACCCGCTACAACCACAGCGCCATGTATGCCATGGCGGTCTATCAGCTGAGTGAGGCGATACGGGAGCGCCTGTGAACAGGATGTTGACGCGACTGGCGCTGCTGCTGGCGGCGGCCGCTATACAGCTGGCGTGCACCCAGCTTGAACCCGGCGACGGCAAGCCGCTCTACGAACTGTCTGCCGACGAGGTTGTAGAGCCTATCCCGCGCCCGGAGAAAATCGTGGCGGCGGGCAATACCAGCCCCTACCGGGTCAACGGCCAGACCTACCGGGTCATGAACAGCGGTGCCGGCTACCGGGAGCGGGGGGTGGCGTCCTGGTACGGTCGCAAGTTCCACGGCCGCAAGACCGCCAACGGTGAAACTTTCAGTGCCTACAAGGCGTCGGCGGCCCATCGCTCGCTGCCGATTCCGGCTTATGTGCGGGTGACCAACCTGGACAATGGCCGCAGCATGGTAGTGCGGGTCAATGACCGCGGCCCCTTCCACTCTGACCGCATCATCGACCTGTCCTACGCCGCCGCTGTCAGGCTGGGTTTTGCCGAGAGTGGCACCGCGCGCGTCGAGGTGGCGGCGATCGACGTACCCGGCAATCGCGATCTCCGTGCTGGCGGCCTGCTGGGTACGCCCAGCTCCCACTATCGCTACATCCAGGTGGGATCCTTCAGTGAGGCCGAGAGCGCCCATGCGCTGGGGCACCGCCTGCGTGAGCAGATGCGCGCGCCGGTCGCGGTATCGGAAATCGTGCTGGGCGACAGCGCCTATTTTCGTGTCAGGGTTGGACCGGTGGACGATCACGATCGACTGCTGGCGCTGCAGACCCGGCTCAAGACCCTGGGTTACGCTGAAACCCGGCTCGTGCCCGACTAGCGTCGCCAACCGTATTTCGTACGCCGCATGCATGCGTTAAGATGCCCCGCGAGCGGTCTCACCGCATACACCGATTAACTTAAGGTCCCCATGAATCCTACTTCAGTGCCGCTGATCCGCTACGTTTTGCCACTACTCTTCCTGCTGGTGGCGTCTGCCCAGGCCGCCGTGTTGCCACCGCCGCCGGACGTGGCCGGCAGCGCCTGGATACTGGTCGATGCCGACACCGGTTACGTGATTACCGAGCGCAACGCGGATGAGCGCCTGGCGCCGGCCAGCCTGACCAAGCTCATGACCAGCTACGTGCTGGCTGCCGAGTTGGCTGCGGGCCGTGTCAGTAACGATGACATGGTGCAGGTCAGCGAGAATGCCTGGGCACAGAATCCGCTGTTTGCCGGTTCCTCCCTGATGTGGATCGAACCTGGCAGGCCCGTCAGCCTGCTGCAGTTGCATCGGGGCGTGGTGATCTCCTCCGGTAACGATGCCTCTGTGGCCATTGCCGAACATGTGGCCGGCAGCGAGAGTGCCTTTGCCGACATGATGAACGCCCATGCCGTGGACCTCGGCATGACCGGCACTCACTACGTCAACTCCCACGGCCTGCCGGACCCAGAGCACTACACCACGGCGCGCGACCTGGTACTGTTGGCCGAGGCCCTGATCGAGCGCTTCCCCGAGGAGTACGCGCTCTACAAGGAACGTGAGTACACCTATAACAATATCCGTCAGTACAATCGCAATGCCCTGTTGGCGGAGGATCCGTCGGTAGACGGCCTCAAGACCGGCCATACCGAAGAGGCGGGCTACTGCCTGGTGGCCTCGGCCCAGCGCAACGGCATGCGGCTGATCTCGGTGGTACTGGGCGCCGACAGTGAGCGCTCCCGCAAGGCAGAATCCCGCAAGCTGTTGAACTATGGCTTCCGCACCTTCGAGACGCTGGCGCTCTACAGTGCCGGTGAAGAGCTGGCCACGACGCGAATATGGAAAGGCCAGCAGGACAGCCTGTCACTGGGGGTCGATCGCACCATTCGCATGACCATCCCCCGCGGCAGTCGGGATGAGCTGGACGCCGCCATGGAAATCGACAAGCTGATCGAGGCCCCGGTGGCCCGCGGTGACAGCTTTGGCGCGCTGGTTGTCAAACTGGAGGACGAGACGCTGCTCGATGAACCGCTGGTGGCCCTGCACGCGGTGGAGCCCGCCGACTTCTTCGCGCGTCTGTGGGACAGCATCAAACTGTTTTTCATGCAATTGTTCGGCAACTGAGTGTGGAACCGCCAAAGATAGAATTTCCCTGCGACTACCCGGTCAAGGTACTGGGCCGAAGCGTGCCCGAATTCGAGTCGGTGGTGGTGGACGTTATCGAACGCCACGCCCCCGGCTTTCCCCGCGACTCCATCAGCATGCGTGCCAGCCGTGAGGGCACCTTTGTTTCCCTGACGGTACAGATCACGGCGACCGGCAAACCGCAGCTCGAAGCACTGCACCAGGACTTGCTCGCCACCGGGCTGGTGCAGATGGTCATCTAGGCGAGCTCTCCGGGAACAGGCCAGATGGAAATCCTCCGGCTCGGCGAGGTGGACTACCAGTCCAGCTGGCAGGCCATGCGGGACTACACCGACCAGCGTGATGAGCGCAGCGATGACCAGCTGTGGCTGTTGCAACACCCTCCCGTTTTCACCCAGGGCCAGGCAGGGAAGGCAGAGCACCTGCTGACACCCGGTGAGATTCCCGTTGTGCAGGCCGACCGCGGCGGCCAGGTGACCTACCACGGTCCCGGGCAGTGGGTGGTTTACCTGTTGATTGACCTGCGACGGCGCGGCCTCGGTGTGCGCGCCCTGGTCGACGTGATCGAGCAGGCCATCGTCGATTGCCTGGCCGGCTACGGCATCAGCGCGGCGCCGCGCCCGGATGCTCCCGGTGTCTACGTCGATGGCGCCAAGATCGCATCGCTGGGACTGCGCGTACGACGCGGCTGCAGCTTCCACGGGCTGGCGCTCAACGTCGATATGGATCTGGAACCTTTTTCCCGTATCAACCCCTGTGGGCATGCCGGTATGGCGGTTACCTGCCTGCGCGACTGCCTGCCCGCCGGCGCGGAGATGCCTGCCATGAACGCCGTGGGCGAAACCTTGCTGGGCGCGCTGGAATCGCAGCTCGAGCGCAGGGCCCCCCGCTAGCCGCTACTCGGAGGCGTCGTGCAGGTCTGTGCGCGGCAGCGTCAACAGGACCCGCGCACCGTGCTTGGTATTGGACAGCTCGAGGGTGCCGCCGTAGCGGGTTACTGTGGCATTGCAGATCAGCAGGCCGATGCCCATGCCCCGGGTCTTTTTCACCACCGCCGGCTTGCGCCGCACACCGATCATCGAGTCGGGAAACCCAGGCCCGTTGTCATCGATACGGATCTGGCACTGCTTGTCGTCCCAACTGACATCGACGCGAATGTCGCGCGGCTCGGCATCGGCGGCGTTGTTGAGTATCTGCTCCAGGGCGTGCGACAAGCCGTACTCGGCTTCCATCCGCGGTGAATCGTTGCTGCCGGAAAACGTGACATCGGCGCTCACCTCCGGTCGGCCTCGCAGCCACTGGTTGACCGTCGCTTCGACAAAACCGGGTACTTCGATCCAGCGCAGCTCGCCGCCCTCGTTCAGCCGCGCGGTCTTGGACAGCTTGTCGAGCACCACGCGGCAGTGTTCGAGCTGCTCCACCAGCAGCAGGAAATCCTCGCGGTGCTCCTCCTGGGCGGCGACTTTACCGAGTTCCTCGACCAGCGAGGTCATGGTGGCCAGCGGCGTGCCAAGTTCCTCTGCGGTGCCAGCGGCCAGGCTGGCCAGCGCCGCCAGGTGTTGCTGTTCGATTTCACCTTGCTCGGCCTCGGCGGGTCCACGCAGGAACTTCCTTACTGACACCGCCATGTCGCCACCAAACCACGACAGCACGACCGCCGCCATCAGCAGCGCAAGCCAGCCAGCCACCGTTGCCGCATTGAGAGCATCCGGCGGTGTCGGGCTGTAGATCGGTATTGGCTGGTAGCGGAATACCAGCGCTACGAAGCTGACGATACAGAGCAGGGTCACCACCCGGCTGTAGCGCCTCGGCATGGTGATGGCGCCGAAGCCGACCAGTACCAGGTAGTAGACTGCCAGTGGGTTGTGCGAGCCGCCGCTGAAATAGAGCAGGGCGGTCAGGGCGAGTATATCCAGCAGCAACTGGATCAAGCACTCGGCATCGTGAACCGGCCATGGCTTGGTCAGGCGCAGGAAACTGAACAGGGTGACCAGGGTGAGTGCGCCCAGGACCATCAGGTAACCTTCGGCCGGTACCTGGTCGGTACCGCGTGAGAGCAGGAAGAGCAGCGCTGCCGCATGGCCCATGATCGCAACGCAGCGTGCATAGAGCAGGTTGCGCAGGCAGCTGCCCGCTATACCGGGATGGTAATCACCTGTTTCCATCGCTGGATTATAAACAGAACTTGCCTGTTACCCGGCAACATTCCGCGTATAATCCGCGCTCCGTCACATACCCGTACCAGAAACCATGTCCACGCCCGCAGCGACCGAGCTTGTTCGCCAGATCGATGAGCGCCGTACCTTTGCCATTATCTCGCACCCCGACGCCGGCAAGACCACCATCACCGAAAAGCTGCTGCTGCTGGGCAATGCCATCCAGGTAGCAGGCAGCGTCAAGGGCAAGCGCGGCCCACACGCGACCTCGGACTGGATGAGCATGGAACAGGAGCGGGGCATTTCCGTGACCTCGTCAGTCATGCAGTTCCCCTATAGCGGCCGGGTAGTCAACCTGCTGGATACTCCCGGACACGAGGACTTCTCCGAGGATACCTACCGCACCCTCACCGCGGTTGACTCGGCCTTGATGGTGGTGGACGGCGCCAAGGGCGTCGAGGAACGCACCATCAAGCTCATGAATGTGTGCCGCCTGCGCGACACGCCGATCCTCAGCTTCGTCAACAAGATGGACCGGGATATTCGCGATCCCATCGAGCTGCTGGACGAGGTGGAGTCGGTGCTGGATATCCAGGGTGCCCCGATCAACTGGCCCATCGGCATGGGGTCTTTTTTCAAGGGCGTCTACGACCTCTACAGCGACACCATCCACGGCTACACCCCGGGTCAGGGCCACACCCTGCCCGAGGATGTGCGCATCGAGGGCCTGGAATCGGACGAGGCCAGGGCGTTTATCGGCGACGATTACGAGGCTTTCCTCGAGGAGGTCGAACTGGTGCGCGGCGCCAGCCACGAGTTCGACCTCGAGGCCTACCTGGCCGGCAAGCTCACCCCGGTGTTCTTCGGCACCGCGCTTGGCAACTTCGGTGTACGGGAAATGCTCGACCACTTTGTCGAGTGGGCTCCGGCGCCCCAGGGGCGCATGGCCGAGCAGCGTGACGTGCAGGCCCGGGAGGGCAGATTTTCAGGCTTTGTCTTCAAAATCCAGGCCAACATGGACCCGCGTCATCGTGACCGGATCGCCTTTATGCGGGTGTGCTCGGGGCGTTACGAGAAGGGCATGAAGATGCGCCACGTACGCGCCGGCAAGGACGTGAAGATTGCCGACGCGGTAACTTTCAAGGCGGGCGAGCGAGCCCTGGTGGAGGAGGCGGTTTCCGGGGACATCATCGGCCTCCACAACCACGGCACCATCCAGATCGGTGATACCTTTACCGCCGGGGAAGACCTGCGTTTTACCGGCATCCCGCACTTCGCCCCGGAGCTGTTCCGCCGCATCCGGCTGGCGGACCCGCTCAAGTCCAAGCAGCTGCAGAAGGGTCTGCAGCAGCTCTCGGAAGAGGGTTCGACCCAGGTGTTTGCGCCGATCAGCAACACTGACCTGATCGTCGGCGCGGTTGGCCAGCTCCAGTTCGACGTGGTCGCCTACCGCCTCAAGGACGAATACAAGGTCGAGGCGATCTACGAACCGGTCAACGTATACACCGCCCGCTGGGTGCACTGCGACGATGCACGCAAGCTGGAGGACTTCCGCAAGAAGGCCGCTGACCAGCTCTCCATCGACGGCGGCGGCTACCTCACCTACCTGGCCCCCACCCGCGTTAACCTCCAGCTCATGGAAGAACGCTGGCCCGACATCGAATTCCGCGCCACTCGGGAACACTGATTCGCCACTATCGGCACCAGCGGCCGGCACCGAGTCGGTCAATGGGCGATCGCACTATCGAAACGACCGCAGCATTCGCGCACTTGGCGGCTGCTGCGGAACTCAACCATTTTTTGCTGCGCAAAAAATTGGGATTCGGTCAGTCCTCGCAGAAAGCCCCGCCAAGCGCGCGAATGCTAAGCGCGGTCTGAAGGTTTCGATAGCGCGATCACCCATTGACCTCTGATGCATCCGCGACCTGCCTCCTGGCGAGCAGATATGGTCCCCGATACGAGGTATTTCCATTCGAGGCGGCATTGTCCGTCCCCGGCCGGAACCTTCAGGGCGCGTTTATCCCGGCGTCCCTAACTGGAAAAAGCGCGAGCACTGCCCGAGTCCCAAAAATCGCGCAGCGATTTTGGTCGAGTTCCGCAGCCGCCCGCTGGCGCAGGTCTGAGTGCGGCCGTGCGGCAAGGTCAAACTCGCCGCTTCGCCGCGCTCCAGACGCTGCTATCGGCATCAGGAAGAGCTT
>JAAUXY010000888.1_pt1 | contig 24308 bp, 17 predicted proteins | sample 7278121 | NCBI WGS metagenome assembly JAAUXY01 (sample SAMN14350117, study PRJNA611818) | marine sediment metagenome | isolation source: surface marine sediment (1.8m) | place: French Polynesia: Moorea | collected 2018-08 | reverse complement strand
CCACGGTCGTGGTCTGCGGCTCGACGATCAGCGCCGGGCCGGCGAGCGATGCCCCCGGGGCCAGATCGCCGCGCCGGTAGACAATGGCCTCGACCCGGCTGGCCAAGCTCGCGTCGAACACCGCCCGTCGTCCGATCGGCTGCGCGGCCTGAGCGGATTCGGACACGGGCGCCATGGCGGGCGCGGCCGCCGCCGGCGCGCTCAACTCGAGGGTCCAGCTCAACACCTCGATATCGAGATCGGGAATCGTCCGGCCATAGAGCCGGGTGTAGGCATCGGCGAACGCTCGGGACAAGCGCTCCCCGTCCGTCTCCGCGAGGCGTTGGTCCGGCATCGGCACCGGAATTTCGTGGCCCTGGCCGAGATAGCGCATATAGGCGACCCGCTTCTCGGTAAGCTTGCCCGCCGGCACGGCCGCGGTCACAACCGCCTCGGCCTCCGCCTGCATCTCCGCGAACACACCGTTCACGACATCCGCGTCATAGGCGGACAGGCGGAGATACCGGCTGCGCACCACCTCATAGGCGATGGGCGCCCTGAGGAAGCCGATGGCCGAGCCGACGCCCGCCCCGGTGGGCACGATGACCCGGTCAATGCCCAGCTTTTCCGCCAGCCGTGTGGCATGCAGCGGCGCGGCGCCGCCGAACGCGATCAACGTACGGTCCGAGAGCGTCTTACCCCATTCGATCGCGTGTACCCGGGCGGCATTGGCCATGTTCTCGTCGACCATCTCGCCGACGGCGAAGGCCGCCAGGTCGCGCTCGAGATCGAGGGGCGCGCAGATCGCCGCCTCGATCGCGTCCGCGGCCGCCTCGGGCTGCAGCGCGACGGCGCCGCCGGCGAAGCCCTCGCGGCTGATGCGCCCGAGCGTCACATCCGCGTCGGTCACCGTCGGGTCCGCGCCACCCCGGCCATAGCAGGCGGGGCCCGGCTCGGCGCCGGCGCTCTCCGGGCCCACGGTGACCCGCTGCATGGAGTCGACCCGGGCGATCGAGCCGCCGCCGGCTCCGATCTCCACCATCTCGATGGCGGGGATGCGGACCGGTAGGCCGCTGCCCTTGAGGAAGCGGTAGACGCGGGCCACTTCGAAGGTCCGGGTGGTCTGCGGCTCCGCCCCGTCGATCAGACAGATCTTTGCGGTGGTGCCGCCCATGTCGAAGGACAGCACCCGGGCGAGGTCCGCCTCGGTCGCGATCCGGGCGGCCAGGATGGCGCCGCCCGCCGGACCGGATTCGACGAGACGGATGGGGAATCTGACCGCGAGCTCGAAGGTGGTGAGCCCGCCGCCCGAGGTGATGAGATAGAACGGGCAGCGAAAGCCCATCTCCCGCAGGGAGGCCTCGAGTCGCGTGAGATAGCGGGCCATCAGCGGCTGGACGTAGGCATTGGCGCAGGTGGTCGACAGGCGCTCGTATTCGCGGATCTCCGGGCAGACCTCGGAGGACAAGGTGATGGGCAGGTCCGGGACGGCCGCCTTCAGGATCCCGGCGACCCGGTGCTCGTGCTCCGGATTGGCGTAGGCATGCAAAAGTCCGATCGCCAGGCTTTCGACGCCGTCCTGCGCGATCCGCGGCAGCAGCGCGGCGACCGTGTCTTCGTCCAGCGGCACGAGAACGTCTCCGCCGGCGCCGATCCGCTCCCGCACCGGCCAGCGCAGAGCCCGCGGGACCAGCGGGGCAGGGCGGTCGACATTGATGTCGTATTGCTCGAAGCGGTTCTCGTAGGCCATTTCCACCGAGTCGCGGAACCCGTCCGTGGTGATCAGCGCGGTCTTGGCCCCCTTGCGTTCGATCACCGCGTTGGTGGCCAGCGTCGTGCCGTGGATGATCAGGGCGACGTCCCCGGGCCGGACCTGCGCGTCCTCCAAGGTCTGGCGGATGCCGGCGAGTACGCCTTCCTCGGGTGCCGCGACGGTGGTCAGAACCTTGCGGGTCAGGCGGCGGTTCGCGTCTTCCAGCGCGATGTCGGTGAAGGTTCCGCCGATGTCGACGGCGAGCCGGGCTGCGTTGGCCAGTGAGGTCATGGCGAAGCGATCATTGGTCCGCCGGATTATGGGCCACCGTCCGGCTCCCACCAAGCTCCGTGCTCACGCGATTGTGCACATGCGAAAGCGCGCGTAACGGCTTGCTCTCCTTGCATTACCGAGGGGCGCCGCATAGGTTGAAAGTGGAAACCGGGAGATCTTTGTGAACTTCTTCGAAACCCTCATCCACCCGGACAAGGAGGATCAGCCCGAACGGGCTGTGGTCGCGCACGCGGCCAATCTGTTGCAGGTGGGCGAGTTCCAGCTCCTGCAGCTCGCCTACAAGGACTGGTACGGCGAGGAGATGCCGGAGGGCGTGATCGACCGGTTGTTCCACAGCTACATGCTGTACAACGAAGTGCCCCACTGGGCGCGGCAATATGCGCGCAAGATCGTCAATCTGGAGGGCCGCGGCGACCTGGACGATCTCGATCCGGCCTACCACGTCTATGACGCCGACTATCACACCTTCGTGCCGGACGGCGTGCGCAAGTTCATCGTCGCGGCCAGCATCCTGGTGCTGTGCATCGGCGGCGGCATCTGGGTGGCGAATATCGCGGCAACCAAGAGCCTGTCGATCCTGCCGCCCTATTTCGAGTCCAAGGACTTCCGGAGCAGTCGCTAGTCAGTCCCGAACGCGCTCCCTATAATCCCGCCTGTTTCGTTCCTCTCGAAAGACGGCCATGTTCGAGTTCGCCGGCGACTGGGAAAAGCCGATCAACTACCTCTTCCTGGCGGTCACGGCGTTCATCGCCTGGCACGGGATCCGCTACCGCGACGAAGAGGGCAAGACCGATTTCGTGCGCCTCTTGTTCGGCTGCATCGCGGCCGCGTTCTTCTTCATGGTGCTGTTTCAGGACGTGCTCGGTCTGGTCCGCTTCGCCTGATCAGCGCGGCTTGTAGGCGCGCTCCAACTCATCGAGCTGCGGAACCCGCAACACCCGCTGCTCCTCGGGAAGCTTGAGCTGCTCGTGGATATAGCGAGCCCGGTCACGAATGGTCGACGGGTTCGGCGTGCCGTAAAGCAGCTTGTTGATCCAGCCGGGACCTTCGACCGCGCCTTCGTCCACTTTGAGCGCCTGGACATAGTCGGCCAGCGCGGCCTCGTGCCGGCCTTCGCGGTCATGGACGATGCCCCGGTTGGCATAGGCGGCGGCCAGCGCCGCCCAGCCGGTCCGGTCGTCCGCCTCCAGGCTCTGCTCCAGGTGGCCGATCAGATGGGTCAGCTCCGCCACGGCGAGCTCGTACTGCTTGCGCTCGATGAATACCAGGGCACGGCCCATCAATGCACCGCGATGGTTCGGCATCTCGTCGAGCGCCTTGTCGAAATGGGCCAACGCCTCGTCATAGAGCTCGTCGTCGAGCCGCTGGGAGCCCTGCTTGACCTCGAAGTCGCCCGGTTGCTGGGACTGGTAGTGCAGGATCACGACCCAGACCAGTCCGGTGGCGAAGGTCGCAACGATCAGATAGGTGATGAACCGGCGCAGGACGTTGGGGTTCATCAGCGCCCCTGCATGATAGTGGTCGTATAGATGAAGGAGAACACGAAGCAGAGTAGCACGGCCGTCACCGTGGCCCGCCGTTTGAGCGCGAGACTCCGTGCCTCGTCGACGGTTTCCTTGCGTTGGGCGCGGCGCACGGACAGGGACCAGATCAGTTGGCGCACCGGAAAGAACAGGGCGATCCCCAGGACGAGGGCCCACAACATTGAGTACTGGCTGGTGAACAGGTCCGCCATGGCGCCTCTGGCAGGGGAACGGGTGGTCGACTCTAGAGCACTTTCCGACCATATGGGCGCAATTCTGTTGCGGTTTGGGCGTGGCAGACCGCCAGGCGGCGCCCGCAGCGCGATGCCGGAGCATCGGGCAAGGGCGGCAACGCCGCGGCTACCCGCCCAAACGCAACCCTGTCGGGCCGGGGCCTCTTTCGCCATGACGTCGTCAAATGCCTTGACCGTATGACGGATACGCTCTGCGGCGCTTTCCTAGTCATGGCGAAAAATGCCTCCGGCAGAATGGGTCCATATGGTCGGGAAATGCTCTGGCAAACCGGCCGGGCTGGACAAGGGCGGGGCGCCCGGCTCCCGGCGGCGCAAAGAAAAGCGGGGAAAGGGCCGGGCCCTTTCCCCGCGCAGTGGTGTCCAGAGGGTCCGTTAAGCGGCGCCGCCGCTTCCGGCCTGTGTTTCGGACGTCACCGCCACGTCGCCGATATCCTCGACGAGCGCCGTGATCTCCGTCTCCGGCACGGTGGACATCTCCATCTTGTAGGCCAGGAACCACATCATCGCGGTACCCAAGATCCAGAACAGGATCTGCCAGGCCCAGATCGACGGGATCCCGAAGGTCCAGCCGTCGACGCCCGCGTCCGGCGCACCAAAGATCGTGTTGCCGATCACGGCGCCCGGGCCGATGCCGAAGAACTGCCAGGCGATGACCAAGATCCAGGCCAGCGGGACCAGCTTGCGCTTGTCCGCCGACAGGCCCGCATGCTCGCGCAGGAAGTTGTGATACTTCATGCGGTGCGCCAACTGCCTGTCGTCCTGGGTCGCCGCCGAGACGATCACGCAGACGAGGATGTTGATGATGATGCCCCAGCCGGCGCTGTGGATGGTCCACGGCCAGCGGCCCCACGGCAACGCGCCGCCGGTGATGGTCTGTCCGATGGTCTCGGTGAAGATCACCGCGATCAGGCCGCAGGTCAGACCAAGCGTCGCTCCCTGACGGGTGATCCAGGGCATCCAGCAGACCGCCGCCAACGGCACCCACATCTGCGTGCCGAAGGCCACGGCCAAGCCGCCCAAGAGCACCAGGGCGTCCCGCGAGAAGGTGGCGACCAGCAGTGCGCTGAGCACGATGAAGGCGACGCCCAAGCGGCCGAACAGCTTCTGCGTGACGTGCGAGGCCGTCGGGTTCAGGTACCGCTTGTAGAGATCGCGGGTCAGCATGCCGCCGGCCGTCGACATGTAGGCCGCGCCGGTGGACTGCATGGCCGCGAGCGCACAGACGGCCAACAGGCCGACCAACCATGGCGCGGCGTCCGCGATCTGGTTGAAGTAGTTCGGTACCAGCGAGTCCGGCTTCTTCGCGATATCCTCGGACAGCACCGTCGAGATGCCGATGCCCGCTTCATTCACCAACGGGTTGGCGCCCAAGAGATGCGCGCCCATGCCCTGGAAGGCGGTGAAGAAGAACAGGATCAGGCCGATCCCGAAGGACGAGGCCCAGACCTGCTGCGGCGCGAACGGCGTCGGATCGTTGTTGGCGAACGACCACATGGAGAACGCCGGAGAGGACTGGATGCCCATCAGCGCCCACATGTAGGTGAGGCACATGATCCCGGTCCACAACCCGCCGACAGGCGTCTCCTTGCCGAGACCCGCGGTGAACTGGATCACCCCGGGAATCGCCAGATAGGTGTTGTGCCCGTCCGGCGTGGCGCCCCACCTGCCGAGCTCGGGATTGGCGCCGAGGCGGGCGAAGCCTTCGTTCAAGGCACCCCAACCGCCGGCGATGTTCAGGGCGATGATACCGGTGATGATGATGCCCAGGGCCAGCAGGATGCATTGAACAGTGTCCACATAGGCCACCGCCCGGAGGCCGCCCGAGGCGACGTAGATCAGCACCACCAGCGACAGCACCCACATGCCGACGTTGACGCTCAACAGATCGTCGGTCAGCACGTTGAACAGGAAGCCCGAGGCCCCCAGCTGCACGCCCAGATACGGGATCGAGAACAGCAGGGCCACGATCACCGTCAGGATGCGGATGGCATCCCCCTGGAAGTAGTCCGACATCATCTCGCCCGGCGTGACATAGCCGAAGCGTTTACCCAACATCCACTGACGCTTCAGGAAGATGACGCCGGTGAACGGAATCGTGATGGTGTAGAACGATGCGTAGGCGTATTGGAATCCATCACGGTAGACCAACCCCGGATGGCCCATGAAGGTCCATCCCGAGAAGGATGTGGCCGTAGCCGCCAAGACGAACACCCACATCGACAGCCTTCGGCCGGCAATGAAGTAGTCGCTGGCGGTCTTGGCCGTCATCGCGCCCTTGACGCCCCAGAAAATACAGTAGGCCCAATAGAGCGCGACGAAGATAAACAGCCAAGTTACCTTATCCATTTCGTCGCTCCCTCTCCTCGAAGAGATCTCGTTATCTCGGCCGGCGGCTTCCTGCCTCCGACCATCCTCTTTGCCGCTACTTGCGGTGCCCCTATGCGGACCAAAAAATAGACAGTCCGGCTTTGTAAAAATTTCACGGTACTGGGCGCCAGTCAACGGAATCTTGCGTTCTCGGCGCTAATCTTGTAAATGATCGTTCAGAAGATGTGTGAAAATGTAAATCTGTAAACGTCGAATCGCGGAGCCGTCGAGGCATGGCGCGGCGCAGTTTGCTAGGCCACAAGGTGCGAAAGCTCAGGCGTGAGAAGGGCTTGAGCCAGGTCGCCATGGCCGAGCGTTTGGGCATCTCGCCCAGCTATCTGAATCTCATCGAGCATAACCAGCGGTCATTAACCTTACCGCTGGTGCTCAAGATCTCCCGCCTGTTCGAAATCGACCTCCAGACCTTTTCGGATGAGGAGGAGCTGCGCTTGGTCGCCCGCCTGGAGGAGGTGTTCGGCGACACCCTGTTCCGGGAGGCGCCGCTCGATTCGGCCGAGATCCAGGACATCGTCGGCGCCCATCCGGAGCTTTGCCGGGCGCTCGTGACCCTCTACCACGCCTATCGCGGCACAAGCGATACGGTCCACGTGCTCAAGGAAAGCCTCTCGGGCGAGACCTTCCTCTCGACCTCAACCCACAAGCTGCTGACCCTCTTGACCTCGATTCGCTCCTTCTCCGAGATCCTGCACGACAACAGGGATCTCGGCCCGGTCGAGCGAGAGCGGTTCCTGGCCATCATCGTGCAGGAGAGCGACGGGCTCGCCAGTCTGGTCGGCGAAATGCTGGAGTACGGCCAGAGCGATGGCCTGAAGGGCCTGCAGGGCGCCAACACGCCGACCGAAGAGGTCACCGACCTGTTCGAGGAAAACGACAACTTCTTTCCGGAGGTCGAGGAGGCAGCGGCATCCTTCCGACGGGAGACCGGTCTCGGCGACGAAGTTACCGCCGGAAGACTGGTCGACCACCTGGAGCAAAGGCTTGAGATCCGTACCCAGCTCGCGCCTGCAAGCGAACTGGGCGCTGAGGGACGCCATTACGATGCGGATGACCGACGGCTGCTGCTGTCGGACGCGCTGCCGCTCGCCAGCCTGCGGTTTCAGGTCGCGCGCCAGATCGGATCGGTTGTCGGCGCAGACGCCTTCGCGCCCTACGCCAGCGGCCCGGTGCTTACCACCGACGCGTCGCGCAGCCTCTGTCTGGACGCGCTGGCCAAGTACTTCGGGGCGGCGGTGCTCATGCCCTATGACTCATTTCGCGAGGCCGCGCGCAGCCTTCGGCACGACATAGAGCTGCTGCAGAACCGCTTTGGCGCCAGCTTCGAACAGGTCTGCCATCGCCTGACCTCGCTGCGGCGGCCAGGTGCGGCCGGCATCCCGTTTCATTTCGTGCGAGTCGACATCGCCGGCAACATCTCCAAACGGTTCAGCGGAGCCGGCATGCGGATTCCCCGGTTCGGCGGCGCCTGTCCGCGCTGGAATGTACACGCGGCGTTTACGTCGCCAGGCACGATCCGCACCCAACTGGAGCAGTTGCCGGACGGGACGCGATACCTCTCGCTGGCCCAGAGCGAGGTGAAGCGGGGCGGCGGACATCACGTGCCCAAGAGCCACTTGGCCGTCAGCATCGGCTGCGAGGACAGCTACGCCGGTCAGATCGTCTATGCGGACGGTTTGACCCTGGAGGCGACCGACGCGGTGATGCCTATCGGCGTCACCTGCCGCCTGTGCGAACGCGACGACTGTATACAGCGGGCGTTTCCGCCATTCGTGGAGAAGAGTGGGTTCTCGCTGGAGGCCGAGGCGGGCCGGGCGTGACGGCGCGGTCCGGAGGCCGTCGCCGGACAACGCTCTAGCTTGCGGCGGTAGCGGGCGCTCGGGCGGGAACGCAGGGCAGGCTGAAGGTAAACCGCGCGCCGCTCTCGGGCGCGTCGTCGACCCAGATGCGGCCGCCGAAATGCTCCACGATCTGGCGGCAGATCGATAGGCCAAGGCCGGTCCCCTCCGGCTTGGCGCCGGCGATGTCGGGCCCTTGGCGAAACTTCTCGAAGATCGTGCTGCGCAGCGACCGCGGGACGCCCGGACCGTTGTCCACCACCTGGATGCGAAGCTCCGAGTGATCCGCGGCGGCGGCGACCTGCACACGGCCGGCCCGGTCATCGCAGAAATGCACCGCGTTCGAAATCAGGTTGACGATCACCTGCATCAGCCGGTCCCGGTCCGCATGGATCCGCGGCAGATGCTTTGGCAGCTCCACGTCCAGACGGATGCCGCGCTCGGTCATCAAGCCGCTGGTCGCGGCCAGCGCATCGTCGATAACGGTCTTGGGGTCAACATCTGTCATCCGCCAGTCCATGCGGCCCGCTTCCATCTTGGCGAGATCGAGGATCTGGCCGATCAGCCGCGTCAGCCGCTCGCTCTCCTTGATGATGATGTCGAGGAACTTGCGCCGCTCCGCCTGTCCGAGGTCCTCGTTGTCCTGCAGGATCTCCGAAAAGGACCGGATCGAGGTCAGCGGCGTGCGCAGCTCGTGGCTGACGATGGTGAGGAAATCGTCCTTGAGCCGGTCCAGTTCCTGGAGCCGTTCGTTGGCCGCGCGCAGCTCGGCGCTGGCGCGTTCCAGCTCGCGGGACTTTTGCTCGAGCTGGTGGCTGTATTCGATCACCTGGGAGGTCTCGTCCAGGATCTTCATGACCTCGTCGATGCCGACCACTTCGCCCTTGACCACGCTGCCCACCATGACCCGGGCGGAGGCGGCGCCGATCGTGCCCGCCATGAGACGTTCGGCAAAGCTGACCAAATCTGCGTCCGCCTCCTTGAGCTGGGCCAAGTCCAGGCCCCGTTCGTGGGCGTAGTCGGCGAAGGCCCGATCCGTGCGCCCCTGACCGATAAAGCGGACCAACAGTCCGCGCAGATCGGCGACCGTGGCCGTGCCCCGCCAGAGGCGGCTGCCCCCCTGGTCGCTGGAATGCCGGAACACGTCCACGAAGAGAGACGCCTGGACCCGCTCGATGGCGCTTTGCCCGGTCAACAGGGAGACACCGATCAGGCCCCCGATGTTGAACAGCATGCTCCAGAAGAAGGAATGGGACAGATGGTCGAGCCCTTCCAGCCCGAAGAGCGCATAGGGCTTGAGCGAGGCCAGTCCGAAGAGACCCTCCTCGACAAAGGATATCGGCAGCCAGCCGGAGCGCGCGAAGGACGGCAGCAAGAGCGTATAGGCCCACAGCAAGAAGCCAAGGCTCAGCCCGGTCAGCGCGCCGGAATGCGTCGCCCCTTTCCAGAAGATGCCGCCGATGATGGCTGGCGCGAATTGCGCCGCAGCGGCGAAGGAGACCAGTCCAATGGTGACCAGGGCGTAGGACTCGCCGATGAAGCTGTAATAGGTATAGCCGAGCAGGATCACCAGCACGATGCTGCCGCGCCGGATCGCGAGCAGCAGCCGGGTGAGATCCCCGCGTTCGGTGAGCCGGAGCCAGGTCAGTCGCAACAGCACCGGCATGACCAGATCGTTGCACACCATGGTCGAGAGCGCGATGGTGGCGAAGATGACCATGGCGGTGGCCGCGGAGAGCCCGCCGATATAGGCCAGCAGGGCCAGCGCCTCCTGACGCTCCGCCATCGGGATGGTCAGCACGAAGGTGTCGGCATGCACCTCGCCGCTGGGGAAGTGCATGATGCCGGCAAAGGCGATCGGCAGAACGAAGATGTTGATGGCCAAGAGGTAGAGCGGGAACAGCCAGACCGCCTTGCGCAAATGGCCTTCGTTCACATTCTCGACCACGGTGACCTGGAACTGGCGCGGCAGGCAGACGATGGCCGCCATTGACAGGATGGTCAGCGTGACCCACTGGCCGTAGGACCCCATGTTCCCGGCCGTGAACAGCTGAGTGATGTCGGGGTGTTGGGCCGCCCGGGCGAACAGGTCTCCGAAGCCGTCATAGAGGGCGAAGGTGACGAACACGCCGACGGCGAGGAAGGCGACCAGCTTGATGATCGATTCGAAGGCGACCGCCGCGACCAGACCCTCGTGATGTTCGCTGGCGTCGATGTGGCGGGTCCCGAACAGGATGGCGAATGCCGCCAGACCGAGGGCGAGAACCAGCGAGGTATCGCCCAGAAACGAGGTCGGTTCGTGCGCGTGCGGCATGACGATCTCGGGGTAGCGGAGCAGCAGGCCGAAGCTGGTGGACACAGCTTTGAGCTGGAGCGAGATGTACGGCATGATCCCGACCACGGCGATCACCGTCACCAGCCCGCCCATTAACGTGCTCTTGCCGTAGCGCGAGGCGATGAAGTCGGCGATCGAAGTGATTCGGTGGGCCTTGCTGATCCGGATGATCTTGGCCAGCAGCACCCACCACAGAATGAAGGTCAGGGTCGGCCCGATATAGATCGCCAGGAAGTCGATGCCGCTGGAGGCCGCCCGTCCGACGCTGCCGTAGAAGGTCCAGGAGGTGCAGTAGACGGCGATGGACAGGGCGTATACGTAGGGGTTGTTGATCAGGCTGCGGCCTTCGTCGGCCCGCTTGTCGCCGTAATAGGCGATGGCGAACAGCAGGCAGAGATAAGCGAAGGACGCGAAGAGTATGAGCAGGCCGTCGAGCATCGCCTAGCGCGACCGCCGTCGCTCTCCCGCTGATGCCTGGGACCGCTTGCGATCCCGCGCCTCCAGGGCCGATTGGGCGTCTGCGATCCATGCCGTCAGCGCGATGATCAGCGCCCAGGCGGTGAACATGTAGACGTAGAGGAGCGGAATGCCGAACACCGTGATTTCGGTGCTGAAGATGAACAGCAGCGGCGGGCTGAACCCGGTCAGCCCGGCGAGAAACAGGGCGACCCAGCGGTCGCGTGTCATGCCCGGTCTGGTCATGCGGCCCTCCGGTCGCAGGTGCCCGCCGCGGCGGCTTCGCCACGCCTGGACGATGCTATCTTACACGCCTATAGGAGAAATTTCAGCCCGCTTGCGCGGCCTCAGGGAGGCGCCCAGGCGCCGCCGGGATCATGCGCGGGGGCCCAGGAACCGATTGACCCGGTCGACCACGTCCCGGGTCGAGAACGGCTTGGTGATGTAGTCGTCGGCGCCGAGGGCGATGCCCTTCTCGCGCTCAACGTCGCGGCCCTTGGCGGTCAGCATGATGATCCGCACGCCATTCCAGTCCGGGTTGGCCCGGATCCGCCGGCAGACGTCGTAGCCGTCCAGCTTGGGGATCATCACGTCCAGCAGCACAAGGTCCGGCGTATAATCCTCGATCGCCTTCAGCGCGGCCTCTCCGTCATAGGCGACCCGCACCTCGTAGCCTGCCTGTTCGATCAGAAACTCCAGCGACAGTACGATGTTGGGCTCATCGTCGACCACCAATACGGATTGGGTCATGCGAAGGCCCCTCTCGGTCTTCCACCGGTCCATGATTGGCGGCGTGCTGGAACCACACCGCCTTATTCAGTGTACCGGCTGGCGATACCGGATGCCAAGGTTTTGGCCGGCCGGCTGGCGCCTTCGGTTGCGTTCTTTCCAAGGGCGTTCTAAGTCACTCGGCGGACGGGCGCGAAACCGGGGTGGACGCCGAGCATGCAGTCCCAAACTGTCATTTTTCGCCAGCTGGCGAAGGATTTCATGCGGCCGCTGCCGTGCATGGTTGCGGCCGACACGCCGATTTCTGAAGCGGTCGGCCGCATGGCCGCTGCCAAGGACTCCTGTGCGTTGGTGCTCGACGATGGCGGCAGGCTGCAAGGTATCGTCACCGAGCAGGACGTCGCCCGCCGGATCGCCTTTCGGGTCACGCCGGAAACCACCGTCGGCGACGTGATGACCACCCCGGTGCGGACCATTCCGGACCGTGACCATCTCTATCAGGCGATCGCCAGGATGCGGCGGTTCGACCACCGGCACATGCCCGTGGTGGACCGGTCCGGCGCACCGGTCGGGCTGTTGGTGCTGCGCGATGCCATGGCCGTGGCGTCCGAGCAGAAGATGGCTCAGATCGATCGGTTGACGCATCAGGGAACCCTGGACGGTCTGCGCGAGGTCAAGGCCGCCGAGGTGGAGCTTGCCGAGGAACTGTTCGCGGACAATCTGCCTGCACCCGAGATTCAGGCGCTGCTCACGGATATCAACAACGACATCTACCGCCGCATCGTGGAACGGCTGCTGCGACGCGGAGCCAATGATGGCCTGGGCGAGCCGCCGCGGGACTTCTCGGTGATCGTCATGGGGTCGGGCGGCCGGGGCGAGAACTTCATCTACCCCGATCAGGACAACGGCATGATCATCGCCGACTATCCCGACGGGGAGCATGACCGCATCGACGGCTACTTCCGGGAGCTGGCCGAGCGCATGAACATGGATCTGGATACGGTCGGGTTTCCGCTGTGCAAGGGCTATGTCATGGCCATCAATCCGCTGTGGCGCAAGACGCTCTCGCAGTGGCGGGAGCAGCTTTCCTTGTGGCAGAAGAAGCGCGACACAACGGCGCTCAGGCTCTCGGACATCTTCTTCGACTTCTGCGCCGTCTATGGCGACGAGCAGATGGCCGCCGAAGTCCGGCAGACCGTCACCCAGCTGACCAAGGGCAACGCCTCCTTCCTGCGCGAGATGTTTCGGGACGAGTCCGAGCACAAGGTGGCCCTCGGCCTGTTCGGCCGGCTGATCACGGAAAGGAACATCGAGGAGCACAAGGGCAAGCTCAATTTGAAGCTGACCGGCACGCTGCCGCTGGTCGAAGGGGTCCGGCTGATGGCGCTGCGCGAGGGGGTGGAGGTGGGGTCAACCCTGGCGAGGATCGACCGGCTACGGGAGCTCGACGTGCTGGATTCGGACGAACAGGACTATCTCAAGGCCGCGTTCGTCCATATCACCGGGCTGCTCCTGCGCCAGCAGATCGCCGACTTCAAGGCCGGCCGGACGGTCAGCAACTATGTTTCGCCAAAGGCATTGTCCAGAAGGGAGAAAGACCAGCTCATCGGAGCCTTTCAGGCCATCCGAGAGTTTCGCAAGCGCATCGAGTCGGAGTTCACCGGCGATCTCTTTTAGTCGCGCGTGCAATCGGGATGCCGGATGTCGCGAACCGGCCTCAGAACTTCTCCTGCGCCCGGCGGATCGCGACCATGGAGTCGCATTCCCGCAGCGCCTCACCAAGTGTGCTGACGCCGCGGCTCTCGAGCAACTCGAGCAAATGCAGGAAGACCGTGGCCGTGGCCACCGCATCGCCCAGCGCCGTGTGCCGCAGCGCGTCCTCGATGTCGATGCCAAAGCGCGCGGCGATGCCGTCGAGCGTGTGGTCGCCTGCGTGGTCGTGCAGATAGGCCGAAAGCAGAAGGGTATCGAGCACCACATTGTCGAAGCTGACGCCGCAGCTCGCTTGCTTGAGGGTCAGGAACTTCATGTCGAAGGCGGCGTTGTGCGCCACCAGGACGTCGTCGCTGACAAAGCTGCGAAAGGCGGGCAGCACCTCTGCGGCCGAGGCCTCATCGGCCACCATGTCGTCCGTGATCCCGTGAAAGCGGATCGAGGCCCGGGGAATTGGCCGGCCCGGATTGATCAGGCGGTCGAACACCTCGCCGCGCAGGATCCGTCGGTTGACCACGCGGACGCCCGCGATCTGGATGATCTCGTCGCCGGCGGAGGGTTTGAGCCCGGTCGTCTCGGTGTCGAACACCACGAAGCTGAGCTCCGACAGGGACCGCGCCTCCATTTCCGCGCTGGCGCCGGCCTGTCCGATCAGACTGAAATCGTAAAACTCCGGCCGCGCCGGCAGCGGCGGCGCCGGACGCTGGTCCCGGGTGGATCGGTCGCCGTCCCGTCGGTCATTGATCGCGATGACATAGCCCGTCGGCTGGCCGCTGGCGTCACGCATCAGCGCCATGCGCCCGCGCAGGGTCGCGTTGTCCGTCTGCGTCTCCAGGCTGACCTCGGCGGTGTGCGCGGCGAGTCCCGGCTCGTCGGACCGGTCGTCGAGATCGCGAAGCGTGCGCAGGGCCTCGACCACGGCGTCCTGCCGGACCAAGGCAAAGACCGAGCGGCCCAGACCCATGGAGTCCGGATTGTCCACGAACCAGATGGCCGCCCGGTTGTAGAGCAGGACGTCGTGCGCCAGGGTGCAGACGATGACCCCTTCGCTGAGGTCGCGGAGCACCGCTTCCAGCCGATTGACCTGTTCCTCGGCCTGCGCCGACGCCGCCTGCATGGCCTGCACCATGTCCCGCCGGTTGCGGGCGAATGCGTCGGTCAGCGCGGAGAGCGCGTCCGGCAGATCGCCGAGACCGTGCGCGTCCGGTTTGGCCAACTCGCCTTCGGCCGAACAGTGCGCGACGGTCTGCACCTCGCGGGCCAGACCGGCGATCGGCCGGGCCAGACGCTGCGTCAGCAGCCACCAGGCGCCGGCCAGCACGGTCCAGAAGGCGAGCAGCGCGACGGCGCCGAGCAGGATCACGCGCCGGCGTGCGTCCGGCCCGGCGGCGGTCTCGGCCGCCTGCCAAGCCTCGAGGCCCAAAGCCACGGCCGCCGCCGCGCCGAGCCCCAGGATCACCGCATTGATCAAGCGTTGCGGCTGCATAGGGTGAAGGATAGCGGCCCGCCCCCGGCCCTGTCTTGCGGCAAATCAAGCCTCTGTGGCGGCCCAGGCGCACGGTGCGATTGCGCCGACCCTTGGAGACCGCTAGAACCCCGGCGCAGCGAAGCCACGCGCAGCGGGAGGGCAGGGCGGATGGCGTCCTACCAGTACATCTATGTGATGAAGGGGTTGAACAAGGTCTTCCCCGGCGGCAAGCAGGTCCTGAAGGACATCTGGCTGTCCTTCTTTCCGGGCGCCAAGATCGGGGTGCTCGGCCTGAACGGCGCCGGCAAGTCGACCCTGTTGCGCATCATGGCGGGGCTGGACGCGGACTTCGCCGGCGAGGCCTGGCCGGCCGACGGCGTGCGGGTGGGCTTTCTGCCGCAAGAGCCGGAGCTGGATCCGGCCAAGGACGTGCAAGGAAACGTCATGGACGGCGTGGCCGAGACCAAGGCGCTGCTCGACCAATTCGAAGCGGTCAGCGCGCGCTTCGCCGACGATCTTTCGCCGGAGGAGATGGACCAGGTCATCGCCGAGCAGGCCGCGCTGCAGGAGAAAATCGAGGCGGCCGACGCCTGGGACCTGGACCGCACCATCGAGATCGCCATGGACGCGTTGCGCTGTCCGCCGGGCGAAACGGAGGTGGGCACGCTGTCCGGCGGCGAACGCCGCCGTGTCGCGCTCTGCCGGCTGTTGCTGGCCAATCCCGACATGCTGCTGCTGGACGAGCCGACCAACCACCTGGACGCGGAATCGGTGGCCTGGCTCGAGCGGTTCCTGCACGACTACAGGGGCACCGTGGTCGCCGTCACCCATGACCGCTATTTCCTCGACAACGTGGCCGGCTGGATCCTGGAGCTCGATCGCGGCCGCGGCATCCCCTGGGAGGGCAACTATTCCTCCTGGCTCGAGCAGAAGGAGAAGCGGCTGGCGCAGGAGGGCAAGGCCGAGGCAGGCCGCCAGCGCACGCTGCAGCACGAGCTGGACTGGATCCGGCAGTCGCCCCGGGCCCGGCAGGCCAAGAGCAAGGCCCGCATCAAAGCCTACGAATCGCTCTTGAGCCAGGGACGGGAGCACGCGCCCGAGGCCGGCGAGATCGTCATCCCGCCGGGCCCGCGCCTCGGCGACGTGGTGGTCGAGGCCGAGGGTGTGCGCAAGGGCTATGGCGACCGGCTCTTGATCGAGGATCTGAGCTTCCGGCTGCCGCCGGGCGGCATCGTCGGCATCATCGGCCCGAACGGTGCGGGCAAGACCACGCTTTTTCGGATGCTGGCCGGGCAGGAGCAGCCGGACGGCGGCACGCTCAGACTGGGCGAGACCGTCGTGCTCGGCTATGTGGACCAGTCACGGGACAGCCTGGCGGCCGACAAGACCGTCTGGGAGGAGATTTCCGAGAGCCGCGACGAGATCGCGCTGGGCAAGCGCCAGGTCGCCAGCCGAGCCTATGTCAGCGCCTTCAACTTCCGCGGCCCGGACCAGCAGAAGAAGGTGGGGCAGCTGTCCGGGGGCGAACGCAACCGGGTGCACCTGGCCAAGGTGGTCAAGTCCGGCGCCAATTTGCTGCTCTTGGACGAGCCCACCAACGATCTCGACGTGGACACCATGCGGTCGCTGGAGGAGGCACTGTTGGAATTCGCGGGCTCGGCCATGATCATCAGTCACGACCGCTGGTTCCTGGACCGGATCGCGACGCACATCCTTGCTTTCGAGGGCGACAGCCAAGTGACCTGGTTCGAGGGCAACTATCAGGACTACGAGGCCGACCGGCGCAGGCGTCTGGGCGAGGAGGCCGATCAGCCGCACCGCATCAAGTACAAGCGGTTGAAGGCCTGACCCTGCCGGCGGCACGCCAACGGGGCGCGTTGGAGAGAGCCGGGGGCGGTCTACTAGTTCGAAGCGAGCTTGCCCTGGAGAGACGCGTTCTTCTCGCGCAACTCCGTGATCAGACCCTCCACGCCGTTGCCGCGTCGCTTGATCACCGCGGCGAATTCCTGGCGGTAGGTGACGATCTGATTGGTGCCTTCGATCTCCACGTCGATGACCTGGAGCGTGCCCTTACGGTCGCGCACGCGCCAAGTGATCGGGATCGGCTCTTTGCCCTGCCGGACGATCTCAGAGGTGACGAAGATGTCGGTCTTGGAGCTGCCCGCGGGGCGGGTGCCGGTGACGGCCACGGTCTCGCCGGCATACTTCTCGAGCCGCGTGGAATAGGTGTAGACCACGTAGTCCTCGAACTCCTCGAGATAGATCGAAATCTGCTCTGGCGTGGACTGCCGTCGATGGACGCCAAGCGCGAAAATACCGATGGTGCGAACGTCGAAATGGTCGCGCAGAATTTGCCTGAGCTGGCGCGATCTGTCCGACTTCGGCACCTCGTCGGCCTTGACCACCGCGACGGCCTTGTCGGCGAGTGTTCGTATGAACTTCTGAGCAGAGCCGGCATCGGGGGCTGCCGCTGCCGGTGGAGTCGAGGCAAGCCCAAGGACGATTGCAACCACGACAAAGAGACCAAAGGACCTGAATCTGCGCATCGAATCGCTCCGCTCTTGATTCGGATTACTGTACGCCCAAGAGGTCTCGTTAGATCACGGCCTCCCTTTGCCCTATTCCGCGTAAACCGGGATGTCGAGCACCGGACCCTCGACCTCGCCATCCCGCACCTGGCTCTCCCGGTTCTGCCGGTACAGGCTTCGCACGGCCGCATAGAAGTCCAGCGAGTTCCGTTCAATGTCCTCGAGTGTCTCGAGGTTACGCTCGCGCCGGTCGACACCGTTCACGAAGGTGCGAGCGAGGTTGCCGGCGAGCGGGATCACATACCCGAACGGGTCCGTGAAATTATCCGCCACCTTGCCGACCGTGTCGCGCACATTGGACGGCCCCAGGATCGGCAGCATGATATAGGGTCCTTCGCCCACGCCCCACACGGCAAGGGTCTGGCCAAAGTCCTCTTGGTGGCGCGGATAACCAAGATTGGTTGCCACGTCTCCCAACCCGCCGATGCCGACGGTCGAGTTGATCACAAAGCGGATGACGGTCTGCGCGGCCTTCACGTCCTTGCCCTGCAGCACCAGGTTCACGAAATTGACGGGCTCGTTGATGTTGTCGGAGAAATTCCGGATTCCGTCGCGGATATCTTCGTGCAGCACGTCTCGATAGGCCCGGGCTATCGGCTGAAGAACGGCGCGGTCGACCGAGTTGTTGAAGTCGAAGATCGCCCGGTTGGTGTTTTCCCAAGGATCGCCCGAATCTGCGTTCGCTTGCTGTGCGGTGTCTCCGGCGCTGGTCGTCCCCTGAGTGGTGCTGCCGCACGCTGCCAATGACATGCTCAACGCGGCACACAACAGAATGTTCAGGTGCGCAGCTGGTTTTCTTACGATCACACCCATTGCACGTCCGTCTTCTGACCTCGACCGTCTGTGCTCACACCGCCTGACAGCGACATGCGCTTTGGCGAGCAAAAATCAATTGCGCCGATGCGACGCCGGCGGTGGTCCAACTGCAGGACCCAGCGTCTTGGACGCAAGTCGACAATACACCCAGGTGAGCGACGAAGATACCGCCCCCACAAAAACAATCTCCATACGGGCCTGCGTTCCCACACGCCTGACCCGACCGATTTTGCGCGCGTCCCGAACGGGCGCGTCCTGCGCAACAGTCGTCAACTATCACAGGATGTTAGGAAAAACCAGCGACCATGCTGCGGGGCCTGATCGGTAGAAGGGCCGCTGTGGCAAAAATGCCGCTTGCGGACGCGACACTCGGAGGTGATCTGTGGCAGCGCTTTACCAAATATAAACATATCTTTATATCTAAATAGATGTTAGAAGCTCCGGGAGGGCATGGGCTGTTGGCGGTCCTCCATCTCAGGAGACCTGCGGGCCGAACAGGGGCGCGCTGCAGAAGGAAGGCGACGAGGAGATGGACACGCTGCTCAAAGGATTGCGGGCCGCGGCGGAGCCCACCAGGCTCCGACTGCTGGCTTTGTGCGCGCATGGGGAGCTCACCGTCAGCGAGCTGACCCAGATCCTGGCGCAAAGCCAGCCGCGGGTCTCGCGCCATTTGAAGCTGCTTGCCGAGGCGGGGCTGCTCGACCGCTTCCAGGAAGGCACCCATGCCTTTTTCCGACTGGCCGAATCGGGAACCACGGCCGAGTTCGCCCGCGTGCTGGTCGATTCCATTCCGGCGGACGATCGCTTGCTGGCGCTGGATCTGGAGCGCCTCGAAGCGATCAAGAAGACGCGGGCGGAGGCGGCCGCAGCCTATTTCCGAGAGAACGCCGCGCGCTGGGACAAGATCCGTTCGCTCTATGTGGATGAGGCGGAGGTCGAGCGCGTCGTGATCGATCGGCTCTCGGAGCAGCCCATTGACGATCTCCTGGATATCGGAACTGGCACGGCGCGCATCCTTGAGCTGCTGGGTGACCGAGTGCAGCGGGGCGTGGGCATCGATCAGTCGCGCGAGATGATCGCCGTGGCCCGTGCGAATCTCGAGGCTGCGGGCCTGCGCAACTGCGTCGTCCGGCATGGCGACATGTACCAGCTGCCCTGGCCCTCGGCCGCCTTTGACGCGGTTACGCTGCATCTGGTGTTGCATTACGCCGAGGTGCCGGCGGACGCCATTGCCGAGGCTGCGCGGGTCTTGCGTCCCGGAGGCCGGCTGGTGATCGTCGACTTCGCGCCGCACGAGGTCGAGAGCCTGCGCGATGAACATGCGCATCGCCGCCTGGGCTTCGCCGATGACGAGGTGGAGGCATGGTACGGCAAGGCCGGGCTCGCGACCAAGGATATCACCCATCTCAAGGGCGATCCGCTGACCGTGAGCGTGTGGTCGGCGGGGCGCCCGGCCGGCCGCGCGCCCCGGTCGCGGGAGCGTCTGCAATGAGTGCTGAATCGATGACCGGCATTGTCTCCTCGGTGCGCGAAGACGGCACCGTGGCGCCGTCCCGGCGGCCGACCGTTTCGTTCGAATTCTTCCCGCCGCAGAGCGAGAAGATGGAGCAACAGCTCTGGGCATCGATCCAGCGGCTTGCGCCGCTGCGGCCGGCCTATGTGTCGGTGACCTACGGCGCGGGCGGCGGCACCCGCGCCCGGACCCATGCCACGGTGCAGCGCATCCGCGATGAGACCGAGCTGGAGCCGGCCGCGCACCTGACATGCGTGGGCGCGACCCGTGACGAAGTCGACGCGGTGGCGCGCAGCTACTGGCAGGCCGGGATCACGCAGATCGTGGCCTTGCGCGGCGATCCGCCGGCCGGCTCGGACCACTATACGCCGCATCCGGGCGGCTATGCCTTCGCCGCCGATCTGATCGCGGGGCTCAAACGGGTCGCCGACTTCCGGATCTTCGCGGCGGCCTATCCGGAAGTGCATCCGGAGGCGGCGAGCGCGGAGGCCGATCTCGACAACCTCAAGCGCAAGCTGGATGCCGGGGCCTCGACGGCGATCACCCAGTATTTCTTCGACAACGCGTGCTTCTACCGGTTTCTCGACCGTGTGCGGCAGGCCGGCATCACGGCGCCGGTCATCCCTGGGATCCTTCCGGTGACCAACTTCGCGACGGTAAAGCGCTTCAGCGAAGCCTGCGGTGCGACGGTGCCGGACTGGCTGGCGGCGCGCTTCGAGGGTCTCGACGACGATCCCGAGACCCGCAAGCTGGTCGCGGCCAGCGTCGCCATCGAGCAGTGCCAGGACCTCTGCGACAATGACGTCGAGGAGTTCCACTTCTATACCCTGAACCGGGCCGAACTGACCTACGCGATCTGCCACAGCCTCGGGATCCGCCCCGACCCGGTTGCCGTCGCGGCCGACAAGGCAGTATCGCAATGAGACCCGCACGGTCAGAGAGCCTCACAGGCGACGAGCGGATTGCCGCCCTTGAGCGCGCCGCGGCCGAACGCATTCTCATCCTGGACGGCGCCATGGGCACGATGATCCAGGGGTACCGGCTGGACGAGGCCGGATACCGCGGTGACCGCTTCGCGGATTTCCATCGTGACGTCAAGGGCAACAACGATCTCCTGAACCTGACCCGGCCCGACGTGATCTCCGACATCCATGGCGCCTTTCTGGCGGCGGGCGCCGACATCATCGAAACCAACACCTTCAACGCCAACGCCATCTCGCAGGCTGACTACGATCTGTCCGACCTGGCCGCGGAAATGAATCTGGCGGGGGCCCGCATCGCGCGGGCCGCCGCCGACGCGGCCGCGGCGGAGACGCCGGACAAGCCGCGCTGGGTGGCGGGCGCGCTGGGGCCCACCAATCGCACCGCGTCGATCTCTCCGGACGTGGAGAACCCCGGCTTTCGAAACGTCACCTTCGACCAGTTGGCGGCGGCCTACAAGGAGGCGGCGGCCGCGCTGATCGAGGGCGGCGTCGATCTGCTGCTGGTCGAGACGATCTTCGACACGCTGAACGCCAAGGCGGCGATCCTCGCGATCGAGGAGTTGTTCGACGAGCGCGGCGCGCGGGCGCCGGTGATGATTTCCGGCACCATTACCGACCTGTCCGGGCGCAACCTCTCCGGTCAGACGGTCGAGGCGTTCTGGAATTCGGTGCGCCACGCACGCCCCTTCGCGGTGGGGCTCAACTGCGCTTTCGGGGCCGAACAGATCAGCTCCCATCTCGCCGATCTGGCCCATGTCGCCGACACGTTGATTTGCACCTATCCGAACGCGGGCCTGCCCAACGAGATGGGCGAGTACGACGAGACCCCGGACGAGACCGCAGCGTTCTTGAAGACTTGGGCGGAGACCGGCATCGTCAATCTGCTGGGCGGTTGCTGCGGCACGACGCCGGCCCACATCCATGCCATCGCCGAGGCGGTGCGGAGCCTGCCGCCGCGCGTGCTGCCCGACGTGCCGGTGCGGATGCGGCTGTCCGGCCTCGAACCTTTCAACCTGGCATCATGACGGACGGTCAGCTCATGCGGGATGACAGCCCGCCCGGCGCCGCGGATGCGGCGCCGGAGCTGGAACGCGTCGCCCGTTTCATCAATATCGGCGAGCGTACGAATGTGACCGGCTCGGCCAAGTTCGCCAAGCTGATCCTGAACGGCGATTTCGACGCGGGCCTGGAGATTGCCCGCCAGCAGGTCGAGAGCGGCGCCCAGATCATCGACGTCAACATGGACGAAGGCATGCTCGAGTCCGAGCAGGCCATGGTGACCTTCCTGAACCTGATCGCGGCGGAGCCGGACATCAGCCGCGTCCCGCTCATGATCGATTCGTCCAAATGGTCGGTGATCGAGGCAGGCCTGAAATGCGTGCAGGGCAAGTCCATCGTCAACTCGATCAGTCTCAAGGAAGGCGAGGAGCCGTTCATCGAGCAGGCGCGGAAGATTCGCCGCTACGGCGCCGCCGTCGTTGTCATGGCGTTCGACGAGACGGGCCAGGCCGAAACGGCCGACCGCAAGTTCGAGGTCTGCGCCCGGTCCTACCGGATCCTGACCGAACAGGTCGGTCTGTCGCCCGAGGACATAATCTTCGACCCGAACATCTTCGCCATCGGCACCGGCATCGAAGAGCACAACGACTACGCCTTGGCCTTCATCGAGGCGACCCGGCGTATCAAGGCGGGCCTGCCGCATGCCAAGGTCTCGGGCGGGGTGTCGAATATCTCTTTCTCGTTCCGCGGCAACAACCCGGTGCGCGAGGCGATCCACTCGGTGTTCCTGTATCACGCCATCCGCGCCGGCATGGACATGGGCATCGTCAATGCCGGCCAACTGGCGGTCTACGAGGACATACCAGCCGATCTTCGCGAGCGGGTCGAAGACCTGGTCCTGAACCGCCGGCCTGATGCGACCGAGCGCCTGCTCGAGGTGGCCGATACGGCCAAGGGCCAGGCGGCCAAGAAGGCGGCCGACCTGTCCTGGCGTGAGGCCGACGTCGAACAGCGGCTCACCCACGCGCTGGTGCACGGCATCGCGGAGTTCGTTGTCGAGGACACGGAAGAGGCGCGCCAGACGGCGGAGCGGCCGTTGCATGTCATCGAGGGGCCGCTCATGGATGGGATGAACGTCGTCGGCGATCTGTTTGGCTCGGGACAAATGTTCCTGCCCCAGGTGGTCAAGTCGGCGCGCGTGATGAAAAAGGCCGTGGCCCATCTGGTGCCGTTCATCGAGGCCGAGCAGGAGGCCGGGGCGACCAGAACGTCCAGCGGCAAGATCGTCATGGCCACCGTCAAGGGCGACGTGCACGACATCGGCAAGAACATCGTCGGCGTCGTCCTGCAGTGCAACGGCTACGAGGTGATCGATCTCGGCGTCATGGTCCCGGCCGGCCAGATTCTCGAAACGGCCCGGGCCGAAGGCGCCGACATGATCGGGCTGTCCGGCTTGATCACGCCGTCGCTGGACGAGATGGTGCATGTCGCCAGCGAGATGGAGCGGGAGGGCTTCGAGATGCCGCTGCTGATCGGCGGCGCGACCACCTCGCGGGCCCATACGGCGGTCAAGATCGAGCCGAGCTATTCCGGGCCGGTGGTCCATGTGCTGGACGCCTCGCGGAGCGTCGGCGTGTCGTCGAGCCTGATGAGTGCCGAACAGCGGGACGGCTTCGTCGCCTCGGTCCGCGCCGACTACGCCGAGGCGCGCGAGAAACACCAGGGCAAGACCAAGGATGCCGAACGGCGCCCCTTGGCCGAAGCCCGGCAGCACCGGCATCGCATCGACTGGTCCAAGGTCACGCCGCCCCGGCCCAGCTTCCTCGGCGTCAAGACCTTCGACGACTACAGCCTGTCCGAGCTCACCATCCGGATCGACTGGACGCCGTTCTTCCGCACTTGGGAGCTGGCCGGCACCTTTCCCCAGATCCTCGAGGATCCCAAGATCGGCGAGTCGGCCCGGCAGCTCTATGACGACGCCCGCGCGATGCTCGACCGTATCGTCCAACAGGGCCTGCTGCAGGCGCGCGGCGTGCTCGGCTTCTTTCCGGCCAACACCACTGGCCACGACGACATCGAGATCTATGCCGACGAGGACCGCGCGGCGCCGGCCGCCCTATTCCACACCATCCGGCAGCAGATGGTGAAGGGCGCGGGCCGGCCCAACTATGCGCTGGCCGACTTCACCGCGCCCAAAGGCTCGGGTGTCGCCGACTATATCGGCGCCTTTGCCGTGACTGCCGGCATCGGCGCCGATCAGCTGGCCGCGGACTACGAGGCAGCCCACGACGACTACAGCGCGATCATGGTCAAAGCGCTGGCGGACCGCCTGGCCGAGGCCTTTGCCGAACGGCTGCACGAGCGGGTCCGTAAGGAATTCTGGGGCTATGCCCCGGACGAGGATTTCGACAACGCGGCACTGATCGGCGAGGCCTATCAGGGGATCCGGCCGGCGCCCGGTTATCCCGCCTGTCCGGACCACACCGAAAAGCAGGCGCTGTTCGAGCTGCTGGACGCGAGGGCGAATGCGGGCATCACCCTGACCGAGAGCTTCGCCATGCTGCCGGCCGCCGCGGTCTCGGGCTACTACTTCTGGCATCCCGACGCGCGCTACTTCGGCACCGGCAAGATCAGCCGCGACCAGGTCATGGACTACGCCGCCCGCAAGGGCATGGAGCTGCGCCT
>JAAUXY010168432.1_pt1 | contig 24313 bp, 22 predicted proteins | sample 7278121 | NCBI WGS metagenome assembly JAAUXY01 (sample SAMN14350117, study PRJNA611818) | marine sediment metagenome | isolation source: surface marine sediment (1.8m) | place: French Polynesia: Moorea | collected 2018-08 | reverse complement strand
CTCATGCCTACACTCATGCCTACGCTTATGCAGAAAGTGTGCACCAGCGCACAAATCCACGGACTGATTCAGCAGAGCGTCTACTTTTCGACTAAACGCGGGATTGGTCTGCGGTTCGGTCCTAGCGATATTGCTAAGGTGCGCGGCAGAATACAAAGCAAGAGTAGTCGGCTTGGACGGGCAGGAGCAGGACAGCCTGGTAACGGAAGATCCGCAGATTCGCCGGGAGGTGGTCAAGCGCGTGATCCTGGTGACCGCAGCAGCGGTTGCGGCATCCCTGTGCATCACGTTTTTGTGCAGCTTCTTCCTGGCTGGCGACTGGCTTCCGGATACCAACGGCTTGTTCATCGCCACGCTGGCGCCGCTGCTCATCGCCCCTTGCGCAAGCTATCTCAACATTTCGCTTTCATATCGTCTGCGCCTTGCCAACGAGCGACTGCGCAGCCTCAGTGAAACGGACTCTCTCACCGGCACGCTCAATCGGCGCCGTTTCATGGAGGTGGCGTCGCGCGAGCTGTCTCTTGCCAGACGACACTGTGTGCCGACGAGTATTGTTCTGATGGACTTCGACTTCTTCAAAGAGGTTAACGACCGCCATGGCCACGCTGCCGGGGATCAGGCTCTGGTCCATGCGATCGACGCCATCCGCTCCGTCATTCGGGAGTCCGACGTACTCGCCCGATTTGGCGGCGAGGAGTTCATTCTGCTGTTGCCGCACACCGCCAGAGAAGGCGCGCTCAGCCTGGCAGGGCGGATCTTGCAGAAGGTCCGGGAAACGCCGATCCAGCTGCCGGAGGCAACGCTCAACATCACGTTGAGCGCAGGCTGTGTGACCTGTGAAACGAGCGAAACGCCGCTCGATCTCATGATGAGTCGTGCTGATGAGCTCCTCTACAAGAGCAAGCAGCTTGGCCGCAATCGCTGCACGGGGGAGACGCTGCTCACCGTGGCCAAGCGCACCGTTCGGGTCTGATTCAGAAATAATTCTCCTTGCTGTCAACCGATTGCGTTGTCGTCCGTTCTTACTGGCATCGACCCATGAAATGTAAGGAGTGGCGATGAAGTTTCGATATGTAGTGGTACTGAGCGGCGTGCTGGCCTGCGGCAATGCTGCGGCGGATGTTGGCGATCGTATTGAAGATCGGCTGGATCACAGAGGCGACCGCATCGAAGATCGTCTCGATCAGCGCGGTGACCGCGTTGAAGACCGTCTGGATCGCAAAGGCGATCGTGTCAATGATCGCCTCGATCGAAAATCAGACCGGGCGGAAGACCTTGGTCATGAGAAGCTGGCCGCGCGGCTCGATCGCAAAGGTGATCGGGTAGACCGCAACCTGGATCGTCGCGGACAGCGCGTGGACAACAAGCTCGATCGTCGCGGCAGCCGGGCAGATCATCGGCTGGATCGCCGCGGGCAGCGCATCAATAACCGTCACTGACGGCGCTTTCGATGTAGGGCAGCGCGGCCTGATACAAACTCAGCCGCGCCCGCATCTGCACCAACTCTCCCTCCCCGGCCTGGCGCTCAGCAATGCTGAGCGCCTCTTTTTGCAGTCGAGCCGCGAGGTCAGTCTGTCCCAGGCGCGCATGCGCGGCGGCCAGCGTGTCGAGGTGCCGCCAGTTGCCGAGGTACAACACCAATGGCTGTATCAGCGTGACGGCCCGCTCGGCGTCAGCGTAGCGCTCATCTTCGGTTGTCGCCAGGAGCCATGCCAGGTTGTTTGCCGCCGCGACGTTGCCGCGAGCGACTGCTGATTCGTAGTGATTGATTGCGGCGGAGAAGTCCCGCTCGAGGTAACGTCCGCTGTGCCGGTATTCACCCAGCGTGGCATGAGCGAGCGCGTGATCCTGTGCGGCGGCTTCGCGCAGCAGATTGAGGGCATTGTGCGCGTCTTCGTCGAGCAGGAGTTGCGAGAGGCGGAATTGCGCATCCGCCTGGCCGAGCTCGGCCGCGCGGCGCAGCCAGATTTTTGCCGCCTGCGGATCGGGTGTCGGATCTTCGAAATCGAGGTAGGCATAGCCGAGGAAATACGCGGCGTTCGGGTCTTTTGCGCGCGCATTCTCAGCAAGCCAGTCGATCAGCTCTCCGGCAACGCCGCGGCCATCGACGCTGAAGAGCTTGCCCGTGTACGCTTGCCCGGCAGGCAGCGTCAGACTACCTGTGCCAATCTGATTGCCTTTCCAGATGCCGCTGATACGGATGCCTGCGGTGTTGGTGCGTGTTCCCGCACCCGCAATCTCGTCCCGTTGCCACAATCCGTCGTGGCTGCTGCCGTCAGCGTGGACCTCAGTACCTTTACCGTGACGCAGCCCGGACTGCCATTCGCCAGTGTAGTAGCTGCCGTCCGGGCGATCCTCCCGGCCGTAGCCGCTGCGTTGGTTTTCGAGCCACGTCCCTTCGTAACGGGTTCCTGCTGGATGGGTAGCCACGCCGTAGCCCTGGCGTTGCCCGTTGATCCAACTGCCTTCGAATTCCTCTCCCGCGGGGCCGCGGAATTTGCCGAAACCGTTGGGTAGATCAGCCGCCCACTCGCCCTGGTAACTGCTGCCGTCAACCGCCGTCTCGAAACCGAAACCCTGGCGCAGCCCCGCCTGCCACTGGCCCTGATATACGGAACCGTCAGCGTCGTTGAACTGGCCCTGACCATCGTAGCGTCCTGCCTGCCAGGTACCGCGATAGACGCCCGCGCTGGTCGTTGCGGTGCCTTTGCCTTCCGGCTGGCCATCGACAAAGTCGCCCACGTAGCGATCGCCATTGGCGAAAACCTGCTCGCCATGGCCGTGACGTACGCCGTTACGCCACTGTCCGGTATAGGTTGCGCCTTCGATGGTCTCGCTGCCCATGCCCTGCAGTCGACCCGCGTTGAACGCGCCTTCCTGGCGTCTGCCGGCAGGTAAGACGTAGGTGCCTGTCCCGGTGTAATTGAAATCTTCCGGCAGCACTTTGAATTCTCTGCCGTCAGTGGTCGTCAGGATGCCGGCGTTCGGGTCGTTGCGCGGGGCTTTGGGGCTGCCGATGTCGACGCTGCTGCATCCGCCAGCCAGGATTGCAAGTGCTGCCAGCCGCAGATGAAGGCGGGCAGGCGACGGCTTGAATGGCTTTGCGGGGGCAGGCACGCTAAGGTTAACCTCGCAACCGGGGTAGGCTGGTGAGAGTCAGTCAGTATAAGGGCTTTACGGCCAAAACCCAGCATGGAACAGCGTGCGCTGCCCGGTTGTGCTGGAACGATTCGCCATGCCAGTACCGGTGAAGTAACGGGGGGAAACCTGGTGCAACAAAACGACGAACAAGAAATTGCGGGTATTCACGCCGCGAACGTAACCGCCTGGTTCGAGGCGAATGTCGAAGGCGTGAGTCCGCCGCTCGAGTTTGCGTTGATTGCGGGCGGCCACTCCAACCTGACCTTCTCGGTAACGGACAGTCAGGACAGCGTATACGTGTTACGCAGACCGCCGCTGGGTCACGTGCTGGAAAGCGCGCACGACATGGGTCGCGAGCACCGAATCATCAGCGCGCTCATCGATACCGACGTGCCGGTCGCCCGAACCCTGGGGCTCTGCAAAGAAACTGAGGTCAACGAGGCGCCGTTTTACGTCATGGAATACGTTGCGGGACCCGTGCTGCACGACGCCGAGGTGGCTTCTGCGCTGTCGGATGAGGAGCGCCAGACGCTGGGGCTCAACGTCATCGACGTGCTGGCTGCGCTCCATCAGATCAATCCCGATGACGTTGGCCTGGGTGATCTGGGGCGCAAGGAAGCTTATCTCGAACGTCAGCTGAAACGCTGGAACAAGCAGTGGGAAGCCTCCAAAACGCACGAAATTCCCGCCATGGATGAAACCTCCCGTCTGCTGGCCGAGAGCATGCCGGAACAGATTGGCGCGACGATCGTGCATGGCGACTATCGCCTGGGCAACATGATTGTTGGCGAGGGCCGCATTCAGGCGGTGCTCGATTGGGAGCTCTGCACCCTGGGTGATCCGCTCGCGGACGTCGGCTATCTCCTCAACTCCTGGATTCAGCCGGGTGAGGTCGAAGAGGACGTAGCACCCACCGCAGCAGGCGGTTTTCCGGACCGCCATGCGTTGACCGCGCGCTACGCCGAAGCAACCGGCCGGGATCTGCAGTCCATCGACTACTACCGCGCGTTTTCGCACTGGCGTCTTGCCGCGATCGGGCAGGGTGTTTACAAGCGCTACCTGGTTGGTGCGATGGGCGAAAACCGCGATCTCGACCTGGACGTCTACAAAGAGAGCGTGACAACCCGCGCGGAAGCGGCGTTGGCGTTACTGAGCGGCTGAGTTCTGCAGGTCGACCCGGCCGATCTCTGCACCGTCGAGCAGCGCGGCAACCGAGCGCGCACTACCCGCATTGAAAATACGCACGACCGAGCAAGGTGAGGTGACCACCTGCGCGAGCACGGCGTCGGGTGGCGGCTCCCGCCAGGTGTAGTCGAGCACGAGATGGGTGCCGTCCGCACGCGCCTCGCGCAGCTCAAATGCGTACCCTGGGGTGGGCTGCGAGCCGTTGGATACGGCCAGCAGCGTGCCGGTGGCTGATTCCGAACCAGGTTCCGGGTCAGCCTGTCGGGCGTTCAGCATGCGTGCGCCGCGAATGTCCGCCAGCCGATCATAGTCGACCACGGTCAGGCCTTTGCGCAGCGTTTTACAGAGACCGTGGTTGAGAATTTCGCTCACTTCCACCGGCGGGCTGCTCTGACAACCTGCTGCGATCAAGGGGACAATTGCAAGTAACAGCCGTGCTGCGTGACGCTGCCTGTCAGCGCGCATCTTGCGGCCGCTCCCGCGGTTTGCTGACGGAAATTGTGGTTGTGGTTGCAGCGCCGGTGTCGCTCACCACCGCGTTGGTGGTGGTCGTCAGGTTCACGCGGAAACCTGCCTCGAAGTCCAGGTTGTCCCGGTCGCCGTTGACGGCGAGAAAGTCCGGGGCATCCAGCGTCGGGTAAGCACCGCAAGCCTCACCGGCGTCGCACAGGAGCGCGTCGTCATCCGCGTCGGTGCCCGCGAACAACCGATATTGTCCGGCGGGTACGTCGTCGAGGGTGAATGGATATTCGCCTTGGTTCGCGAGCACGAGCTCGGTCAAAGCGTTCAGGACGTCACCGTTCTCGTCCACCAGGATGATGTAGAAGAGTCCCGCGTCCGCGGTCAGATTCACGCTCGAGACCTGCATGATGACGCCAACTTCCACGTCGTTGGCGTCAGAGGCAAAGGTGATTGTCGCCTGGTATGCACCGTCTGCGAGACCCGTGCGGTCGAGGTTGATGGTGTACTCACCGAGGCCGTCCGCGGTGCCCGGCGCCGTGGTGGTCAGCCAGGACTCGCTGGCGCTTACGCTCGTGATGTTCACACTGCCGCTGCCGACGTTCTGCAGCGTTACCTGCAGGCTGTCGATGAACCCGCCGAAATTCAGCACGCTTGCCGAGGCCGTCAGGATCGGCCCCGGATCGACGCCCTGGCCGTTGGCCAGCTGCTGCGCGACGAATACGGCCTTCTGTGCGTTGATCAAACCGTAGCCGAAGGTGTCGTCGCGACCGGGCGGGCCGAGGTCGTCGGTCAACTGGCCGGCAACCATGGCCGTGTCGAACTCAGCAGGGGTCAGATCCGGGTGAATCGCTTTCATCAATGCAGCCACGCCAGCGACGTGGGGCGCGGCCATTGAGGTACCGCTCAGCGCCAGATAACCGAACTCGACGGCGCCGCCGCCGCTGTCATCGCCCATGGTCGATATCACGCCGTCACCAATGCCGTCGCCGTTCAGGTCCGTGATGTTGGAGCCGCCGGGGGCGGCGATGTCGATGGTCGCGCCGGAGTTCGAGTAGGTGGCAATGTCGTTGGTGATGGTCGTGGCGCTCACGCTGACCACGCCGTCGTAGGCCGACGGATAGGAAGGCAGATCGGAGGACTCGTTGCCGGCGCTTGCGATGACAATGACGCCCGCCTGCACAGCGGCGGTATAGGCATCCTGCTCGCTCTGGGAAGAGAAGCTGCTGCCGAGGCTCAAGTTGATGATGTCCGCCCGCTGCGCCGGTACGGAGCCTGAGCTGTTCGATAGACCTGCGGCATAGCGCACCGCCTGCACGATGTCGAACGTGGAGCCGCCGTCCCGCCCCAGCGCGCGCATGGGCATGATGGAGGTGTTCCAGGCCACCCCGGCGATGCCCTCACCGTTGTTGCTGACCGCGCCTACCGTGCCGGCCACGTGCGTGCCGTGGAAACTGCTGGAGCCGCCAAATTCGAGATCACCCGGATCATCCGGGTTGGAGTCAATGCCGTCACCGTCGCGGGCCCGGTCCGCATCGCTGATGAAGTCATAGCCGGCAACCAGCTTGGGCGCGAGATCCGGGTGGTTCAGCAGCACGCCGGTGTCCACCACGGCCACGATGACGTTGGCGTCGCCCACCTCGGTGTCCCATGCCAGCGGCAGGTTGATGGCGGGATAGTGCCACTGACTCGGGTAGAACGCGTCGTTCGGCGTCAGATGCGGCTGATGCAGGAGGTTCAGCTCTGCGTATTCGTAGGCGGGATCTCGGGCCAGTGCTTTCCAATGGTACAGCGTCGCCAGGCGGCTCTTCTGGCTGGCGCTGATCCGCGCTCCGGCGGGCAGCGGCAGGGCAGGGGAGGGCGCCGCCAGGCGATACAGACCCGGCAGCTCCGGTCCCGCCAACTCTGTTTGCCGGCTGCCGCGCTCCGCTCGTAGCGGTGCCACCAGCTCCCGGGTGCCGGCCGGTGTTCTGACCGGCTGACTCTGCCGGTGCTTGACGATGAGCTGCCCGTCGATGAACGGATCGCTCAAACGCGCCGCCGCGCGCGGCAGGCTCGTCGATGAGGCGGTCTGACCGACATACAACACATAGTTGCTTGCGCCGATGAAGGGCACAACCTCGATGTAGTACGTGCCCGCCTGATCGACCTCGATGGTCTCGGTTTCGGAGTTCACGTTCAGCGAGGCATCCACAATATTCAACGCGTCGTCCCACAGGCGCAGGTCGAGATCAGCGTTGCTTTCGGCAATCGTCAGCACAATGGTTTCGTTGCCGGCCAGGCTGATGTGATAGAAATCGCCCGGATCGCCGGTAGCGAAGAGGTTGCCGGTGTTCTCACCGCTGCCCGCAATGTTGGCAAAACCGCCGAGGGTGACCGGCGCCGGCAGGTCCTGCGCTTCGGCAAAGCTGTTGTTGCTTTGCGGCACGGTCAGGCGATCGTTCACGTCCGCATCCACGGCGGTTGAGCTCAGGATACGGACCGTGCCGGACAGCGTGGACGCCGCGACTGCGGCCTCAACCGTGACGGAGCGGGCCGTGGAGCTCGTGGCGCCATCGTCATCGGTCACCGTGAGGCGTACGCTGAAGGTGCCGGGGTCTTCGAACGTATGCTGGGCCACGGGGCCGATACCGGGGGTGCCGTCGAAGTCCCACACGTAGTTGGTAATCTGGCCGTCCGCGTCCGCGGAGGCGTTGGCGTCGACCGACACGTTCAATGGCGCATTGCCGCTGGTTGCGCTGATTGTAAAGCTGGCTGTGGGTGTCTGGTTCGCGGGCGCCGGGTTCGGGTTGCCGCCGCCACCGCCACCGCCGCCGCCTCCACCGCCACAGGCGGCGAGCAGCAGGATGAGCGCCGGGCTCGTCAGCGCGTAGCGGCTGGCGCGTCGGCATACTTCACGGCTGATCAATGCTGAGTACTCTCGGATCCAATCAATCCGCCATGATACCAACCCTGGTACGCATTCCCTGCGCTGGCTGTTCACATTTGGGGCTTAATTGTAAGGGCGTTTCAGGGGAGGGAGTAAAAAAGGCGTGTCAGATGGAGGGAACCGTCTGAATGCAACTTCTCTTCTGGGGGAAGGACACTTGAAAGGGAGGACTGCACGAAGTTGCTTGCACGCCTTGTAACTAATTTACGGAAGCCATTGTACAGTACAAACGGCTCCTGTCAACACTTTTTTCGCTTTTTGTTTAGGTTTTGTACAGATCGAGTGAATCATCAGGCTGCCTACGCCCCGGCATCGCCAATCAGCGTCTCGAGCGCAAGCTCCAGCTGCGCCCGGGCCTGGCTCGCATCGGCGCTGACGCGCTGATAGAGGAGGGGGCTGTCCACCGTCTGGCTGCAATCTTCAGCGTATGTGGCAAACGCGTTCAGCTGATGAATCGCTTCGATCAGATATTCCGGGCAGTTGGTCGGGTCTTCGCTCTGCGCGGCGATGGCAATCAGCTCCTCATCGCTGTAACGCCGCGGCGTGGTGCGACCCGCGCGAGCGGGAAAACCGCGCTCACTGATGGCCGAGTGCTCGATTTCGGTCCAGGTTACCGGCCACTTCAACGTCGGAATCCCCGTGCCCTGGACGTTGGAGATCATGTCCGCAGTGGCAAACTGATAGACGGCTATCAGTTTCGCTGAAGGGTATAATTCTTTAACGTTTTCAATAGTTTGCGTGGACAGTACCGGGAGCTGGAAGATGAGCACCTGGGGATCGTCCGTGGCGGTCTGCTCGCTGAAAAACGCGTCGATGTTGGCCCAGCGTGACACCACCTCGATGCGCGACTGCAACTCCGCCTTCTGCGCCTGCTGCTCCAGCGTCAGCAGGTTCGGGCCGATCAGGCCCACGGTGGGCGCCTGCAGCGAAACGATGACCGGATCCCGGGCTTCGGCTTTGATCCGTGCCTCGAGCTGCGCCTCATCCAGTGGCGCGAGACTCGATATCGGGTGCCCTTGATCAATGAGGTGCTTGATCAGCTTCAGCCGCTCGAGCTGGGGGCGGCTGTAGAAGCGCGTTTTACCGTCTTTGTGGGCCGGGCTCAGGTCGTAGCGACGCTCCCAGGCGCGCAGCCGTTCCACGGAAATGCCGGTCAGCGAGGCGACCGTGCCGATACGGTACAGGTTGTCGTCTTCCATACGGGGCCTGCGGCAGGGCTGTCCAGATACAAAAACTGTACAGAGTGTATAGATTTATTGGCGCTTGTCCAGATCAGTCGGAGGCCTGCAACGGGCGTGTACAGACAGGTGGGGAAGTAGAGTAGGGCGTGTCACGGTATGGGAGGAAGGGGAGAGAACACCGTGCACGCCCCGTCTTGCCGCTTAATGCAGGCTCCAAACTACTGAGCCAGCGGAAGATGGCGCGCATTCTATTGACATAGTTGTTGATTGCAAGCCGGAAAGGTAAAAAACTCGTAACCAATTGTTTCAGCGGTCGGGTGAGGCAGAAAGCGCCGCTGATAGCGCCGGTTAGACTGCTCAGTCCAGCTCGTCGAGCCCGTTGAAAAAGGTCACGCGCCCGCTGCTCAGATCGTAATCGGCGCCAACGATGCGAAGCCTGCCGGCCGCAATCAGATTTTCGATGATTTCGGAACCGTGACGCAGCTGCGCCGCGCACCAGGCTACGTTGGCGCGCATGGCGGCATGCAACAGCGCATCGTCATCTTCATGCTCTGCGAGCAGCGGTTCCACCGCGGGGCGGATACGGTCGACAATTGCGCGCAGGTTGGGTGAGCGACTGGCCTCGTCCTGCTGGAGCTCCGCGAGCGTCGCTTTCACCGCGCCGCAGCTCGAGTGGCCGAGCACCACGACGAGTGGGCTGCCGAACTGGGCCGCAGCAAACTCCACGCTGCCGATCTGCGACGGCGCAACGACGTTGCCTGCCACGCGTATCACAAAAAGATCGCCCAGGCTCTGATCAAAAATCATTTCCGAAGGGACCCGCGAGTCGGAGCACCCGAGGATGATGGCGAAGGGCGTTTGTCCGGCCAGGGTTTCCGCTCGGTGCACGTGCACCGGGTGGTCGAGGCGTTGGTCGCTGACGAAACGCTCGTTGCCGGCCTGCAGTTTTTCGAGCGCCTCACGCGCCAGTGCGATGGAAGTCATGGCGCGGCATTCTACAGCGCCGCGTGCTTGCTTGAACACCGGCCAGTGGAGGCTTGCAACTGCTTCTTGCACAAGCACAATGGGGTGTTGAAATTGTCGAGCGGAAGTGAACGCCCATGCAGAACAATCTTGGTCTTTTCCTGAGCAAACGTGCCTTTCTGTCCCCGGATCTCGAAGGTTATGTGGAAGGTGACGGCAGTTTTCGTCTCACCTACAAAGAGCTCAACGCCAGCGCCAACCGGCTGGCAAATGCGTTGCAGGCTGACGGCATAGAGAAAGGCGACCGCGTGGGGCTCCTGCTGATGAACTCCCGGGAGTTCATGGAAGCCTACTTCGCCCTGGCCAAAATCGGCGCGGTTGTCGTGCCGCTGAACTGGCGCCTGGTGGCGGATGAGCTCGAGTTCATTCTCAAGGACAGCGGCACCAAGCGCCTGATCTTCGGCGCAGAGTTTGTCGACACCGTGGCGGAGCTGCACAGTCGTGGTGACAAAACCGACATCGCGCAGTGGCTGCAGGTGGTCGACGACGGCGAGGCGGCGCACTTTGCGACCGACTACCGGGCGTTCCGCGACGCGGGAGACGATGCCGAGCCGCCCGTTGGCGGATCCGACGACGACATGCTCTACATCATGTATACCTCCGGCACGACGGGATTGCCGAAAGGCGTTGTGCATACGCACAACACGGCCATCTGGGGGCTCATGACCATAGGCGCCACCGCGGAGTATCAGGACAAAGACCGGTATCTCGCCTGCCTGCCGATGTTCCACGTTGGCGCGCTGACGCCGCTGGCGGTGAACGTATGGCGCGGCGCCACCAGCATTGTCATGCGCACGTTCGACCCGAATCGTGCCTGGCAGCTCATCCAGGACGAAAAGATCACCACGGGACTGGCCGTGCCGGCGATGCTCAACTTCATGCTGCAGGTGCCCTATGAACAGTACGATTTTTCGACGTTGCGCTGGATGATGACCGGAGCGGCGCCCGTGCCGGTGTCACTGACCGAGAAGTACCACGAGCTTGGTATTGGCGTTCTGCAGGTCTACGGGCTGACCGAGTCCTGCGGTCCGGCGTGCCTGATGGATGCCGACAATGCGCTGCGTAAACCTGATTCCACGGGACGCGCGTTCTTCCACACGGAAGTGAAGATTGCCGCGGAGGACGGCACGGAAATGCCCGTCGGCGAGGCGGGCGAAGTCTGGGTCAAGGGTGCGCACATCATGCGTGAGTACTGGAACCGTCCGGAGGCTACCGCGGAGACGCTGGTTGATGGCTGGCTGCGAACCGGCGACGTTGCCACCATGGACGATGAAGGCTTCGTTGCCATCCAGGATCGTATCAAGGACATGATCATCTCCGGGGGCGAGAACGTTTATCCAGCGGAAATTGAAGGCGTGCTGGCCTCCCACCCTGACATTGTCGAAGCCGCGGTCATCGGCCAGGAGAGTGAAAAGTGGGGGGAATCGCCGCTCGCGATAGTGGTCAAGAGTAATCCGGACCTCTCCGAGGCGGACGTCATCAACTATTGCCAGGGTAAGCTTGCGGGCTACAAGCAGCCCAAGGCGGCGGTTTTCATCGAAGAGATACCCCGCAATCCGAGCGGCAAGATCCTGAAGCGTGTGCTGCGCGAGGAGTTTCCCGACAAAGCGCCGGTCTAACCGTTCGCTACAGCAGCAAGAAATTCTTGATGGCCATCATCGTCCAGACGATGACAACGAGGGCCAGACTGACGAAAACGGCGGCCGAGCCCATGTCCTTGGCGCGCCCGGCGAGGTCGTGATGCTCGTGACCAACCCGGTCGACGACGGCTTCGACCGCTGAGTTCAGCAGCTCCGTGATCAGAACGACCGCCAGCAGGGAGATCAGCACCGCCACCTGAAACATGGTCTGGCCGATGACAAATGCCAGCGGCAGCATCAGCAGTCCCAGCGTGCACTCCTGGCGGAATGCCGATTCGTTCTGCCACGCTGCGCGAAATCCCTGCCATGAATAACGGGTGGCTTTAATGACGCGGGTGAAGCCGGTGTAGCCAGGTTTCGCCATGTCTCTTCCCTTATCTCCCTAGTGATCGTCGTCGGGGCAGGGTCCCGTCTCGACCTGGATGGTGGAATGGTTGATGCCGAAGCTTTCCGTGAGGACCATCTTGATGTCCTGGGTGACGCGGTGCACCGGCGTGTGCTCGGCAACCAGCGCGTGCAGAGTCAGGAGCGGTTTCTCTGCAGTCAGCGCCCACGCGTGGACGTGATGGATTTCCATGACCTCGGGCAACGCGTTGAGTTCGCGTCTTATCGCGTTGAGATCAACGTTGTGCGGCACACCTTCGAGCAGGATATGAGCGGATTCCCTGATCACTCGATATGCGCCGCGACCGAGAATGACGATGATCAACAGCGTCAGCACCGGGTCGGCGTAAAGCCAACCGAAGAAATACACCAGAACGGCAGCAATGATTGCAGCGGCGGAGCCAAGGAGGTCCCCCAGCACGTGCAGCGCTGCGCTGCGCACGTTGGCGTTGTCGGACGCGCCGTGCAGCCAGCGGTACGCGATGATGTTGACAACAAAGCCGACGGCTGCGACCGCAAGCGCTGGCAGCGGCAGAATGGGCTCAGGAGACGCCAGCCTCGAGACGGCTTCAATCGCAATCCACACCACAAGCGCCACCAGCGTCAGGCCGTTGATGAAAGCCGCCAGCACCTGGAAGCGGTGGTAGCCATAGCTGAGCTTGTGATCAAAGCCTTTTGCGGAAATTCGCGCTGCCCACCAGGATAAACCCAACGCGGTGGCGTCGAGGAACATATGACCGGCGTCGGCCAGCAGCACCAGGGCATTGGTCATGAGCCCGGCGATGAGCTCGACGAACATGAAGCCCGCAATCAGGAAAAACGCCCATCCCAGCAGGCGGGTATCGTTTTGATGATGGTGATGGTCGTGATCGTGACCCAACGCCGAGCACTCAGAAAGTCAGTTGTAGGCTGATTATAGCGGCATCGTACCGATAGTCGCCCTTACGCTGGCCGTCGTAGAAAAGGCCCAGGCCAAAGCCGCGCTCGTGCATGAAGTGCATGCCGGCGCCGAAGCGGAACCGCGTTTACTCGACGTTGAACCCTTCCGTCTGGAAGCGTGGCGAGGCGTTGCCGAAGCGCGTGGTGGTAATCGTCGGGTCGGCGCGGAAATCGTGCTCTACCGCGGCTGACAGCTGTGGCGCCAGCAGCCAGCCGCCGCGGATCGCGTGCCAGCTCATGCTGACACCGGCGCTGCCGAGGACCTGCACCTCGGTTTCGCTCGATACCTGCAGGCTCGAGCCACCCGGGCTGCGTTCTTCGTAGTCGTCCGTTTCCAGCCGTGCGTAGGTGGCGCCGGCAAACGGCGACAGCTGCCAGTAATTGCCGCTCGCGAGAATGCCGGCGTAGCCGAGAGACAGTGCGTTCTGGGTGGCGTCGATGTCAGCTTGCAGGCGAATGAACCGCAAACCAGAGGGTGTGTTGACGACGATGCCGCGCGTGCGGGCCGTATCCGTTCGGGTGGTGCTGAGCGTGGCGCTCAGATGATGATCGCCCAGCCGGTAACCAACGCTGAGTGACGCTTCTCTGCCGTCCAGGCTGTCCCTGCCGAAAACGTCTGAGGTAACCGCGGTGTCGTAATCTCCCAGGCTGATGCCCGCGGAAAGGTTCTCGGTCAGTTCATATTGCAGGCCGATGCTGTAACCGCTGGTGTCGGCGTCGAAGCCATCAAATCCGTCGCGTGCATTCTGCTCGGCGTCGTCTTCGAATTTCTCGAACCACAGCTGCAGCCGATCTCGATCGCCCCCGGCGGCCTGTTCGCTGGGGACCAGCCGTCCCCACTGGGCGCCGGGCTGACTGGCGTCGAGGCTGGCTCCCGCACGGCGGCCTGCATTTGTGGCGCGTTCGCGAACGGTCTGCAGGCGGTTGACCTCGGGTAGCAGGCTTCTGAGGGTGCGGACGGCCGTGAGCGCACCGGGATCGGCGGCATCCAGATCCCCCACCACGTCGGCGAGCTCCTGGGGCAGCGCGTCAGCCTGCTGCAATCGCCTGAGCGCAACCACGAGGCGGAGCAGGTTACGCTGACCTTCAGTGGCGCTGGCGGCGATATCCTCGAGCGTGGCGTTTGCGGGCGCGGTCGTCAGTGCGCCCAGTAGAAAAACCAGCAAGCCATGCAGCCGCAGGTCTGGCATATCGCCGCCTCATCGTTGGATGACGCGCCTATGCTCCATCGCCGGGCAGTAAATGCAAGCCTCTAATCTCCGGGCAAGGGCGTTTCCGCCGGTCCGCTGACAATGACCCGGGCCCTGTCGCTTTCGTCGATGGTGACCTCGTCGGCGACGTGGATGGCGGCGCGCGCATAATCGCTGGCGGTCACTTCGGCGATCGCGCTCATGAATTCCTCAGCTTCGATGTCACCATGACCTTCAATGCGCGCATCCAGGCTGTCCGTGCGCCCCGCCAGCCAGATTTCGCCGTGATCGTCCGCGCGCAGATCTGAATCCAGCACGTTTGCATCGGCAACTTAGATGTCTGCATGGTCGTCGACGCGCAGCGCCATCGCATCGCTGTCGAGCGTCTGAACCTGAATGTTGGCGTGGTCTGACGCGCGGATTTCCACGTCACGAGCGTTCAGTGACGCCACGTAGGTTTTGGCGTAGTCACCGCTGACCACGCGCACGTTTTCCAGGGTGAACGGCCCAATGTTCACGGTGCCGCGGCCATCGTGGCGCAGCTCCGCCAGCGTATCGATTTCCAGGCTGTAGATCGGGTCCTGGTGTTTGCCGCGGATTTCGTACCACTGGTAACCCTCACCAGACTGGGAGATCACGAGTGTGCCTTCGCGCTGATCGACCTGCAGGTTCTCCAGCGATTGCTCGTTGCCCTCGAGGCGCAGCGCCCCCGTTTTGCCCTGGGTGATGTAGAGCGTGCCCGGCGCGTCGAACTCGATACGTTGCACGTCACCGAGCTCCTGCTTACGTTCCACCCAGTTGCCGCGCCAGTCCCAGTCGGCGTCCACGTCGGCCACGATGACGCAACCGGAGGCGCTGAGCGCAATAAGAGTAACGATGATCAGACGGTTCATGTGAGCTTCCGTTGGTTTATCCCACGAGCTATGTCGCGTCCCGGGCGGAAATAGTTTGCCCGCATCGTTAGAGCGGCTGGTTGACCTCCATGCCGAGCGCCACCTTGCCGACAACCTCAAAGACGGGCTGGCCGACCATGATGTGCTGCGTGGGCACGTGTACGTCGCGGAAACACTGCTGCAGCTTGGACTTGCGGTAAATTGAGGTGCCCCCGGCGGCGTGGTACAGACGATCGACCACGCTGACGGCGGACCAGGCATTGTTGGCCGCGGCCAGGCGCAACCGTGACTTGGTCTCGATGGTCAATCGCCCGCTCTCGTTGGCCTGGGTCCAGGCGGCGTCGATGTATTCGCGGGTCAACGCCCGGGCGCTGGCAAGCTCAGCCTGCGCCATGGCCAGATCTTTCTGCACGATGGGCCGATTGGCCAGAGAGCGGGAGGAGCCCGTCGGCGTTTTCGACCCGGCCAGCTCGATGAACTCGTCGATCGCGCGCTCGCCAATGCCAATCGACACCGCGCTCACGCCCAGGGCGAGGAGACCGAAGGTCGGGAATCGATATAGCGGTGCGTCCACCCTGGGTCTTTTGCCAAGCACCACCCAGCGCCCTTCGGGAACCTCCGCATTGGTCACCTCGATGTCGTGGCTGCCGGTGCCACGCAGCCCGGAGGTGTCCCAGGTATCGGTGTGAATGGTGACCTCGTCGGCGGGAAAGAACGCCAATACGGTTTCCGGGATGCCGCGCTCGCCTTTGCGTGGCTCACCGTTGTCGTAGATGGTGGCACCCCCGCAGATCCACTGCGCAATCTGGCTGCCGCTGCCGAATGGCCAGCGGCCGCTGATGTTGAGTCCGTCCGCCGTCTCCTCGGCGCGGCCTATCGGCGCGGTCACGCCAACGGTGACGTGATCGGGGTGGTCGCCGTAGATGGTCTGTGCCCACTCGGGTGAGAGTGACGCGCTCAGGAGCCCCGTTGTATTACCGATCATCATGCACCAGCCGGTAGCGCCGTCGTGATAGGCGCCGGCCGCCAGACTGTCGAAAAATACCTGCGGATGAACTTCGAGGCCCTGATATTGCTCGGGCACGAGCTGGCGGAAAAGCCCCGCGTGGGCCATGTCCGCGGCAAGCGCGGGATCCATGCGGCACTCGCGCTCCATATCCGGCGCGGCGGCGTTGATGGCGTCGGCAAAGCTCTGGGTGGTGGCTACAACGTCCAAAATACTCTCCTTCTGACTGCCTGCTGATTATCGTTGATGGCAGTGCGGGATTGCACGCATGAAATCGGGACAAGCATCGGTGCGCACGTAGTTGCCGAGCTCACCCTGCAGGTAGACGACACCTTCGTGTGGCGCAAACACCACCGTGGCTGCCGGATCGTTCTCGCGGCGGAACTGCCGCGCCGTCACCGGCCACAAGCTGGTCGTGCGGCCGTTGCGTCGGAACTGGAGCCTGTTGCCGTCCCGAATGACGGTTGCGGTCGCCCGCTTGCCGGCTTGCCAGGCCTCGACGCCAAAGCGCGCGGCGGACGGGTAGTAGGTACCGACCAGATCGTCGAGATTGACTTCGCGAGGCGGCGACGGCGGCGTGTCCGGCGTGATTCCATGGCTCAAAGTCGTCTCCGCGAGGCGCTCGATTCTCCGCAGCACCGCCGGATTGTCGACGTTGATGTTGACGACATAAGCGCGCTCCATTTGCGCAAGCAGCGCCATGCGTGAGCGGTAGCCGTCAGCATCGCCGCCGTGCGTGTGCCAGATAAGACCCTGGCGCACCCGCGGATACAATCCCGCGGCGTAGTCGAAAGTGAACTGCGGTGCCAGTCTGCGACCGCTCGGCCGGAACACGCGCCCCGCCATCTCCGGTGGCAGGCCCTGCAGCGCTTCGAGCAGCGTGATCATGTCCGCGAGAGAGGCGTTCAATGCTCCGTATGCCGGAAACGTCATGTGCCAATAGGGGATGGTCGTGCTGCCGTCGTCCTCGAAGCCGCCGGGCAGACGTGGGTCGGGCGCAAAACCTGCGCTTTTCATGTCGAGTGGCTCGAACACGAACTGCCGCGCAACCTCGGCATAGGGTCTGCCGGTCACGCGCTCAATCAGGAGCTGTGTCAGCCCGGGTGCGAGATTTGAATAGCCGTGCTGGACACCAGGCGGCCAGCGGGTGACCCGATGCGCGGGATTCAGCGCCAGCGCCGTTGCGAGATCGACGGGCTCATTGAAGTTGAATTCCTGCCGCGAGAGGTCGGGAAAGCCGGCGCGCAGTTCCAGGAGGTCAATGACCCGTATCGGATGGTCCTCGCGCCAGGGATTGCCCCAGTTCTCGGCTGGCACGTATCGGGAAAGCGGCGCCTCCAGATCAACGCGGCCCGCTGCGGCAAGCTCGAGCACGATCAGCGCGGTCACGGTTTTTGTGATGGAGCCCCAGCGCAACGGCGTATCGGGTGTGCCGCCCAGCACCAGCGACGCCACGCGGCCATCGATTTGCAATGCCAGGGCTAATACGGGAATGTTATGTGAGCGCCGGATCTCGCCGAGTGTGCTGGTCAGCCGCTCGGGCAGCTGAGCATGAGATGCGCCCGACACCGTTGCCAGCAGCAATGCTGCGATGGGTGCTGCGGCTCGCAGCAGGCGGCGCGTGAATAACATTGGGGGAACACCTTGAGACATTCCGTCAGAGGCACGAGCTTAGCACTGTGGCTCGTCGTTGCGTCTGCCTGGGCCGGCTCACAATCGGCCTGGTCGGACGATGTGGTCGAACCCGTCGCCATCGCCATTCACGGCGGCGCGGGCACGATCGACGTGGCGAAGATGACGGACGCTGAGCGTGTTGCCTATCGGCAGGGCCTGACGGCCGCGCTCGAAGCCGGTCACGACATCCTGCAGGCGGGCGGCACCAGCCTGGACGCGGTTGTGGCCGCGGTTGCCTTGATGGAAGCCTCCCCGCTCTTCAATGCCGGTATCGGCGCGGTGATGACGTGGGAGGGGCAGCACGAGCTGGATGCCAGCATCATGTCCGGTGCCGATTTGAATGCCGGCGCCGTGGCGGGCGTGACCACCGTCAAGAGCCCGATTCGGCTGGCTCGGGCCGTGATGGAACAGTCGGAGCACGTGATGCTGACCGGCGCCGGCGCGGAGGCATTTGCCCGGAGCATCGGCATGGCGCCGGTCGCCAACGACGTCTTTACCATTCCACGGCGTCGTGAGGCGCTCGAGCGTGTCAAAGCGGAGCTCGGTGACCAGGCTTCTCTCACTCCTTGGGAGGCGCCACACAAGTGGGGTACCGTCGGGGCGGTGGCGCTGGACCGGAACGGCAACCTTGCCGCAGCCACTTCCACGGGCGGCATGACGGCAAAACGCTGGGGCAGGGTGGGGGATTCCCCGGTCATTGGCGCCGGTACCTATGCGGACAATCGCAGCTGTGCGGTGTCGGCAACCGGACATGGTGAGTATTTTATCCGCTACAACGTGGCGGCCGACATCTGCGCGCGGGTCCGCTATCAAGGGCTGGACGTCGCTGAGGCGGGGCGTCAGGTACTGTTTGATGAGTTGTTACCCAACGGGGGCACGGGTGGTGTCATCATCATGGACCCCGCGGGTAACATTGCCATGCCATTCAACACGCAGGGTATGTACCGCGGCAGCATCAACGTACGCGGCGAGCTGACAATTGGAATTCACGGCGGCAGCGGGGACGCTGCCAGATAAGAGCAAGAGGAGAAAATCACATGAGTCGCATGCAACTCGACTTTGAAGGCCGCGTGGCGGTGCTGAAGTTCAACCACCCGGAGGTCATGAATGCCGTTGGCCGGCAGATGCTGCTCGACTTTGCCGATGCGCTGGCGGAGATCAAAGACAGGTCCAACGGCGCCCGCTGCGTGCTCCTGACCGGCAACGGCCGCGGTTTCTGCGCCGGTGCGAACCTGCAGGACGACAGCGGTGGCGACGACGGCAATCGCAAAGGCGCCGGTAACGCGCTGCGTAACAGCTATCACCCGCTGCTGTTCGAGCTGCGTGGTCTGGAGATGCCGATTGTCACGGCGGTCAATGGCGCCGCCGCGGGTGTCGGCATGAGCTTCGCCATGATGGGAGACATCGTCTGCGCTTCGAAGGCGGGTTACTTCCTGCAGGCTTTTGCCCGCATCGGCTTGATTCCCGATGGCGGCTCCACGTTCATGCTGCCACGCCTCGTCGGCTGGGGCCGGGCCATGGAGCTTTCCATGCTGGCCGAGCGGCTGCCGGCCGAGCAGGCGCACGAGTGGGGCATCGTCAATCGGATCTACGAAGACAACGACGCCCTCATGGATGGGGCAATGCAGATTGCCAATCAGCTGGCCAATGGGCCGCGTTCGCTCACCCTCATTCGCAAGGCCTACTGGCAGACCTGGAGCAACTCGTTCGAGCAGCAGCTCGAGCTCGAAGCCCAGCTGCAGAACGAAGCGGGCCGATCGAAAGACTTCGGCGAAGGTGTGGCGGCGTTCCTCGAGAAACGCGACGCGGAATTCAAGGGCGAATAGACCGCTTCAGTCAGACAGCGCCTCGAGGTGCGCCTGAGCGCTCGAGGCGAGCGCTTCGAGGTCGTAGCCGCCTTCCAGCGTGGAAATGACACGCCCGTTGGCAAACTGGTCAGCCATCGCAACGATGCCGCGGGTCACCCAGGCGAAGTCGTCCTCTACGAGGTTGATGTTCGCCAGCGGGTCACGGGCGTGCGCGTCGAACCCGGCTGAAACGAAGATGAGCTCCGGCTGATGTGCCTCGATGGCCGGCCACCAGTCCCGCTCGATCGTCGCGCGAAAGAGATTGCCGTCCGCACCGGCGGGCATGGGCGAATTCACGATGTTGGGCCGTTCGATGTCAAACAGTCGATTCGGGTAATACGGGTGCTGGAAGCTCGAGCAGACCAGCACGGACGGATTGTCGCGGAAAATGTCCACCGTGCCGTTGCCGTGGTGCACGTCGAAGTCGAGGATCGCTACACGCTCGATATCAGCTTCCAGCGCCTTCAGTGCGCCGACCGCCACGCTGTTGAAAATGCAGAAGCCCATGGCCGCGTCCCGTTCGGCATGGTGGCCGGGCGGGCGCACCGCGCAGAACACCCGTCGGGTAGCGCCGCTGGTGACATCGTCGACCGCGTTGCATAACGCACCGGCCGCAAGCTCGGCAGCCTCGAGGCTCGACGGTCCCATCCACGTGTCGGGGTCCAGCGGTACGACGCCTTCGGCCGGCGCCATCTGCTGGATGAAGTCGAGATGCGCCACGTTGTGCGCTCGCTCGAGATCCCGAGCAGAGGCAGGGGTAGGTGTGCGCCAGGTGTGGTCCGCGGCAAACCCTGATGCGTTGAGATGTTCGAGCAGGTGCGTAATGCGTTCGGGACGTTCCGGGTGTCCAGGCGCCACCCCGTGCCTGACGTAACTCGGATGGCTGTAGATCTGCATCGCTGTTTTCTCCTGCTTCGGCGACATGTTAACGCAATGCAGCTTCGTGGTTGATTTACGTCCGAAGCTCCTGCACTTTACAGAGCTCGCAATGAAAACACTGACGCAGGCGCGGAACTACCGAACGCATGAATCGCATTACGATGTCGCAGAAGATTCTGTTCGGTCTCGGCCAGTCCGCGGAGTCCGTCAAAAATTTCGCCTTCGGCAACCTGCTGCTGATTTACTACAACCAGGTCCTCGGCGTATCCGGCGCCCTGTCGGGCACGGCGGTTGCGATTGCGCTGGCCGTCGATGCAATCACTGATCCGGCCGTAGGGTCGCTGTCAGACGGGTTTCAGCATCGCTTCGGGCGGCGTCATCTCTTCATGCTTGCCAGCATCCTGCCCTTGGGATGCACCTACTTTCTCCTGTTCTGGCCGCCGCAGGGTTTGTCGGAGATTGGGCTCTTCATCTGGCTGACGACGTTTGCCGTGCTCGTGCGCACGGCGCTGACGTTCTTCCACGTGCCTTATCTGGCTCTGGGCGCGGAGATCACGGTCGACTATCAGGAGCGGACGCAGATTGCCGCCATCCGCCAGGCGGCCGGTATGCTCGGCTCGCTCGTGGTGGTGTGGTTGACCTGGAATTTCATCATGGTGGCGTCGGCGGATCAGCCGACACCGCAGCTGACCAGAGACCCGTATTTCGATTTTGCCATCATGAGTGCGGTGACCATGTGCGTGCTCATGTTAATCAGCGCCGTGGGTACGCGGTCATTGGTGCCACGGTTGAGTCAGGTGCAGGACGACCATCCGGTTTTCACGCTGAAGCGGGTGTATCTCGACATCTATGAGGCGTTGAAGAACAAAGCGTTCCACGCGCTCTTCTGGGGCACGCTTATTTTTGCCGTTTTCATGGGCGTCCATGCGGGGCTCACCATGCACACCAAGACGTTTTTCTGGGAGCTCGACACCACCAGCATCGAGTACATCCAGTATGCGGGCATTTTCGGTGGCGTTTTCGGTCTTGTGCTCATTGGACTTTTCCACCGGGTGTTCGACAAACGTATGACGCTCATCATCGGCGTCTTTGCCTATATGGCCGCCAGCACGATTCCGGTGGCGTTCAAGCTGCTTGGCTGGATGCCGACGGATCCGACGGTCCTGCGCTGGACCCTGGTGCTCGCGCAGGCGATCGGTTACGCCGGCATCATCCATGCGGGAGTCAGCGGCGTGTCGATGATGGGAGATATCGCGGATGAGCATGAGCTCAGACACGGCAGGCGCCAGGAAGGCGTTTACTTCGGCAGCCACAATTTCTCGATGAAGTGCACGACCGCGGCGGGCACGCTGATTGCCGGGTTTGCACTGGATCTGGTGAATTTCCCGGTGAACGCAACGCCCGGGCTGGTGCCCGAAACGGTGCTTTTTGACTACGGCCTTTTCAGCGTTGCGCTCGTGGTCATGGCGTTTATCGGCGTCTGGGTTTTCTGGCCTTACAACATGTCGCGCTCGCGTCACGATGAGATCCGCCGGCAGCTTGCGCTGCTACGTGAGGGTGGCGCGCAGGACTCGGCTTAGCTCAGGATCGGGAAGCCATACCTCTGGCAGGTCAGGTTGCGAGAGGATGGGCATGGCGAAAATCTTCCGCTACGTCTGCCAGCGTTTTGAACTCGATGTTTTCGTGCTCTTTGATGTGCCCGATCAGCCGCTCGAGCATGAGCATGCGGCTGCCCTTGCCCGTGGTCTGCGGGTGCATCGTCAGGACGTACACACCTTCACCGATGCGGTGGTATAGATAATCGAATTCGTCTTTCCAGATTTCCAGCACCTCTGCCGGAGAGCGCAATCCCGGACGACCTGAGCCTGGCTCGTAGCTGAAGTAGGGCGCGTCGTCCATGTTCCAATCGAAAGGCAGGATGACGAGATCGACTTCCTGCCCGAATTCGTAGGGTCCATCCGTTCGAGGCACGTCGCCGAGACGGTGATACACCGGCGCAAAGTCGTGCGGCGCCATAGAGCTGTCATAGCGGATGCCGTGCTCAATCAGCAGGTTGGTCCAGCGTTCTCCCAGATTACCGCCCGGCAGTCGGTGTCCAACCGGTGCTTTGCCGCTGATGCGCTCTATGCATTCGATAGAGCGACGCAGGATATCGCGCTCCTCCTCGAAGGGGCGCTTGGATGTTGGGCCCTCATGACAGTAGCCGTGGTAACCCACTTCATGGCCGGCATCGGCGATTTCCCGGCAGATTTCCGGGAATGTGTCGATGGTGTGTCCGGGAATAAACCAGGTGCTGGGGATGTTCTCGTCTGCGAGGAGCTGCAGCATGCGCCCGGCACCAACGCGTGCGCCGAACTCGCCGCGGGAGATCAGATTTGGCGAGCGGGTCTGTTTTGGGCCCACCCAGATGGAAATGGCGTCGAAATCGAATGACAGACACACGCTGATGTTCTGGCTCATGTCTACCTCTGCCCCTGCTCCGAAAGGGTACATAGTATACTGGCCGCTCGATGTGCAACCCGCCGTTGCATACGCCCGCTGTCAAGAGAAGTTGAACTCATGAGTTATGAAGTAGCGCAGCAGCTTGCCGCGAAGTGGAGTGAGCGTACGCCGCTCGATGTGGCCAACAGTTTTTCCGCACCATTGTATGGCACCCCTGGCGAGTGGGACCTGCCGCCGGACGTGGCGCCAAAACGGGAGCTTCTGTATCTCGCAGTGGGGATTCCGGATGCGGAGTCATTGCCGAAAGAGGCGCTTGCCAACGCCGCCGACGTGGTGCTGTCGCGTCCCGGTGATCTGGCGCTGCGCTACGGATTTGGTCAAGGCCCGGAAGGCATCCGCACCTGGCTCGCCGAGCGGCGCAGCACCCTCGAAGGATTTCCCGTTGAGCCGGACTGGTTTCAGCTCACCAACGGTTCGGCGGGCGCCATTGACCTGGTGGTGCGCTCGCTGATTGATGCCGGCGACGTGATCATTGCCGAAAGCCCTACGTACATGGGGACCCTGCACAACTTCCGCGGCGTTGGTGCGGAGGTGCGTTGTGTGCCGATGGACGAGGAGGGCCTGGATGTCGATGCGCTCGAAAAACTGCTCGACGAGCTTTCCGCAGCGGGCAAACGGGTCAAGCTCATCTACACCATCTCGGCGTTTCAGAATCCCTCGGGTGTGACGCTGTCCGAGGCGCGGCGCGTCCGTCTCCTGGAGCTGGCTTGTCAGCACGATGCAATGGTGCTCGACGATGAAGCGTATCGTGAGCTCTGGTTCGATGAGCCGCCGCCGACTGCCTTATCCGCCATGGCGGAAGGCTGGGGTGTCATCACCGTTGGCTCGTTCTCCAAGACCGTGGCGACCGGTATCCGCGTCGGCTATATCCACGCCCGGCCGGATCTGCTGTCCCTCTTCGGCCGCATGCGCTTTGCCATGGGCCAGAATCAGTTCGGGCTGCGGACGTTTGGTGAGTTCCTGCTGAGTGGCCATTACGACACCCACCTCGACAAGATGCGGGATATCTACAGCCGCAAACGTGATCTCATGCACGAGGCGATGCTGCAGGCGGGGCTCGCCGAGTTCATGGACTGGCAGCCGCCGGAGGGGGGATTCTACATCTGGGCGCATTTGAAGCCCGGCATCGATCGCGAGCAATTCTGGCGCACCGCGGTCAGCGAAGGCGTTGCCGTCAACAATGGACGCGGATTTACGCCGCTGGGTGAGTCGGAGCACGTGCGCATTGCGTACCCGTGGACGCCGGAGAGCGATTTTGCGGAGGCTGCCCGACGCCTGCGCCTGGCGTGTGATCGCGTGGCTGCGGGAGATGCGGCTTAGTTCGTCATCCATTTGCCAGGGCAGCTGGGAGAGGGTTCGAAACGTATGGAAATTACCGGCTTGAAAGACAAAGTGGCGATCGTCTCCGGCGCCGGTGCCCGTGGCGAGGGTATCGGTAATG
>JAAUXY010006520.1_pt1 | contig 24333 bp, 19 predicted proteins | sample 7278121 | NCBI WGS metagenome assembly JAAUXY01 (sample SAMN14350117, study PRJNA611818) | marine sediment metagenome | isolation source: surface marine sediment (1.8m) | place: French Polynesia: Moorea | collected 2018-08 | reverse complement strand
TTGAATGGGGTTCAAGGGGTCGGAGGTTCAAATCCTCTCGCCCCGACCATACATTATGTCTGACAGATCTTTCGCCCAATGTGCGCGATCAGTCGGCTAAAATATAATTATAACAAAAAAAGCGGTTTAGCTAAATGGCTATCCCGCTTTTTTTGGTTGCTATGATTCGACAGTGTGCATTCTTATTTGAAACCGAAATATTCCTGTGTCTGAAGATCACCAAAAGGCGTGTTTGAAGAAAGGCGGTTTACAACCGAATTAACGAATTTCTCCGGTTTTCATATAATCTGTAATTTTACCCGCTGCGTAGGCCTGATTAAAAGCAGCAACGACTTGCGGATCAAATTGGGAGCCGTTGCCTTCATTGATTATTTTGAGAATGACATCATCTTCCATTTTTTTGCGATAGGCGCGATCGGAAGCCATCGCATCATAGACGTCGGCCACCGACAAAATACGGGCCAAAAAAGGGATATCCTCTTGTTGTAGGCCATCCGGATAGCCGGTACCGTCATATCTTTCGTGATGGCATCGAATAATCTGTCTTTCTTTTTCCCACAAACCAAGCTGCTCAAGTATATTCGCACCGATGACCGGGTGATCCTTGATTTTTTCAAATTCTGCGGTGGTCAATTTGCCGGGTTTTAAAAGGATGTCATCACGGATGCCGATCTTACCGATATCATGCAAATGACCGGCAAAATTGAGGACATCGAGTTCCTCTTTCGAACATCCGAGCTGTTTGCCCAAAACAATGGACAACCCAGTAACACGGCTCGAATGCTGCTGGGTATATAAATCTCTGGCCTCCACCGCTTTTACAAAAGCGTATAGGGTCGCAAAAAGGTTTTCATATATATTTTCATACAGCGCCAGGTTTTCAATGGCCTGTGCAGTGCTTTGGGCTAAAAATGAAAGATAATAAAGATCTTTTTCGTTAAATAATTTGGGCCCATGATTTACGACAGCCGTTATGACACCAAATACCTTGTCTCTGATCTTTAGCGGCACAATCATGGCTGATTTAATGTCAGCTGGCAAACCGTTGTTGGCCGAATTTTGAGAAATCAACAAAGGGATCTGATCCGAAACAACTTCCATTATCAGCTCTGAACTTAAAAACGGGAGATTGCTTGCAGGAGGCGGCGGTGCTACTTGACAGACATTTTTTAAACCCGGTGTTGTACTGGCGCTGCAAGATATCTCTGACGAGGATACCTGAACCGGCTGCTGATCCGCATTGTTGATCACGTAGAAACCAGTCATATCGGCATGGGCAATCGTGCAGGCGATATCCACGGCCCGTTTGAACACATCGTTGCTGGAACTGATTGCGGTAAACTGGCTCATTATTTTGTTCAGAATGTTGAGTTCTTTAACTTTAACCATTAACTCATTGTTTAATTTCTCCAGGCGCTGTTTACTTTCGACTTCCTTTTTTAAAAGAACATTTTCGACAAACAATTTGCGTTGCTGCATCACGCGTTGCACGCACAATTCCATTTGTTGCAGGTTGACCGGCTTTATCAGAAAATCAACAACCCCATTTTTAATGGTCTGGATGGTGGTTTCCAGGGATGGATAACCGGTCATAACAATTACCGGCATGGTATTATCATGGTTACGAATTTTTTCAGCAAGCTCTAGCCCATTCATTTTGGGCATGTTGATATCGGTAAAGCAACAGTCGATTGGCTCATGGGCGAGAATTTTAAGCGCTTCGACCCCTGTAGAGGCAATGCGGGTCTGGTAGCCTTTGCGTTGAAAGTATTCGCTGGATACGTCTAAGATACTTTCTTCGTCATCGACAAACAGAATGGTTTCTTTTGGGCGTTTATCCATTTGCTTGAATCTAAGAGCAACACATTTGGAACGTTTATATATATTCAATTCATTTCAAAAGCTTATGGCCATAAATAGGTGCTAGAATCACTGAATTTGATATCGACACTTTGGGCAAAAACTTTAACCGTCTATGTAAGCGGCTTTGCCAATAGGTGTTGCCATATGGGTAATTTCATGCCAGAAGACAGCGTAAGAATTTGAATCCTGATAGAGAACAATTATCGCCTCAAACAGCAATAATGACGATCCTTGGATGAATATGGCGAACGATACATCCCGACCCCTTAGCATTTGCCTTTTAAGCTACCGCTGCAATCCACATTGCGGTGGGCAGGGCGTTTATATAAAAAATCTCAGTCGGGCCCTCACAGACCTGGGGCATCAGGTAGACGTCGTTGTCGGTCCGCCAGAACCGGATTTAGACAAGGATATCGGCTGCTTTCAAATTCCGTCGCTTGATCTCTATAATCCAGATGATCTATTCAGAACGCCATCGCTAAAAGAACTTCGTGAGCCCATCAATTTGATGGAGTGGATCGGGGTTTCGAGCATGGGTTTTCCCGAACCTTTTACATTTGGTCTGCGGGCCCGTCGGTTCCTGCGCCGGAATCGCCATCGATATGATATTGTCCACGATAACCAGGGATTATCTTATGGTTTGCTGACCATCAAAGACTGGCTGCCTACGATTGCCACCATCCATCATCCGATCACCGTTGATCGTAGAATAGCGATTCGATCTGCACCGAACATCTGGCGGAAAATGCAGCAGTGGCGCTGGTATTCATTTTGCGGCATGCAAAAACGCGTCTCAAGAAGACTTTCCCATATCATCACGGTATCCAAAACAGCCTGCAATGATATTGCGCGTGATTTTCATATTTCTACCGATCGATTCAGAGTGGTACCCAACGGCATCCGCACCGATCTGTTTTATCCTATCCCTGACATCACCCGCGAAAAAAACAGGCTCATCGTGACCAACAGCGCCGACATGCCGCTAAAAGGGCTGTATTATCTGTTGCGAGCGGTTTCAGAGGTTGCGCAGGCGCAACCGGTTAAGCTCACGATCGTCGGATCAGCCCACAATAATGGATACAGCCGCAGATTAATACAACAGCTGGGCATCGGAGATCTGATCACTTACACCGGTCGGATATCGCAGGACCGCTTCGTGCGTTTATACGCAAAGGCTACGGCTGCGGTTATTCCGTCCGTTTACGAAGGCTTCGGATTACCCGTTGGCGAAGCCATGGCCTGCGCCGTACCGGTGATCAGCACCACCGGTGGAGCGCTGCCAGAGGTTGTCGGCGATGCCGGCATTCTAGTACCGCCGGCCGACCATCACGCTTTGGCGGCAGCAATTCTAAAGATACTGCAAGAGCCTCAACTGGCTCAAAAATTGAGTCGTGCCGGTTATCAAAGGGTCCAGCAGCATTTTACCTGGATTAAAGCCGCTCAGAAGACCGTCAATGTCTATCGGGAGGCAATTTGTGATCACCGTTGATTTGAAAAAACTGGGAATCAAACCGGGTTACCGTATTCTGGACATTGGCTGCGGAGCGGGCCGGCATACCTGTGCTGCCTATCAACTTAAAGATGTGTTCGCTGTCGGTGCCGACCTCAACCCGATCGAGCTGGGTCAGGCAAAGGAGCGGCTGCAACTTCATCAAAGATGGGGTAAAAACGGAGGGGGTACCTGGGGCCTGACGATGGCAGATGTTCGCGATTTGCCGTTTGAGGACGATTTTTTTGATCTGGTAATTTGTGCAGAAGTTTTAGAGCACATTGAAGACGATCGTTTGGCTGTCAGTGAAATCATCCGCGTATTAAAACCACGGCACAACCTGGCGGTCAGCGTTCCGCGTTTTTGGCCGGAGCGCATTTGTTGGGCCCTATCAAAAGCATACCGGAATTCAGACAACGGTCATATCCGAATATACCGAAAAAAAAGCTTGATTGCTTTGCTTGAAAATTGTGGTGTCAGGCGCTGGGCGATCCATTATGCCCACAGCATGCACACACCCTACTGGTGGCTAAAATGCCTCCTGGGTCCTGATCGCACCGATTCGACCGCAGTGAACCTTTACCATCGATTCCTGACCTGGGATATCATGAAACAACCGAAGCTGGTTGCCGGGTTGGATAAATTGCTCAATCCCATATTGGGAAAAAGCCTGGTGGTGTATTTCCGGAAAGATATTTGATTGGTTCCGAGTTCCGCGTTGCGGGCCTTCGCCGCGCCATAGCGGCTACGGCCGCACAGGCGGGTTACGCGTTATTAGATGGTAAACAGAGGTCTGATATGCATGACCCGCAACTCGTAACAAAACTGCGATTAACACCTAATTGAGCTTTTTTTACTCAATTAGGGTCGGCGTTGCAACACAGCCCGGGTTCTAATCATAGACAGGCAATCAAATTGACTGCCTGATTGTGCCAGGTCAAAAATGCGACGGGGTGCCTGTCCGCCTTCAGACGGATCTGTAAAGATATCATGGATCAGCAGATAGCCTGCTGGCATGATGTGGGGCGACCAGGCGGTAAAATCGCTGAGAGCGGCTTCCATAGTGTGTCCCCCGTCGATAAAAACCATCCCCAAGGGGGTCGCCCAGCGGCGCGCAGCCACGTCAGAGCGACTGACGATGGGCACGACCGTATCTTCCATACCCGCTTTATGAATGGTTTTGCGAAATTCGCTGAACGTGTCCACCCCACCCGATTTGGGATCAAATAGAGCAGGATCAAAATAGGCCTGACCCGGCTGTTGTTCTTCAGATCCGCGATGATGATCAATGGAAAAAAGGATGCTGTTGTTCATCTGACAGGCCATGCCAATGTAAATCGTAGATTTGCCGCAATAGCTGCCGATCTCAAGACATGGCCCCAATTGGCTGGCTTTGAGCGCGGTTTCATACAAACAGCGCCCCTCATCCTCTTCGAGAAAACCTTTGGTTGAATATATCAGCTCTGGATCAATGTTCATCATCAGCTTCTGGATCAGCTACTGGCTTCTCGCAACTGGCGGCTGGCTTTTTGCCGCTGGCCGCTAGCCGAAAGCCGGTGACCAGAAGCCAGGTGCCAGGAGCCAGCAGCTAAGTTTTTCGGTCATAACTGGTCACAAGCACTTCTCTGGGCTTGGCGCCGTCTGAAGGGCCGACGACACCCTCTTTTTCCATCTTTTCGATGATGCGAGCGGCACGATTGTATCCGATTCTCAAATGGCGCTGAACCATAGAAATAGACGCCTGTCCGTTTTTGGTCACCAGCGCCACCGCATCATCATAGCGCTCATCATATTCATCATCGTCATCTTCGGTGGGCTGGATAGCAGCAATTTCGGTGACTTCTTCATCGTATTCCGGCTTTTCCTGTCCCCTTAAGAATGCGGTGATTTGACTTAATTCGCTTTCAGAAATATAGGCCCCATGAATCCGCTGCAACTTTGCAGTACCAGGCGGCAAAAACAACATATCCCCGCTTCCGAGCAAATTTTCCGCGCCAACCGTATCAATTATCGTGCGTGAATCGGTTCGCGAAGACACCTGAAATGTCAACCGGGTCGGGAAGTTGGCTTTGATAATACCGGTTAACACATCCACCGATGGCCGCTGGGTGGCTAAAATCAGGTGGATGCCGGCAGCCCTGGCCATCTGTGCCAGCCGCGTCAGGGCAACTTCAACATCCCGGGATGCGAGCATCATTAGGTCGGCCAGCTCATCGATGACAATAACAATATATGGCAGCTGTTCAGGCCCTTCCTTGTCGGCCGGTTTCGGCGCTTTGGCCACCTTGTTGTTATACTGCTTAATGTTGCGGGCCGTCATTTCCGAAAGGAGTTCATAACGGTGTTCCATTTCGCGCACCGCCCAAAAAAGTGCATTGGTGGCCTTTTTGGGATTGGTAACTACCGGTGTAATTAAATGAGGAATCCCATCATAGCTGGATAGCTCGATGCGTTTGGGGTCGACCATAATAATTTTGACTTCACCCGGTTTGGACTTATAAAGCAGGCTGCAGATCATTGCATTTAAAGCCACGCTTTTGCCCGTGCCGGTGGCGCCGGCAATCAGTAGGTGGGGCATTTTATCGAGCTCGGCAACCACCGGGTTGCCGACAATATCTTTTCCCAGACAAAGCGTCAGGTTTGATTTGGATTTTTCAAATACGCTGGAGGCAATGATTTCTTTAAATTTGACCACCTGGCGATCGGTATTAGGCACCTCGATGCCAATGACGGCCTTACCCGGAATCGGTGCCACAATTCGAATACTGGTTGCCCGCATCGCCAGTGCTAAGTCATCAGTCAGATTGACAATTTTGTTGATCTTCACACCAGGAGCCGGTTCATATTCAAAAGTCGTAACAACCGGGCCGGGGGCGACCTCAACCACTCTTCCCTGTACACCGAAGTCCTCAAGTTTTTTCTCGAGCAGCTGAGACTGCATCCGCAAATTTTCATTGTCGGCTGAACCAATTTGAAATTCCGGCTCCTCTAAAAAATTGATCGATGGTAGCTGGAAACCCTTCCCCGTTTTCATGAACTTAAACTCTTCCTGCTTGGGCGCTGGAACGGGCTTCATCGGTTTAGCGGTCGCGGCCTTGAGTTTTATTTTTTTGGCCTTGGCACGCGTGGTTTTGCGGTCTACTTGAGCAAATTTTTTCGAGCGCTCACGCCGTTCCTTCCATTTAAGATAAATGGTCTTTATGCGCTCTGCGATGGCGGATATCCATTCCCAGCATCGCAGGCTAAAAGCGATCAGAGAAAAGCCGGTGGCTAAAATGAAGCCGACAATCCACAGCAGGATTAAAATAATCAAGGCGCCGGTAAAGTTGGTGTATTTGATCAGAAATGATTTCAGCGGCATGCCGACAAGGCCGCCAGCCGAAAACTGGCTGCCAAACAGCAGATAAGCGTCTTGGCGCATGGCCAGCAGGCTGCCGGTGATCACCACCAGCACAGTACCGCCGATGAGTGTTGAAATCTTGGCCTGGATGGGATGATCGCCAAAAAAATGAATACTGGTCAACAGCAACAAAAGCGGAATCCAAAATGCGCCAAGGCCAAAGAGGCCAACTAAAATGCCGGCCAGATGCGCACCAAGCAGGCCAAAAAGGTTGTGAATCTCGCCTCCGGCTTTGGCATTATGAATCGACGGATCATTCGGACTGAACGACAAAAGACTGATTAGGGTAAAAATAACTAGAAAAAAGCAAAAGATGCCGATGATTTCTTTGCGCATAAGTTTGTATCGGGTTACGCGTTGCGGGTTGCGGGTTGCGTGTTTTTGCAGACGGGGATCAAGCCCGCCCTTACAAGGACAATTAAAACGTATAGTCGGGGCGGGGTTTATCCCCGCTCAAGGATCAAGCCAGAAACCAGTAGCCAGCGGCCAGCAGCCAACTAAACCTCCATAATAAACGGAAGTATAACTGGCCGGCGACCGATGGTAAAGAAAAAATATTGTCGCAATGCGGTTTTAATCTTAGATCGGATAATATCAACCCGGTTTTTCACCTCCGGTGTCACCTCTTCGACAATCTCTAAAATCACACATTGGGCATCTTCCAACAAGTGGCCGGTTTCGGTTTCAAAAACAAACCCCTTTGAAATAATCTCCGGACCGTAGACCACAACGCCTGTTTCTTCATCAAACGCCATGGTCACAGCCACCATACCATCTTCGGACAATACCCGACGCTCTTTTAGAACACTGCGCCCCACATCGCCGACCCCCTTACCGTCGATAAGCACCCGGCCGGTGGGAACCTTTCCGTTCAGCCGCCCCCCCTTTTTATCAAACTCGACAATCTGACCATTTTCAGTCAGTAAGATGTTTTCCTTTGGGATGCCCATGTCTTCAGCCAACCGCGCGTGTAAAATTAAATGCCGGTATTCTCCATGCACCGGGATAAAATATCGGGGCTGGGTTAACTTGATCATCAGTTTGAGCTCTTCACGAAACGCATGCCCGGAAACATGAATATCAGATATTTTTTCATAGATAACGTCAGCGCCCTTACGGTACAGATTGTTGATAATTTTCGCGATGGCCTTCTCATTGCCGGGTATGAATTTAGAGGATAACACGACAGTATCCCCTGATTTTATTTTTATGTGCTTATGGGTTCCGGCGGACATGCGCGCCAATGCGGACATCGGTTCACCCTGGGTTCCGGTGGTAATGATGATGATCTCTTCATCATCATAATCGACGAGCTCATCGATTGAAATCACATCGACATCAGCAGTGTCAAGATAGTTTAATGCTTTAGCAATCTGTACACTGGCCTCAATGCTTTTGCCGTCAAATATAATTTTTTTTCCGTTCGCTTTAGCGATATCCAAAATGACTTGAATGCGGGCAATGTTGGAGGCAAACAAGGCCACAATCACACGACCGCTGCTTTCGGTAATAATCCGCAGCAGTGCGCCACAAATTTCTTTATCGGTAATGGGATACCCCTCCCGTTCCACATTAGTGGAATCCGACAACAGAGCCAAAACCCCCTCTTCTCCAAGTTTGGCGAATTTGTTAACGTCCGTAGCCGCCCCGTCCGCAGAGCCATAGCCAATTTTAAAATCTCCGGTATGGATGATTCTGCCCAAGGGCGTCTGGATCGATATGCCCACACCGTCCAACACGCTATGGCCAACACGGACAAATTCCAGTGTAAACGGGCCCAATTTAAGGGTTTCATCCGGTAAAATAGAATGAAAATCCACTGGAGCGCTGAGCTCGAATTCTTCCATTTTTTTCCGAACCAAGCCCAGGGTAAACGGTGTTCCAAATACGGGTGCTTTGACCTCTTTTAACAGATACGGTAAGGCGCCGATGTGATCCTCATGCGCATGTGTTAGCACAATACCGGCGACACGGGATTCATTCTGGCGCAAATATTCCATATCCGGAATGACAAAATCCACGCCCAGCATGTAGTCTTCAGGAAACATCAATCCGGCATCGATTACGAAAATTGTGCCCCCGTACTCAAATAGCATCATATTTAGGCCAATTTCACCAAGGCCGCCAAGCGGGATAATTTTTAGCATACGCTTTCATCCATTTCATTGGATTCAAAATGCTCACATATGACACTGCGGACGCGTTCCATAAGTGCTTCCTTTGTCGCGCGGGTGTAGGTCGACGTGTCGATCGGCGCAAAGATCCGCATGTGAATATGACCCGGATTAACACGAAACTTGCCTTTGGTCATAATGGCCCGTGTTCCGCTGATGACGACCGGGACAATCGGCACTCCGGATTCAATGGCCATAACAAATCCGCCTTTCTTAAAAGGTCGAATTTTTCCGTCGCGACTGCGCGTACCTTCCGGAAATATCAGCACCGATACACCGTTTTTTATCTTTTCAGCAGCCACCTTGAGACTATTAATCGCCGATTGGCGATTATAGCGGTCGATGCTGATATAGCCTGCTTTGCGCATGGCACGGCCGAAGATTGGAATTTTAAATAGTTCCACCTTGGCCAGCCAACGAAACTGAACCGTCAAATGCCCGAGCAAGACCGGTATGTCAAAATTACTCTGGTGGTTGGGCATGTAAATATAAGGACATCCGGTATCGAGATCGGATAGGCCTTCGACGGTGACCTTAATACGGCTGACCACCAGAATGGATCGCCCCCAGAAACGGGCAATTTTATGCAAGGGATTGCCGGATTTGACAAAAAATGAAAGCACAATAACCACGACTCCCAGCACAAATGTGGCCAATACAACCCAAATCGATATGTATAAGGTCCGAATCATTTTCAAAGCTTCCACCACCCGGCGGATCATTTTTATAGCAACCGAATAAAAATAGCCGCATGATCGAGGTTAAACCCGTCAAATGATTTCTTAAAAATTAAAGGTGGCAGCACCTTAGCCATTACCTGCGACTTAATCGCCCTCCGTGTTGGTCGGGAACCGGTTATGTCACAATATCCAGGCCCTTAAAAATGTCATCGACCAGGTCCATCAGCCAGATGCGCTGATCACTCACGGCATATCCAATGCAGGCACAACGCACCTGATGCTTGGTGCGGACCAACAGCTCAAGGGCCAATTGGTCTTCTTGCAAATCAATGGCCACGTAAAAGGGCTGGCATTCGGCATGCTGGTGCTGCGTTTCGGTCAGCACCGCCGGCGCCAGCGGCACCCAGTAGATACTGCCCATTTCTGCAGGGCCATATTCTTGATCCAGATATTTTTTGATCTTGCGATGGTCCTCAGGTCTAAGTTCATCAATGACATATTGTTTCATGATACAACGCGTCTTAATTCACCGCTCACAGGCGGATTCGATTTTTAGATCATTCACAGGTGCAATTTGCGCCCGCGTACGGTTGGACGGCTGATGTGCCTGTCGCATGCGATCCCCAGGATCGTCAGAAATCGGAATGGATTCTAATCGCAGCTGGCGGGCTCAGGCCATTGTCCCTGGATATCGATTTTGAGATAACTTCTAACATAGTTTGCCAGTGCAAGCAAGGCGCAGTTAGGCCCGCAAGCATCTATTATTGATGGCAATTTAGTCCAAGACAGATCCGATCTGCCATGATTCATCAGGAGTTGTCATGTGATATATGGCCAAACTGGCGACGGTCCGGAGAATTGCATAGGCGCCAGCTTGTTGAGAAAACGAGGGTATTTGATGGGATGCGAAAAGACAGTTGGTGGGAGCCAACATACCCATTCACTCAGGCAAGGAAATTATAGGGAATCCATGAAGAAGACCCTCTGATCCGGGCTGTGTAACGTAACCGCGGGGCAGAGGGTCAAAAGCGAATTAAATCTCTTCTACCGTAATCGCAGCCTCTTCACAGACCTCGACACAGCTTTCGCAGCCCAGGCATTCATCCGCATTCACGGGTTGGGATTTCCCATCTTCCAGTTCAAAAACTTCAACTGGGCAAACATCGACGCATTCCTCGCAGCCTGTGCATTTTTCTTGATCAACGACAACATTAAAAGCCATTATAAAAGTCTCCTTTCGAATTTAGGATTTGATTAAGGTGATGGAAACCCATCTTGGATTCTATTAAAATAGAAGTCAATATACCAATTGGATAAACGAGTCAAGACTTGATGATAGTTTTTTACCAAAATTTATTGGAAGCGAGTTCTCTGAATCCCTCCAGTCAAAGGTCATCGAAACATCTTGGTGCCGGACTGCCGATTCAAACGATCAATATCTTGAAGGGATGCTTTCGATAAGTCCGAGTAGCGTATTCTTAATTTCAGGCCTCTGAAGGGATTTACGTTGGGCGTGGTTCTGTGATGTTAGGAACTGCGCAAATAATTGCGCCGGATTGCAGCCGGGCAAACGGTAGAGCGTCAGCATGAATTGGGGGATGTCGTTATCCGGCCGAAACTGTTTAGCCCAAAGATCATCAGCCCCCAACACCTCGGATTCAATTAGTTTTTTAATCTGGTCGTAAAAGGCTTCCCGCCAGGCAATATTTGCCTCATCCTTCGTCCCATGAACCGGCAATGTTTTGGATTCAAGCAGCTTTTCAGCTGTTGTCAGGTTCTCGATCATATCGTTAAAAATTGAAGGGCTGCTGGTCACCAGAAACCCAGAATCGATGGGTTTTTCCATAAACAGTCGTGTCCAGGCCTTCAATCGATCATGGGCCATGTATTCACCCGGATCATCCATTTTGATTTCAGCCGTCAGCCGTGTAACCGGAGAAGCGATATCTGTTTTGCCACTTAAATTTTTTAGCAGATCTTTAGAATGGCGATCGGTCACACTCAAATCCTGTTGAATTTCCGCATTCTGCTGGTCAAATTCCTGGGCAAATTCGAGAAAAACCCGGGCGTGCAAAAGCGAATCCGCGTCCGCCAACCCGGTCTTCAGGGTGGGATCTTTTTTCAGATCAGCAGCAATATGTGAAGCTGAAGTTTCATCAAAAAATGGAACCGCAGCGTCCCGATTCCAAAATGCAACTGTCCTGAGATTTTGGCCGTCTGCGTGCAGGCGTGCAAATCGGTTAAACGCCCTGACAACTTCAGCGAAGTTTTTATCTTCGGCCGTCACCGGTACACAGACCTTCATCGCCTTTTTTTCAATCCAGGTTTGCATTTCAGCCGGTAACGCTCTTCCCGAGGGCCGATAGACGTAAAAATGATCAAAGCCGGCAACGAATGCTTCTGCCACCCATTTCGGGACATAGGTAAAGGGAAAGTAGATCGGTTTTATCATCTTGAGCGATCCATTATTATGGAGTTTAAAGGTTCACCGTTCCGGGTTGCGAGTTGCGGGTTGCGTGTTCCGAAAGATTGTTTGCGTTTCATTGTAACGCGCGACCCGTAACACGAAACGCGCAACACCTTAGTCCTGATCCTGAACTGGTATACCGCGCGACCTCAATTCATCTCTGATTTTATCGGCCAAATCCCAATTTGCAGCTGCGCGAGCTTTTTCTCTTTTTTTCAGCAGGCGTTGTACTTTAGGATCCGCATATGCATCGAAAAAATTAAATATTTTCAAAACCGTGTCGATGCTGCGGAAGGCATCGACAATCTTTGCGGCATCATTTGAATCCAGTTGCTTTTCTAAGATGAGCGTATTGACTTTTTTGACAATGGTAAAAATCACTGCTAAGGCAGCCGATATATTGAGATCATCATCCATGGCACTCGTGAAACCGCTCTTGAGATCATAAAGAAGTTGCTCAAGCTCGGTATAGGCTTGACCTTCTTTGACACAGCGCAGATTAGACATACAGCGATCCAATCGCTCAAGCGCCCGCTTAGCGTCAAGTAGGCGCTCCTTTGAAAACGGTATCGGTTTGCGATAGTGGCTGGATAGCAGCCAAAAACGGATGATCCGACCGTCGTACCCCATGTCAATGAGTTCTGCAATGGTTAGGCCGGCTGCCTGCTCATCCAGTTTCCTTCCATCCATTAGCACCCGGTCACAATGAACAAAAAAACGGGCCAGCGACTTGCCGGTTAACGCAGCTGCTATGGCATTCTCGTTTTCGTGATGGGGAAATACAAGCTCTCGGCTGCTGGCATGGATATCAAAACACTCACCTAAATATTTCATCGAAATAGCCGCCGACTTTATATGCCAGGAAGGCCGGGCGTTTCCCCACTGTGTTTTGACAAAGATGCCCCGCTTTAATTCAGAAAGTTTCGATCGTTTAAACAACGTAAAATCCCGCGGGTTTAGTTTTTCATAGTCATCCAGATCAACCGTGGCGCCCACTTTGATTTTATCGACATCCATTCCTGATAACCGGCCATAAGTATCCAAGCGGGAAATGTCAAAATAAAGCGAGCGCAGTTTTTCGTAGGCAATACCCTTTTGCATCAGTTTCTCACCCAAAGCCACCATGTCATCAACATGCTCACTTGCTTGGGCGTAAACATCAGCCGGAGTAATACCTAAAACCGCCAGATCCTTTTTAAACTGGGCAATATTGGCTTCGGTAAACTCGTCCAGTCCGACGCCCAGCTTTTCAGATCCACTGATGGCTTTATCATCGAGATCATTGATATCCGTTAAGTGATGCACTGCATACCCGCGGTACTCCAGATAGCGACAGATCAGATCGGCAAACACAATGCGTCGCATTTCGCCCAGATGTGCACGCGCATGGGCGGTGGGTCCGCAGGAATAAACCGTGACTTTGCCCGGAACCTGGGGTTCGAAAACTTCTTTTTTGCGGTTGAGGCTATTAAACAGTTTCAGGGATATCTCTTCCTGCACTGCAAAAAGTGAGGTGCTTAAATAGCGTTCGCCGCTATCCGGGAAAATAACGACAAGGATACCTTCCGTCATTCCTTCAATAACCTTGCAGGCACCGGCCATGGCGGCGCCACTGCTCATACCGACAAATATACCTTCTTCCTTGGCCAGCCGCCGTGCCATTTCATAAGCCGCTTCATCATCGACATTGATCTTTTGGTCGAGTCGATTTTTTTCAAAAATTTCAGGGCAATAAGCTTCCTTCATGTTTTTTAATCCCTGAATTTTATGACCCAGATAAGGCTCAATGCCGATGATTCGAATGACCGGGTCGTAGGTCTTCAATTTTTTAGAAACACCCATTAATGTACCGGTCGTCCCTAATGTGGCAACCAAGGTGGTGATACGGCCGTTGGTTTGCTGCCAAATCTCCTCTGCAGTTCCGTGGTAGTGAGCCTTCCAGTTGGCTTCATTATTAAATTGATCAGGCAGGTAATAAGTGTCCGGATTTTCACGGGCCAGCCGATAGGCCTCTTCAATCGCCCCATCGGTGCCCAAATGACCGGGAGTTAGAAGAATATCGGCACCCCGGGCCTTTAATATTTTTTGGCGTTCGATGCTAACGGCATCAGACATGACTAGCAGCAGTCGGTATCCCTTAACGGTACAAACCAGGGCAAGGCCAATTCCCGTATTTCCGCTGGTAGGTTCGATGACGATTTTTTGAGATGTCAGCTCTCCTGATTTTTCGGCAGCTTCGATCATCCAGAGGGCGGCGCGGTCTTTAATCGATCCTCCGGGATTAAAATACTCAAGTTTGGCCAAAAGTTTCACGCCGGGGTTGGGGTTTAGTTTTTGGATCTCAACCAACGGCGTATTGCCAATAGCATCCAGAATAGAATGGCGCATGTTGTCAACTCAATATTATCCTAAATTAGCGTTTCAAATTTTAAAATAGTGAAACTTTTTAATTTTTAAGGAATAATGCCGTTTTTAATTTTAAAATCTGAAACCCCAAAGGGGCTTGCCGATCTTACCGCATCTACTGTGTTAGATGCCGTTCCGCATAGTTTAACTATAGCGAAACGACATCTGCCGTGTAGCTTTAGGCTTCGCTTTCAGCTTCCGACTTCGCTCTTTGAGCTTCGACGGGACAAGACGACCCAACAAGGAGGCAACCTCGACAAGCGCTCAATTTAGGATGTGCCTAAATAAGCGTTTTAAAGTTTAATATGCGAAGATAGGCTTTCGCAAATTTCGGCAAAGACCTTATCCGGGCTCTGAGCCGCATTGATAATATTAAACCGCTGCGGTTCCAAACGTGCCAACTCAAGATAACCCGCTCTCACTTTTTCATGAAAGGCAATCGCCTCTTTCTCAAAACGGCTTTCGTGCCCCACCCGTTGGCCGCTGTTTAATTGCTGCCAGGCACGTTCCAACCCTTGTTGCGGTGAAAGATCCAGCAGCAGTGTGACATCCGGCTTTAAATTGTCAAACAGCAATTGGTGCAAATCCTTGAGCAACTGAACGCTCAATCCTCTAGCAAAACCCTGATAGACTATGGTTGCATCAAAATATCGATCACAAATAACGGCTTTACCCGCCACCAAAGCCGGTTTGATGATCTCGTTGATATGCTGGGCACGATCTGCCAGGTAAAGTAGTAATTCCGTCATCGGCTCGAGGATATCATTTTCCGGGTTTAGCAAAATCGATCGTATGTTTTCACCGATCATGGTTCCGCCCGGTTGGCGGGTGATCACACATTTTATTCCCTTTTGTGCCAGCAAATCGGCCAGACGGTCGATCTGAGTTGTTTTACCCGAACCTTCAATACCTTCCAGTGTGATGAACATAAAGTTAACCTTCTGCCATTGATCCTCTGCGCGCTGGGAGCTATCTCTACAACAACAAGTGCCTAAAGTTGTGGAATTCTGTCATTATATTAAAGATGGCGCGTAGCGACACTACAACTTTAGTCGCTTCCAACTTTAGTTCACTTTAGCCACTTTTAATTTTTGGATCGCTTATCCTCTTTTGAGCGCGTGACAAGTTTCCAGTCCTGCATGGCCTGGAGTACGTGATAATCGGTCTGATCGCATTTAATAGGTGTAATTGAAATAAAATCTTTACACAGAGCCGAACCGTCAATATCAATGGACTTGCCCTGGGGCAAAGAATCACAGCCTTGCCAGTAATAGGTGCGCTGACGCGGATCGATGCGTTTATCAATGTATTCGGGGAAAAAATCCATATCCAGCCGGCTGAATTGCACACCGGCAATCTCCGCCAAGGGACGGTTGGGAATATTGATGTTTAAAAAAGTACCCAAAGGCAGCCCGCGGGCATGAATATCCGAGGCCAGATTCGCAATGAAAGCCGCCGCGGCATCATAAGAATCAACCTGACGGCTGTGAATGGACACCGCCATAGCGGTTATTCCGTATAAAGCCGCTTCTTTGGCAGCGGCAACCGTTCCGGAATAATTGATATTGACCCCCACATTGGCACCCGGATTAATGCCGGATATGACCACATCGGGTTTGGTTTTCAATATCTCCAGCACGCCCATCTTGATGCAATCGGCCGGGGTTCCGGAGACGGCATAGCCCTCAAATGCATTTGGGATGGTCAACTTCTGCACGCGCAGCGGCTCATTTAAAGTAATCGCATGGCCAACAGCACTTTGTTCACGGTCCGGGGCAATGACAACGACATCATTTTCCGGAGCCAAGTGTCGGTAGAGGGCTTCTAGGCCCGGTGCATAAATTCCATCGTCGTTGGTTAAGAGAAGTTTCATCATTATTCACATAAGTTAGCGCTTGAAAGGTTCGGCCAATACACATTCGTGCAACCACGCATCGGCGAAGTCAACAGACCGGCCTTTCAACCCGCTCCTGCGGATAAAATGGCGGGAAAAGGGTTGGCGATACACGTTATTGCGAAGGGCCCTGAAAACGACTCGAATAGAATATTTGGATGGAAGGCGCTCAACACTGACAAACAAACCACACGCCGTTTGGCATCCAATTGACTTTCCAACGATATCTTGACATATTGGACCATTCTGGATGTATATCTCAAATTCCAATTATATTCAAGGTATATAGAAGAATCCCGGGCTTAGCGGCGATGCCGCGGTGCCCCAAAAAGATCAGAGCTGCATGGTTCATCTCAATTCGAAGGAAAAATGCAGGAGACCTGTTTTTCAGCCAATACGGTTGAAACGCTTGCATGCGGTTTTTTATACAACAAAGCGCTTCATGACGGCCGTTATCGGCTGTCTTATTTGGGCGTGCATCCTTGAACCGCTGCCGGTGTCCGCCCAGATTTTGAAACTAACACCCGAACGGATCATAGAAGATGACCGCCAGCAGCCTTGGCAACTGCAGGCCGATGAGGTGACCTACGACCAGGAGGTGAACCAATACATTGCCCGCGGCAATGTTGAAATCTATAAAGGCGATATGCGCCTGACAGCCGATACGATTCAGTATGATCACGTCACCCAACGTGCATATGCCAGCGGCAACGTGGTTTTGACCGTCGGTCAGGATGTCCTATCCGGCAGTTATATGGAGCTTGATCTTGAAAACCAGCTGGGTTTTATCGAAGATGCCTATTTATTTTTAAAGGAAAATAATTTTCACATTACAGCGGACAAAATTGAAAAAACCGGAAAAAAAACCTATCGCATGGAAGATGCCACCCTGACGACTTGCGACGGACCGGAACCGAGTTGGCGAATCAAAGCACGGGAGGCGAAGGTGAAAGCCAATGGTTCCGGCTCCGCCAAACATGCCACCCTGCGGGCAGGCAATATGCCGGTGCTGTATACACCTTATTTTTACTACCCGGCAAGAAAGAGACGCCAGAGCGGCTTCCTGACGCCTAAGTTCGGCGAGTCCGATCGCAGAGGGTATCAGTATAATCAACCCTTTTTCTGGGCCATATCAGATAGTACCGATGCGACGTTTTATGGGCATTACATGTCCAATCGCGGCATAAAGCCCGGTGCTGAATTCCGCTATTATTTAAGTGAGCAATCCAAGGGCATGTTCATGCTGGACGGGTTCAAAGACGATAAGACCGATACCGGTGGCCAGTCCAGCAACGATTATGGATTTCGAGATGCTGGAGAAGAGGTCTTGCGCACCAATGATGATCGTTATTGGTTCCGCATGAGTCATCATCAACCCGTACCTCTGGATTTTTTTGCCAAATTGGATCTGGACATTGTCAAGGATCAGGACTATTTGCGGGAATTCCGGGAAGGTTATATGAGCTATGATGATACCAATGAATCTTTTCGCAGAATGTTTCAACGGCAGCTGAGAGATTATAACGATCCCATTCGAACCAATCGTTTGAATTTGAATCGACTGTGGCCCTCTTACAGTCTGAATTTCGAGCCCCGTTGGAATCATGATAGCCGCCGTGATATCAACACCAGCGACACGCTGCAGCGGTTGCCGCTGATCAGCTTGGATGGTTCCAAACAAAAGATTAAGACCTCCCCTTTTTACTTTGATCTAGAGTCGCAATATAACTATTTTTGGCGTGACGAAGGGACACGGGGCCAAAGGCTCGATCTGCAGCCCAGACTCTATCTTCCCTTCCGGGTTCAAAACTATTTGACAATTGAGCCGTCGGCCGGTTACCGCCAGACGCTTTACCGCCTGGATAAAAAAAACTTTGACGACCAACCCGACGCCGATCGATGGTCTCATCGTGAAATATTTGACACCCGATTGGAGCTTTATAGCGAAATTGAAAAGGTTTACAATCTGGAAGGCCAGCTATTTGAAAAAATCAAGCACCGCATCCGTCCCCAAATTACCCATGAGTTCATATCAAATTCCAGGCAAAGAAACCTACCCCGATTTGATGCACTCGACCGCATTGATGAAACCAATAAAATTACCTATGCGCTGATTAATACATTGACCTCCAAATCAAGAACAGGTAGCACAGTACCATCGAACCAAGCCCAGCCGATTAACCGGGGTGCCTGGCGTCAAATTACCGATGGTTTTCAGTACAACGATTTTTTGCGCCTTAAAGTAGAACATGGCTATGACTTTGAGCAATCAACCCGGCCGTTTTTACCAATTTCTGCTAAACTAGACGTCATACCAGGAAGATATGTCCAAATCGATGCCGATGCCCAATACTCCGTCTATGAAAACGAATTTTTGTCCCACAACATTCAGGGATCCTTATGGGACAAGCGGGGTGACTTATTATATGTCGACTATCGCTATGAAAAAGAATCCAAGGAAACAAACACCGATGCAGATATCGAGTCCATTTCCGGCATATTAAGAGTGGCATTGACCAATAAATTTTCAGTTAGGGGTGGATACTCATATAACTTTGAAACCGATCAGAGAACGAGTACGACGGCCGGCTTCACCTATCGGTCCCAATGTTGGGTGTTTGATTTTGACTATACGAATGTGCCCAATGATTGGATCGTTGGTTTTAGAATCGAATTGATCGGACTGGGCGAATTCGAATATTAACCCACCCATATTTTTCGAGCTACAGAATGAAGCGTAAACAAACCCATATAAAGGGTGAAAAAACCAGAAACAAGATGGGGTGACCGTCAATGAGTGACAAACGCTTAGCATATCTGTGGTACGTGTTGCATACCAAGAGCCGCTTTGAAAACGTTGTCAATGAAGGGTTGGGGAAAAAATCGATCGAGGTTTTTTTGCCGAAAGTGACTGTTCGGAGCAAACGTCGTGATCGTAAAGCCATGATTCGCGTCCCCCTTTTTCCCGGCTACCTGTTCGTTAAAACCGATTTAACCCCTCAGTCTCATTTGGAAGTCGTCAAAACCGCTGGCGCAGTGCGGCTGATCGGCAGCAAATTAGGTCCGGTGCCGGTACCGCAAGAAACCATCGAATCATTAAAAATCATGGTCAATGCTGAACATCCGATCACAACCGGCACGCAATTAAAAAAAGGGGATAAGGTCTTGGTGGTTCACGGTCCATTTGCCGGTGTCAGTGGCACATTTATCCGTTTTGGTGGGAAAGGACGCGTCATTGTTAACATTGAAGCCCTCGGGCAATATGCCGGAGTGGAAGTCAGTGAGGGTGACATCGAGATCGTGCCGAAAATATTAACATAACCGCTTGACATCCAATTTGGTTTTAGCATATACATTTCAAAATGTTATTGCCGATCCGAATTTTGAAAAAGGAGGTTCTATGAATAAGTTGGAGCTCATCTCCGCCTTGAAAACAGAGGCCAATATATCGAAAGCCGAAGCTGCAAAGGTCGTCCAGATATTCTTTGATAACATGGCGGATGCGATGGCAAAGGGAGAACGGGTTGAAATTCGGGGTCTGTGCAGTTTTTTTGTAAAGGATTACAAAAGCTATACCGGCCGAAATCCAAAAACTGGCGAACAAGTGACGATAAAGCCGAAAAAACTTCCATTTTTCAAATCAGGAAAAGAGCTGAAGGAACGGGTAGATTACTGAAGTTGTGTCTGGGTTTGAGTTGCTCATAAATCAAGATCGACCCATCAGAATATTAACCACCCTCCTTAAGAACCGGACTCTTCCACACGCGTTTCTTTTCACAGGAACAGCAGGAGTGGGTAAACAGGCGGCAGCCCTTGCCCTGGCAATGGCTTGTAACTGTCGGAGCGATTCTTCCAATGTCAACATGGATGATGGTTCCGAGCAAAGACCTGCGATTCCACTGATCGGATCGTGCGGTATCTGCAAGTCCTGTAAAAAAATAGCAGCCGGCAATCACCCGGATATCATTCAGATCAAGCCCAGCGGCCCCTTTATCAAAATCGACCAGATTCGCGCGTTGTTGCAGACCCTCTCCATGAAGCCTTACGAAGCCGAAACCCGGGTCGTCATTATTTCGGAGGCACATTGCATGAATGCAGCTGCCAGCAACGCGCTGCTTAAAATACTGGAGGAGCCGCCCGATCGATCGATGCTGGTATTGATTGCAAACCAAAAATCTGATCTTCTACCGACAATCATATCCCGTTGCCAGCCAGTCAGGTTTAATCGGATCTCCAATGACATCATTGCGACTTTTATCATGAAAGAATATGGTTTCCAGCCGCAAGCAGCTGAAATTATTTCTGCTATGGCCCATGGAAGCCTCAGCAAGGCCCAGATGATGGTCGAGCAAAACTGGTTGCACCACCGTAAATGGATGCTTGCTGAAATACAGCTCCTGTCTTTGCAACCGATTGCGCGCTTACTTGCGCTGGCCGAAAAATTGTCACAGGAAAAAGAAATGCTTGCTGAGCGCTTAGAAATCATTAAAATCTGGTTTAGGGATCTGATCGTCAACCATTACAACACCGGAAAAATTATCAACAAAGATATCATTGAGCAGATCAGTGCTGCATCTCGCAAAACGGGCATGGCAGCGCTGCTGACCAAAGTCGAAGCGATTCAAAATGCTCAAAACCGATTGACGGCAAACACCAATCTAAGGCTCAGCATGGAACGGTTGCTGATAGAACTGGCACAGCAGTGATGGCTTGCCGTTTCTGAACTTAAATATCGGAGTGAAAGCACAGTCCTTTCAACGGCATTGGTATAATACCGCTAGCATAGAACAATGGAATTCTGGAAGAATGGAAGAATGGTCAATAATGCATAGCTGCTGTTTGAAATAGGCTCTTCAGATTGCAAGAATCATGAATTTTTCAATGCAAGTCAGACCCAACATTCCAGTATTCCATTGTTCCATCATTCCAATTGTGGGCAATACGAAAATAGTTCAATTTTTGCTTTTATTGATGATCGATCAGGCGGTATAATGATAAGTCTTACATATACCGAAAACACCGCTTTGAAATTTTATCTAAAATAATTAAAAATGAAGAAATTAGTCGGCATACGATTTAAAACAGCAGGTAAAGTCTATGATTTTGACTGCGGTGCCTTTGTTTTGAAAAGCGGAGACCATGTCATCGTTGAGACTGAACAGGGACTGGGTTTCGGAACAGTAGTGGTACCGCCGTCACCTTATGAGGAATCCGCGGCCGATAGGCCGCATAAAAAGGTCTTTCGGCTGGCGACGGAAAAAGATTTTAAGCAGCGCCAAAAAAACTTGGCGGACGAAAATGCGGCCCATACCTACTGTTTGGAGTGCATCCGCAAATTGGGCTTGAAAATGAACCTGTTCTCGGTGGAAAAATCCTTTGATGGGAACAAGTATATATTTTTCTTCACTGCCGAAGGCCGGGTTGATTTTCGTCAACTGGTCAAAATGCTGGTCAAAAAATTGGGCGTCCGAATTGAAATGCGCCAAGTGGGCATCCGCAATCAAGCGAAGATGTGTGGTGGAATTGGTCGCTGCGGCCGCGAACTATGCTGCTCGACATTTTTGGATAAATTCGATCCTGTTTCGATCCGAATGGCGAAAGAACAAAGTCTTTCGTTGAATCCGACCAAAATTTCAGGACAATGCGGTCGGCTGATGTGTTGTTTAACTTACGAGTTTGAAACATACAAACACCTAAAAAAGGATTTGCCGCGGTTGGGAAAAGTTGTTACGACACCCAGCGGCAAAGGCAAAGTCATTCGACATAATGCCATTTGTAACCGGGTCGCTGTACGTCTGGAAGATAACATGGAAGTCGAATATAAAATTGATCAAATAACCCTGCAAAAGGAATAAAAATGCCCGAGCCGTTTTACATTACAACGCCCATATACTACGTTAACGCTCGCCCGCATTTAGGGCATGCCTACACGACCATTGTGGCTGATGTCATTACGCGTTTTCACCAAATGCAGGCAACCGACGTTTTTTTCCTTACCGGTACCGACGAACATGGCGATAAAGTCGTACGCGCTGCGCAAAAAGAAAACCTGAGCCCCCGAGAATACGTCGATAAAATAAGCCGTCTTTTCAAAGAGCTCTGGCCGGAGCTTAACGTCAACAATAGTTACTTTGTGCGCACAACAGATGCGGCCCATATGGATGTTGTCAGCCATGTTTTGCAAAAGATCTATGATGCCGGTGATATTTATTTTAGTGAATATGAGGGGCTTTATTGCTTCGGGTGTGAACGCTTTTATACCGAACGTGAATTGGTTGACGGTAAATGTCCGGATCATGAAACCGTGCCGGAAACCATCAAAGAATCCAACTACTTTTTTAAAATGAGCCGCTACCAGGATTGGCTCATCGATCATATCAAGCAGAACCCGGAATTTATCCGTCCGAAACGCTACCGCAACGAAGTGCTGGCTTTTCTAAAAGAACCCCTTGATGATCTTTGTATCTCTCGGCCAAAGAGCCGCTTAAAGTGGGGCATCACCCTACCCTTTGATGAAAATTATGTCACTTATGTCTGGTTTGATGCGCTTTTAAATTATGTTTCAGCCCTGGGATATCCGGATGGGGACCTTTATAAAAAATTTTGGCCTGTGGCACAGCACATTGTTGCCAAAGATATCCTAAAGCCTCATGGGATCTACTGGCCCACGATGCTTAAAGCTGCCGGCATCCCCATTTATCAACACTTAAATGTTCACGGATACTGGAATATTGAACAGAGCAAAATGTCCAAAAGCCTCGGTAATGTTGTTGACCCGCTTCAACTGCGAAATATTTACGGTCTGGACGCTTTCCGATTTTTTTTGATCCGAGAAATGAATTTTGGACTGGATTCAAGCTTCAGCGAAGCGGCTTTGGTTCAACGAATTAATTCAGATCTGGCAAATGATCTCGGCAATCTTTTCTCCAGAATTATCTCAATGGCCCATAAGTACTTCAACGGACAAGTCCCTCCGATCGATGCGCAGGCGGAAAAAGAATTAGGCCAGGAACTGCAATCTGCTGCTTTGGAAACCATCGACACATTTGAAACGTGTATGCAATCCTTTGAGTTTCATAAGGCCTTGATGGCCTTGTGGGAATTTATTGGACAGATGAACAAAATGATCGATGTCACCGCCCCCTGGGTAATGGCCAAAAAAAAATCAAGCCAGAAACAATTGGCGACCGTTATCTATCAGTTGCTTGAGGGGCTTCGCATCATTTCAGGTTTAATTTACCCGGTGATGCCCGACACCGCTCAAAAAATGCAGAAATATCTGGGTTTGGATCCAGCCAACGCTTTTTATCGTTTCGATCAACTCAGAAGGTGGAGAACCATACCACCGGGAACGCAGCTTTTAAAATCGATCGCTCTTTTTCCAAGAATTGAGATGAACGCGAAAGAAACCTCGGCAGCTGCTCCAAAACCGGAAAGTGCCAAATCCACGGGAATTAAACCTGAAATCAACCTGGATGATTTCAGTCGTATCGACCTCAGGGTTGCCACAATTCTAAAAGCCGAACCGATCCCCAAAGCCCAGAAACTGCTAAAACTCGAAGTCGACATGGGAGAAAAACGAACGTTGGTAGCCGGAATTGCTGAAAAATACACAGCTGAAGAATTGATTGGAAAACAGGTAATCGTTGTTGCCAATTTAAAACCCGCCAAACTTATGGGTGTCCTGTCCAACGGGATGGTGGTGGCCGCAGTCGACGACTCGGGCCCCACGCTGGCCACGCTTGAAAAACCGGTGGCACCCGGTACTCCGCTCAAGTGATGTTAAACTTGCAGTTTCTCAATCAGCTTTTGAGGAACACGATCCGCGCTGGCAAAATTTCACATTTTTAATTTGGTGTAATGGAGTATTGAAGTGTTGATAAACGTCAAAAAGAGCCTGATCTCAATACATTACTCCAGCACTCCAACACTCCATCCCCTAATTGACCCCTTGACCCCC